>Ga0210393_10000825_pt1 | contig 26681 bp, 18 predicted proteins | sample IncBWC27OmetaG_FD_160068 | JGI IMG/M metagenome (GOLD analysis project Ga0210393, IMG submission 160068) | Forest soil microbial communities from Barre Woods Harvard Forest LTER site, Petersham, Massachusetts, United States - Inc-BW-C-27-O ...
GATCGACTGAACAAGATGAATGACGCCGAAATCGAAAAGATGATGGCGGCGGATGGGTGGGCGAGCGATCAGACGTTTGTGCTGGGAAAATCGCTGGTGGGCGGGGCGACGACGGATCCGATTTTTACGGGGATTGAGAGCGGGGCGATTCCGTTTCGGCGGGCGGCGTTTTCGGTGGAGGCGCCGAAGGGCGATGTAGCGGTGACGCTGGCGGGGCCGTGGAGTTTTTATGCGGAGTTTCGCGAGGCTCATCAGCTGACGCATTTGCCGCATCCGGAACCGCCGGAGATTGCGCTGCAGGAACTTTCGACGTTGATTATCCCGCTGTGGGTGAGGAATTCGACGAGCGACGCGCGCGAGGTGACGTTGTCGGCGGAGTTGCCGTCGGGATGGACGGTGAGCAGCGGAGCGGGAAAAGTGAAAGTTGGCGCGAATCAGACGGCGGGGACGCGGGTGGAGATTGCGCTGGGGGCGTTGAAGGATACGGCGAAGGGGCGCGAAGGGGCGCAGACGGTGACGGTGAGAGCGGAGTCGGGCGGGAAGGGCGTGGGGGAAGTGGTGATGAAGGTGGAGTTGAGGAAGAAGGCGCTGCCGGAGTAAGAGACAGGCGAAGTAAAGAGGTAATGAAGTAAGGAAGTAGTGAAAGGCAAGAACTCGCTGCTTCATCGTGATTTTAGGGGCTGAAGCCCCTTTTTCCTTGTGATTGCTTATGTCGCGGCTGAAGCCGCGACCCACAAACCAAAACCCAAGAAATGAAGTGGCGAACGGATGGATCGAAGAGAGATTCCTCCGCTACGCGAGCCGAAGAAAAAGGCGTCGGTTCGCTCCGGTCGGAATGACAGTCTAGTTTTGTGCACATCGCAACAGTTTTGGCAGGGCTCGATCGCTCCGTAGCGCAGAGAAAGCAGATCTCCCGCTTCGCTCGGGATGACAGTTCTTCAGCGAGCACTCGCTTGGTGCGAGGTTTTTAGTTCGAGCGCAAATTTCATTCGGCAGCGCGATTCCCATCTATAAAAAATCGGGAGTTATTTTGCGGGTGGGGCTACGGCTTGGGTGGTTTGGACGCTGAAGAGGAAGAAGTCGGAGAAGTCGTGGGAGACGACGACGCGGTTGAGGTCGAAGGCGGCCCAGGTGTGAGCCGACTGAGGGAGCCAGACGGTAACGTCTTTTGAGCGGAAGCGGACCGGTGCGTAGTCGATCGAGAGATACCATTCGCGAACATCGACGGCAGCGATTTCATGCATCAAGGCGATTTCCATGTGGAGCACGACGCCGGTGTCTTGCGCGATCCAGGCGCGGCCTCGCAGCGGCGCGGGATACGAGTGTTGATTTGTGTAGAAGGCCGCAGTCTGATCGGGGCGATCTTTGCGCTGGCGGAATGAGACGACCCACGCGGCACGGCCGTTCCAATCGGCCGCCGCGTCGCATTTCATTTCGTAGCCGACTCGAAGCGTGGGAAAAAAGACCAGCGCCATTTCGGGAAGGCCGATGTCCTGATTGGCGAGAGGAAAATCGATCGCGGCCTGAGCGGCTTTGCGGCTTTCCTTCACGGCAAAACTCGAGCCTCGCTTGGAGATCGTGGCGGTGTAGTCGAACGCCGCCGATCCGCCGCCGCGGTTGTCACCAAATCCGCCGGGGCCGTAGGTGCGGAAGTCGAGTTGTTCGCGTGCGGTGAAGTTCTGGAGATTGTCGATGAGTTCGGTGGCGCGGTCTGCAGCTTGCGCGAGAACTTTGTCGAGATCGCAAGGAGCGGTGTCGGCGGCGGAGCGGAGCTTTGCGTCGAGTTTGGGAGGATCCCAGATGAGGCTTTTGGGCTTGGTGGCACTTGTCGGGGCTTGAGGCTGCGATTGCCGAGCCGGCGTGAATGTAGAAAGCAGCAGCGTGGTGATGAGAAGAGCCGCAGCCAGACGTGGGATGCAGAACATGGAGCGGCGCGATTGTAGTACCGGTTAAGTGAGGGAGCAAAGGGATAAAGTCGGGCAGAGCGACGAATGGGTGACCGACGCGCGAATGGATTGGTTGGCGCGGGCGAATCGAATGGAATCAAATCAGGATTTTTTAGAGCGGGCGGATTCCATGGCTTGCCAGGCGCTTTCGGGGAGATCGAGGAGGTCGTTGAATTCGCCGGCGCCGCGGAGCCAAAGAGCGCCGTCGATCACGACGCATTCGCCGTTGATGTATTCGGACATGTCGCTGAGGAGGAAGGCGGCGAGGTTGGTGAGTTCTTCGTGGCGGCCGAAGCGCTTCATGGGATGGGATGCGCGCGCGTGGTCTTCGTATTGTTTCGAGGGGATGAGGCGGGACCAGGCACCTTCGGTGGGAAATGGGCCGGGAGCGATGGCGTTGACGCGGATTTTGTATTTCGCCCATTCGACGGCGAGAGACGTTGTCATGGCGAGAACGCCTGCTTTGGCGCAGGCGGATGGAACGACGAAGGCGGAGCCGGAATTTGCGGCGGCATAGGTTGTGACGATGTTGAGGATGTTGCCGCCTTGTTTGTCGGCGATCCAACGCTTGGCGAGTGATTGCGTGCAGTTGAAGGAGCCGTTTAACACGATGCCGATGACGGCGTTGAAGGCATTGGTGCTGAGCGTTTCGGTGCGGGCCATGAAGTTGCCGGCTGCGTTGTTGACGAGAGTGTCGATGCGGCCGAACTGGTCGAAGGCGGTTTTTACCGCAGCATCGACGGTGGCGGGTTCGCGGACGTCGGCGGTGGCGTAGGCTGCTGAACCGCCGGCGCGGCGGATTTCTTCGCAGACGTCTTTGAGGGGTTGTTCGCGGCGGCCGATGATGAAAATTTGTGAGCCGAGTTCGGCGAATTTGAGAGCCATGCTGCGGCCGAGGCCGGAGCCGCCGCCGGAGATGAAGATGGCGCGGTTGTTGAAGAGAGTGGGTTGGAACATGAGGAGGAGTGTAGAGGGAAAGTGGGGATTGGAGAATGGAAATTGGGAGGAGCAGGGCAGGGCGTTGAACGAGCGAAGAGATTCACCACAGAGTTCACAGAGGGCACATAGGTCGGAACGCTTGGTGAAGCCAAGAAGAAAAAACACTCGACGTCCGGGCAAGCTGGGGCGCAGCGTGCTGCGCCCCTACACGATCAGGATGGCGGCGTGAGATTTAGCGAAGGGCGAGAAATTTAGAAGAGGCCGGGGAGGAAGCGGGGCTTGGCGGACATGGCGGCGCGGTAGTCGGGGTTGGCGAGGAGGGCGCGTTCTTCGAGCGGGATGCGTTGCGAGATCACGGCGAGGTAGCCGAGCGTGCCGACGATTGCGGTGATCCACGCGGTGTGGATCAGAGGAAGAGTGATCAGTTCGATGATCACCGCGGTGTAGTTCGGATGGCGAACGAAGCGAAAGGGGCCGGAGGTGATGACGCCGGCGCTGGTGGAATCCATCACCTGAACGTTCCAGTGATTGCCGAGCGTTCGAATCACCCAGAGGCGGACAAAATTGGCGGCGACAAAAATGATGAACATGGGTGCGGCAAGAGCGGGAATAAACGGACGCTTGAGGGCGACGACTTCGACGGCGGCGCCGATGAGAACGAGCGTGTGAACGGCAACCAGCCAGGGATAGAGCGGCTCTTTGATGATAACCGCGCCGCGCGGCAGCATGGCGAGCTGATGATTGCGCGAAACGCGAAGCTCGATGATGCGGAGCGCAGCTACGACGAGCAGCAGCGCGAGAAACAGGATGACGCTCAGGTCCATTGGAGGAGAAGAAATTCGGCGCTGAAGCCGGGGCCGAATGCGGCGGCCATGGCGATATCGCCGGGATTGAGGGGGCGCTTTTCGAGCCACTCCTGAAGAATGAAGAGGATGGTGGCGCTGGAAAGATTGCCGACGTTGGCGAGAATGTCCCACGAAGGCTGCGTGTCGGATTTATTGAGACCGAGCGCGATTTCGACGTTGCCGAGGAGACGCGCGCCTCCGGGATGGAGAATCCAGCCCTTGATGTCTTGCTGTGTAAGGCCGTGGCGGCTGAGGAAGTCGTCGACGAGCGCCTTGATTTTGGTGCCAATCATGTCGGGGACGGTTTTGTCGAGCAGGATATGGAAGCCGGAGTCGCGGAGGTCGAAGCCCATGGCGCCGAGCGAATCGGGGAAGGTGTAGGTTTCGTTGACGAGGATTTGCGGCTTGTGGGCACTAACGCTGGAGGCGCCGTTGGAATTGCCGTTGCCGTTTGCGTGAATCGTGGTGCTCGACGATCCCGAGACTGCTTTCGGGTTATTGCTGACGATCACGGCGGCGGCGCCATCGCCGAAGAGGACCGAAGAGATGAGATTCGCCTGCGAAATATCTTTGCGCTGGAACGTAAGCGTCGGAAGTTCGACCGCGATGACGAGGGCGTTGCCACCGGGATAGGCCTTCAGGTGATCGGCCGCGCGAGCGAGCCCCATGGCGCCGGCGGCGCAGCCGAGTTCGGTGAAGGGCATGCGGCGGACGTCGCTACGGAAGCCCATGAGATTGATGAGGTGGGCGTCGAGCGAGGGAATCATGAAGCCGGTGCAGCTGACGGTGATGATGAGGTCGATCTCGTCGGCGCGAAGGTGCGCGCGTTCGAGACATTTTTCGGCGGCTTCGCGGCCGAGCTTGATGGCGTGCTCGATGTATTCCTGATTGGTCTTCTGGAAAGCGCGAGGCTCGACGGTATAGGTGATCGGGAAGATCGAGTGGCGCTGGTGCACCTGCGCGTTATCGACGATCGACATCATGGCTTCAAGCTTGCGCTCGGGAATGTCGAAGACGCGGCCCATGTAGTACTTCACGTCATCGCGGGTGATGAGGTGCTCTGGAACGGCGGTCGCGGTGGCGAGAATGACCGGATAAGGCGTAGCGGCACGTGTCGGTCGCAGTTTCAGTGAAGCTGGTTGCGACGAAGAAGCGACCGCGGATGCGTTTTCGGTGCTCAAAGGAGATCCCCCGTCTCGTTCGGCGCGGATATAAGACGCGCCATCGCCGGCGTGGCGACGATGCGTTCGGACCAGGAAGCGCCCTCTCGCCGCCCGAATCCGGCCCTAGACTGTACATTATTTGGGGCTTGGGAGGTAGTTTTGAAGTTGGCGATTATCGTTTTTGGAGACATGGGCCGATTTATCCGTTCGCTGATTCCAGCCCCAAAGGAGGCTGTTTATGCTCGGAAGCTATCACTATTAGGTCGAGAGCGCATCATTCATATCGCAGTCATGTGCCAATTGGCGATCCGTGAAACGATGCAGGAAGGCTGAGGTATGCTGCCAGTTTGCCGGGGGACGAAGAGGATGAGGTTGAGATCGAGAGTTCGAGGCCGCATTTCGTTTGAACGGTTCGTGCTGCTGCTCGCCGTGATTTTCTGCGCGGCGGGCGTCATTGCCATTGGACCGAGCGCGCTGGGTCAGGATCGAGCCGTGGGTCAGCGGCCGATGGCGCCGCTGCTGGTGGTGATATCGGTCGATGGGCTGAGGCCCGACTACGTGACGCAGGCCGACGAGCATGGAGCGAAGATTCCGAACCTGCGGCGCTTTTTGAAACAGGGCACGTATGCGGACGGGGTGCAAGGCGTCGTGCCTACGGTGACCTATCCCAGTCATACCACGTTGATGACCGGAGTGTGGCCGGCGAAGCACGGAATTTACGCGAATACGACATTCGATCCGCTGCAGAAAAATTTTCAGGGTTGGTATTGGTATGCGGAGGATATTCGCGTGCCGACGCTGTGGGATGCGGCGGCGAAGGCGGGGCGGACGACGGCGAGCATTCAGTGGCCGGTGACCGTGGGCGCGCATATCAATTGGGTGATTCCGGAATTCTGGCGCGCGAATACGCCGGATGATGCGAAGTTGCTGCGCGTGGTGTCGACGCCGGGACTGATCGCGGAGGCTACGGCGGAGATTGGGCCTTATAGCGGAGGAGTCGATACGACGGTTGAGGCGGACAAGAATCGCGGCAAGTATGCGGAGTGGATTCTGGAGAAGAAGCATCCGGCGTTGTTGACGCTGCATTTGATTGCGCTGGATCACATCGAGCATGAGACGGGGCCGTTCAGTCCGGAGGCTGTGGCTGTTTTGGAAGGGATTGATGAGGTGATCGGCGGAGTGTGGGATGTGGCGGAGAAGCTGGCGCCGGGGCATGCGTTTGTGGCGGTTGTGTCGGATCACGGATTCGCGCGGACCGAGGCGCAGCTGAATTTGTTTGCGGCGTTTCGCGAGGCGAAATTGTTTGAGATCGATGCGAAGGGGAAAATCACGGACTGGAAGGCGATGCCGTGGGTGACGGGCGGGTCGGCGGCGATTGTGCTGAAGGATCCCGCGGATACGGCGGTGAGTTCGCAGGTCAAGGAGTTGCTGGCGAAGATTGCGGTTGATCCGGCGAACGGAGTGGATCGCGTGCTCGATGCGGATCAATTGCACGAGCGCGGCGGATATCCGACGGCGTCGTTTTTTGTGAGTCTGAAGCCGGGCTGGCGGACGGGCAGCGATGCGGAGACGCCGCTGCTGACGAAGACGAAAGTCGGCGGGACACATGGGGAGTTGCCGGATGTGCCGGATTTGCGGGCGGCGTTTTTTCTGATTGGGCCGCGAGTGCCTGCGGGGAAAGATCTCGGCGTGATCGATATGAGGAATATTGCGCCGACGCTGGCGCATGAAGCGGGGCTCGAGCTGCCGACGGCGGATGGGAAGAATATGTTGCCGTAAGGTCACCGCCGTAGCCGCTCGGCGTCGCCGTGCGGCTCAGCGCAGGCCGACTAGGCCCTTCACGGATTCGATCAACTTTGCGGAGTCGTAGCCGACGCCGTCTTTGAAGACGATTTCGACGTTCTCGATGTCTTTGATGTTGGCGGATGGATTGCCGTTGATCACGACGATGTCGGCCGCTTTGCCGGGTGCGATTGTGCCGATTTCATTTTGCTCACCTAGAAATTCCGCGCCGTTTGCGGTCGCGATGTGAATCGCTTCGAGCGGTGTGAAGCCCGCCTCCACGAGAAGTTCGACCTCGCGCTGATCGCCGAAGCCTGCGATGACACCGCCGTAGCCGGTTGGATCCAAGCCGGCGAGGAGCAAACCGCCTTCCTTTGCGAATTCGTGTTCGAACTCCATTTCTTTTTTGAGCAGAGCGGGCCAGCGCGATTTCGCCGCGCCGTCGGAAATTAACGAGCGGCGTGTCAGATATTGAATGCGGGATTCGGGCAACATCGCGTCGAGAACACGCGGTTCGATGGGAGCGCGATTGGGTACGATGGTTTCGAATACAGGAAGCGTCGAGGTAACGGCGACGTGCTTGCTGATCAGGTCGCGAATCGTGTCGTGGAGCGGGCCGGCCGTCGCGTCGAGATTCAGCAGCGATTCTTCGACGGTGTCGCGGCCGTCGGGACACGTGTCGGGCTGACGGCCTTGGACGAATTCGGAATCGGCGAAAATGCCGTGTTCGAGGTCGTCAATGCCGATCGAAGCGGCTTCGCGAAAACCGATCGAGCAGAGATGGCCGGTGACTTTGAGGCCGTGAGAGTGAGCGACTTTGACGATGGCGGCGAGTTCGTCGGGCGTGAGGTGCATGTAGGCTTTGAAGGAGGTCACGCCCTCGGAGACCCAATATTCAGCGGTACGACGCGCGTCGTCGGCATCTTTGAGTTCGTGCATCTGTGGGGTGAACGAGCCGGCTCCCTCGAAGTACGGTCCGGTGACATGGATCTTGGGGCCGATGCTCGCGCCGGAGTCGATGGATTTTTTCAGTTCGAGGTCGGTGTATGGCTCGACGCTGCCGGTCGTTCGAATGCTGGTGACGCCGCCGGCGAGGTAGAGACGCGGGAAACTTGTGGCGTGCTCCGGGTACATCGCGGGCGGGCCGAGCGGCGCGGGATAGTACATGTGGTCGTGCATGCCGACGAGGCCGGGGATTATGGAGCGACCGGTGAGATCGAGGACTTTTGCGCCGTCGGGCGCCTTCGTCGATGCGGCGTCTCCCACCGCGACGATCTTTCCGTCGCGGATCACTATGGATTGATCTATTTTTGCCGCAGCGCCGGTGCCGTCGATGACCCGCACGTGCGCCAGCACGATCGTCGATGCGTCTTCGCGAACGAATGGCTTTACGCGGGGGCTGAGGTGACTCGCAGTTTGTGCAATCGCGAGGGCAGGCAGCAAAGTGGTGCACAAGAGCAGGAATCGAATGCGCATCGGGGCGTGGCTCCTTAGAACGGACGATGAGCGAAGAACCGCGGAGACACCCATCGCGCAGCAGAGTGTATGGTTCGAAACGCGCGAAGACAAGAACCTGCGGCATCGTCTTCGGTAGCGGACCGAAATTTTACAGCTTTCACCGCTCTCGCAATTTTCTTTGTGCTAGATTCGCGGGCCGAGGTGGTCGATGAGTCGAGTCGCGCGCATCAATATTTTACTGGGGCTTTTGCTGGCGGCGGCATTCGGAGCGTTCACGTCTGTTGACACGAAAGCGGAGCCGGCGCATCCGCAAACGAACGCCACGGAAGCGAAATATCCGCCTACGACGGAGGGGGACTTCGTCGTCCACGACTTCAAGTTCAAGTCCGGGCAGTCGATGAGCGAAGTAAGGCTGCACTACACGACGCTTGGCAAGCCGGCGACCGACGCGCAGGGACGCATGACGAATGCGGTGCTGATCCTGCACGGTACGGGCGGGAGCGGGCATCAATTTCTTGCGCCATATTTCGCGAATGAGTTGTTCAATCCGGGACAAGTGCTGGACGCGTCGCGCTACTACCTGATTCTCGTCGATGGTATCGGGCACGGAAAATCGTCGAAGCCGAGCGATGGGATGCACGCGCATTTTCCGGACTACGACTACGACGACATGGTGGCGCTGCATCACGCGCTGCTCACAGACGGACTGAAAGTGAATCACCTGCGCCTCGTCTTCGGCACGTCGATGGGCTGCATGCAATCGTTTGTGTGGGGCGAGACGTATCCGGATTTCATGGATGCGCTGATGCCGATGGCGTGCTTGCCGGTGCAGATCGCAGGCCGCAATCGCGTGTGGCGAAAAATGGTGATTGATGGGATTCGCAGCGATCCCGAGTGGAAAAATGGGGATTACACGACGCAGCCGCAGCAAGGCGTGCGCATCGCGCTCGATTTCCTGATCATCGCCGGAGGCGCGCCAATCCAAATGCAAAAGTCGATGCCGACGCGCGACGATGCCGACAAATGGCTCGACAAATATTTTCACGACCATGCATCGGGAATCGACGCCAACGATTTTCTCTTTCAGGTGAACTCATCGCGCAACTACGATCCGTCGCCAAACTTGGAGAAAATCACAGTCCCGGTGATGTGGATTAATTCCGCGGATGATTTCATCAATCCGCCGGACCTGGGCATCGCCGAGCAGCAAGTGAAACGGCTGAAGAACGGGAAGTACGTCTTGATTCCGGCGAGCGAACAGACGTACGGCCATGGAACGCACACGCATGCGGCCGTGTGGAAGCAATATATGGCGAAAATTCTCGAAAAGTCAGCGCACTGAACTTCTAACGAAATGTATTGGTTGCGGACCCGGAAGCGAAGCGGGGCCGAAGCCCAATCCCGCCGGGACCAAACGCGACGATCATCAACAGGCCGCCCATCAGTCCGAGATTCTTTTGGAAATTGACGGACATGAATTCGTGCAGCAGAAATGTCACCGGAGTCATGTAGAAAAACATCACTGTCGCCGCGATGCGTGCGCCGAAACCTGTGATCAGACAAAGCGAACCCGCAGCTTCGACGAACAGCGCCGCAGCCAGCAACAGAGCAGCCGCCGGCATTTGTTTCGAATGCATGTATTCGACGTTGGAGCTCCAGCCGAAAATTTTGCTGTACGCGCTGGTCACAAAAATGATGCTGATCAGCCAGCGCGCGAGCAGAGATATAGCGCCTTGCGTAAACGTCGGCACGCGATTTCTCCAAAGTCTGTGGCGGGACCCGCCAAGGCAGTTAGACGTTCATGTGGAAAAAGCGTTTCTGGACTACTCGACGCGAAGGGCGCGCAACGGATCGACTCGCGCGGCGCGGCGCGCGGGAATGTAGCACGCAGCGCAAGCAGCGACGGTCAAGACCGCCGCGACACCAACGAACGTGAGCGGATCGGTCGGCGTCACTCCAAAGAGGAAAGTGCGCACGGATTGCGTCAGCGCGAACGCCGCCGCCAAGCCGAGCACCACGCCGATTAGCGCAAGCCCCATCCCTTGGCGCAGGATCATGGCGACGATCTCGACGGGGCGCGCGCCGATGGCCATGCGCACGCCGATTTCGTGGATGCGTTGGCTTACCGAAAGCGCCATCACGCCACCGATGCCCGCCGCTGCGATCGCCAGCGCGAGCAATGCGAACAGACCGAGAAGATTTGTCGTCAGTCGCGGCGCGGCAATCGATTCCGCGCGAACTTGCTCGAGCGACAGGATTTTTCCGGCTGGCTGATTCGGATCGACTTCATATAGGTGCGTCACGACGGTGCGCGCGATGTTCATCGGATCGCCTTGGGTCAGAGCGAGCAGACCTGGCGCCATCTGCGGATACTGCGCGTAAGGGACGCAGATGTAGTCCTTCGGCTTCTGACTGAGTTCTCGCTCGCGAACGTCGCCGGCGACGCCGACGATCTCCGTCCAGTTCTTGCCTTCGTCGAAGGAAACGCGGCGCCCTACGGGGTCCTGGCCGTGAAAATAGTGGTTCACGACGGATTGATTGACAATCGCGACGCGCAATTTTTCGGGACGGTCGCGGCCGTCGAATTCCCTTCCGCTCAGAATCGGAATTCCCAGCGTGCGGAAATAATCCGGAGTGACCGCGTTGAATTCCGCTGTCGGTTTGTCGTTCGGGTTCGCCTGCTGGCCCTCGATCAGAAATTCGTTGTTGAATGCCGGAGATTTATCGAGGGGAAATTCGCCGGACATTGCCGCCGACGTTACCTGGGGCATGGCGCGAACCTTTTCCAGCAGCGAGTCGGAAAAGTTCAACATGCTGGGATCGGTCATGTATTTCGAAAAATCCAGGCTGATCTGAGCGGTAAAAACATTTTCGGGCCGGAATCCCGCGTCTACGCGCTGCAGGTTGATCAGGCTCCGCACCATCAGACCCGCGCCGATCAATAAGAGGAAAGAGACGGCGACCTGGGCAACGATCAACGCTCCTCGCGTTCTACTGCGTCGCGCACCCGTGGTCGATTGCGTGCCGCCTTCCTTTAGCGTTGCAGCAAGGTTGCCGCGGCGGGCGAGCGCCGGCGCCGTGCCCGTGAGAATACTGACCAGCGCTGCGATCCCCAGCGTGAAGAAAAGCACTTGCGCATCGATGTGAATTTCGTTGGCGCGCGGCGTGAAGCGCGCGATGAACGTGGTGAGCAGTTTCAATCCGCTCGTGGCAAGCAAAAGGCCAAGCAATCCGCCTCCGAGCGCCAAGAGGAAGCTCTCGGTCAATAATTGGCGGAACAAACGTACGCGGCTAGCGCCCATTGCTGCGCGCAATCCCATCTCGCGTCCGCGGCGAACCATGCGCGCCAGATTCAGGTTGGCGACGTTGGCGCATGCGATCAGCAACACGAAACCTGCCGCAGTCAAAAGGAACAGCATCGTCGGCTTGGCATCGCGTGTCAGTTCCGCTTTCAGCGGCGTGACTTCCATTTTTGGAGTCGCCTCGTTCGAATACGCGGTCGGAAAGTCGCGCTGCATCGTCGCGGCAACGGTCGACAGATCGGCTTGCGCTTGTCCCGGAGTAACGCCCGGCTTCATCGTTCCGAACAGGCGCAGCATGCGTCCCTTGCGGTCGGCAATCATTTCGGGGCTGGAGCGGAACGGACACGCCGCGGAAGTCATGTAGACATCGTTTTCATGAGGATATTGCGGAAACGGCGGCAGAACGCCGATCACCAGGTGTGGCTTGTCGTTCATGCGGAATGTTTTGCCGACGACGGTCGGGTCGCCGCCAAAACTTCGCAGCCAATATTCGTAGCTCAGCAAGAGCACCGCGGGCGCGCCGGGCTTTTCGTCGGCAGGTTCGAACATGCGGCCGACGAGCGGCTTCACGCCGAAGACGTCGAAGAAATTCCAAGAGACGACGCCGGTTTCCACGCGCTCGGGTTCGCTGCGGCCGAGCAGGATGAACTGCATGTTGTGGTACTCGACGATGCCGTCCATGCTGTGGCTCTGCGCGCGATAGTCCATCAACTCGGGGACCGATGAGCGGCCGACGCCTCCGCCAGTAGGCACGGTGCGCTGGCTGAGCATCAGCAGGCGCTCGCCGTGTGCGAATGGCAAAGGCTTGAGCAGCACCGCATTGACCACGCTGAAGATTGCGGTGTTGGCGCCGATGCCGAGGCCCAGGACGACAATCGCGGCGATGGTGAAGCCGAGATTCTTGCGCATCATGCGCATGGCGAAGCCGGTGTCCTGCTTGAGCATCGACCAGTGCTCGCTGGGCGCTGTCGTGAAGATGCCTTTGGTGGTTTCCCACCACAGGCGCAGGATGCCCATTTTGTCGCCGCTGCGGCGCGCTTCTTCGCATTGCTCGGCGAAGACTTGTTCCATCTCGTGGCCGTAGTCGCCGCGAAATTCTGCTGGAAGCAATCGCATCAAGAGTTGCAATGAGCGAGAGCGCTGCTTTGAGTCTCTGACTGGAGTTGCGTCGTTCATGGTGTGCCTCGTAGTTGCTGAGAGCTATCGGGACATTGCGATGCGTACTTGCGTTATTGTGAGAACGCTCATGCCGTTTGCGTGCGCTTCAACAGTCGCCGCGAGCGCGCGAGTGCGACCACCTTTTCTAGGCGTTCTGCTTCGGCGGCGGCGACTTCGCGGCCCTTCGTGGTCAGGCGGTAGTAGCGGCGGCGTTCATCGTCGTTTGCGGCAGAGGGGCGCTCGCGCCGCTCGATGATCAGGCCGTCGTTGAGCAGGCGCTTGATGATTCCGTAAAGCGTGCCGGTGCTGAGTTTTACTTCGCCCTCGGTGCGCAGCTCGACGTCTTTCAGGATGGCGTAGCCGTGGAGATCGTCACCGGCGAGCGCGAGTAGGACGTGGAACATCGCGGGAGTAAGGGGAGCAGCGTCGGGAAGTTTTGACATGTACCAGCCGTATCCGCTATGGCGTTTGTAGCTGTATCGTCTGCAACTATAGCGTTGCGCGACATAGTGTCAAGAGAATTGTTGGGGCGGGGTTGGGCGGGGGTGTCTCGCAAAAGAATAAGGGCGCAGCACGCTGCGCCCCATGTCTTCAAAATCGACCCGGTGATGGGGCCTCTTACTTCGTTGTCTCCTGGCTGGCGCGAATTTCCTGCCAGCGGCGCGGGCGCTTGTTCGCTTGCAAAACTTTCTTGCGCAAGCGAATCGATTTCGGCGTGATCTCGACGAACTCATCGTCGGCGATGAATTCGATGGCCTGCTCGAGGCTGAGTTCGCGATGCGGAATCAGGCGAATCGCTTCGTCGGCGCTGGAGGAGCGCATGTTGGTCTGCTTTTTTTCCTTGCAGACGTTGACGTCCATGTCTTGCTCGCGCGAATTTTCGCCTACGACCATGCCTTCGTATACTTCGACGGCGGGGCCGATGAAGAGTTCGCCGCGTTCCTGAATGTTCCAGAGCGCGAAGGCGGTGGATGGACCGGGACGATCGGCGACGAGCGCGCCTGTGGGCCGCAGCGCCATTTCTCCGGCGTAATCCGTCCAGCCATCGAAGATCGAGTGGATCAGGGCGGTGCCGCGCGTGTCGGTCAGCAACTGGCTGCGCAAACCGATCAAACCGCGCGAAGGGATTTTGAAGTCCATGCGCACGCGGCCGGAATTGTGATTGCTCATCTTGAGCATTTCACCGCGCCGCGAACCTAGCGTCTCTAAAATGATGCCGATGAAATTCTCGGGAACGTCGATCACCAGGCGCTCGAGCGGCTCGAGCTTTTTGCCGTTTTCGTTGCGCACGACGATTTCCGGTTTGCCCACCATCAGCTCAAAACCTTCGCGGCGCATCGTCTCGATCAAAATCGCGAGTTGCAATTCGCCGCGTCCGAGCACGCGGAAAGATTCCGGCGTATCGGTGTCTTCCACGCGAATCGAAACGTTGGTCAGCAGCTCTCGCGCCAGGCGATCGCGCAAATCGCGCGAAGTCAGATAGCTGCCTTCCTTGCCGGAAAGCGGGCTGCTGTTCACCGTGAAGATCATCGCGAGAGTGGGCTCGTCGATCTGGAGCGGCTCTAGCGGTTTCGGATCGTTTACGTCGACGATGCTCTCGCCCATCTGGATGCCTTCGACGCCGGCGATGGCAACGAGGTCACCGGCGACGACGCTTTCGGCTTCATCGCGTTCGAGCCCGCGGAACGTGTAGAGCTTGGTGATGCGCGTCGTCACCAGCTTGCCGTCGAGCTTGCTGATGCCGACATCGGTCCCGCGCTTGATCGTGCCGTTGAAGACGCGGCCGATCGCGATGCGTCCGAGAAATTCGCTGTAATCGAGATTCATCACCTGGATCTGAAGTGTGCCTTCGGGATCGCCCGGCGGAGGAGGAATGGCTTTCACGATGGCTTCGAAGAGCGGCAGCAGGTCTTTCGAATCGTCGCCGATCTTTCTGTAGGCGACGCCGTCGCGCGCGTTCGTGTAGACCACGGGGAAGTCGAGTTGGTCTTCGGTGGCGTCGAGATCGATGAAGAGATCGTAGATCTCATCGAGCACTTCGGCTGCGCGGGCGTCGACGCGGTCGATCTTGTTGAGCACGATGACCGGCGGCAGTTTCGCTGCGAGCGCTTTTTGCAGAACGTAACGGGTTTGGGGCAGCGGGCCTTCGCTGGCATCCACGAGCACGACCACACCGTCCACCATGCGGAGCGCGCGCTCGACTTCGCCGCCGAAATCGCTGTGGCCGGGGGTGTCGACGATGTTGATCTTGGTGTCGTGGAAAAATAGCGCGGTATTTTTGGCGAGAATCGTGATGCCGCGCTCGCGTTCCAGGTCGTTCGAATCCATCACACGTTCAACGAGTTCCTGGTTGGCGCGAAAGATGCCGCTCTGGCGCAGCATGGCGTCGACCAGCGTGGTCTTTCCGTGGTCGACGTGCGCGATGATCGCGATATTACGAATATCTTGGCTCATAAAGTTGCCGTCAAAGTGGCTGCTCCGTGGGGGTGAGCGCGTCTCGGCGCTCGGCGGGGAGCAGATACAAAAATAGCTGCTGAAACAACCAGCAGCCTGGACGAATCTCCTTATCTCTAGGTGCGGTCGAGCAAGTTCCAGTTTAACAGACGCGGCGGATTGCGGCCAGCAAGTGTATGCTGTGTTGCACAATTTTCATCGTGCGCCAGGCAACTCCCAAGGGGGCAGTTAACATGGCCCGTAAACTCAAGTTGGCATTGGTGGTTAGCGCTGCGTTGTGTTTGGGCATTGCGGCATTGGCGGCCCCACCACGCCCGCGATTTCAGAGCACGGCCGGCTCACCGGCTCCCGACTCCCACGCGGAAGTCAAAACACTCAAGATTACGATTCTCTCGACGATGCTCGCCGAGGATGGCATCGGGGAGTGGGGGTTCTCGGCGCTGGTCGAGTCCGACGGGCACAAAATCCTGTTCGACACTGGCGCGCGGCCGAATACTGTTCTCGAAAACGCGAAAGAGTTGAAGATCGATCTCAGCGATGTGCAGGACGTCGTCCTCAGTCATTTTCATGATGACCATACGACCGGTCTCATGACGCTGCGTCGCGAATACGCGAAGAAGAATCCGAATGCGCTCTCACGCGTTCACATCGCAAAGGGGATTTTTCTCGAGCGGCGCGCTAAAAATGGCAACGCACAAGGCGCGATCGGTGCCGCGAATCCCATGATTGCGATGAAGAAGGAGTTTGAGGCGAGCGGCGGCAAATTCATTGAACACGACAAGGTGGAGGAGATTTTTCCCGGCATCTGGCTAACGGGCCCGGTGCCGAGGGTCTTTCCCGAGAAAAATTATCCAGCGAGCATCGAAGTCAAAGAGGACGGCAAGTGGGTCGAAGACAACGTCCCCGACGATCAGTCGCTGGTCTTCAACACCGACCAAGGTCTCGTTTTGCTGGCCGGATGTGGTCATTCGGGCATCATCAACACGCTCACGTATGCGCGGAAAGAGATTCGCGCGGCTCCCATCGATGCGGCGATCGGAGGCTTTCATCTCTTTAACGCCAGCGACGAAACGCTCGACTGGACGGCGGATAAGTTGAAAGAGTTTCAAACCGCGCAGCTCATGGGCGCGCATTGCACGGGCATCGAGAGCGTTTATCATCTCCGCCAAAAGATGGGACTCAATCGACACACCTGTGTCGTCGGCACGGTTGGCGCGACTTTCGATTTGAAGGATGGAATCAAGACAGGACGTATCGCGAGGTAATTTACGTTGAGTTCGAACGCGGAGCGCACATGTACATGAAACCGTCCAGGCTGAGCGTCATGTCGCGAGTTTGTTTCTCGGCCATCTTCATCGCGCTAATGCTGCCTCCCGGCGCTTTCGCCCAGGAGAACGATAGTTCGGGCCCCGACTTTTCGAAAGTGTTCGACAAAATCGACGTGATGATCCCGACGCGCGACGGTGTCAAACTCCACACGGAAATCTACGCGCCAAAGAATCAGTCCGGCCCGTTGCCGATCATCTTGGAACGCACTCCGTATGGAACGGCCGACGACAAAGCCGGATACAGCCAGAAGCTCTATCGTTATGAAGACATGATCGCCGAGGGTTTTATCTTTGCGTTTCAGGATATTCGCGGCCGCTATGGATCCGAGGGTAAGTTTGTGATGCAACGCCCGGTGCGCGACCCGAAGGATCCCAAGGCCATCGACGAAGGAACGGATACCTACGATACGATCGATTGGCTGGTAAAAAATGTCCCGCGCAACAACGGCCGCGTCGGTTTGATGGGAATTTCTTACGGCGGCTGGCTCACCGTGATGGGCATGCTCGAACCGCATCCCGCGCTGAAAGCCGTCTCGGAGCAAGCTTCGCCGGCCGACATGTTTCTCGGCGACGACTTCCATCACAACGGCGCGTTTCGCCTCAGCTACGGATTCGAATATTCAACAATGATGGAGACCGACAAGACGAATTTCGCGTTCGCCTTCGATCGTTTCGACACGTACGAGTGGTATTTGCGGCTCGGCCCGCTTTCGAACGCCGACGCGAAATACACGCACGGCGCGATTCCCACCTGGACGAATTTCGTCGCACATCCGAACTACGACGAATTCTGGAAGTCGCAATCGATGCCATACGTCTTGAAGAAGCCGACGGTGCCGAATCTCAATGTCGCCGGATGGTGGGATCAGGAAGATTTCTACGGCCCGATGAAGATTTACGAAGTTTTGGAGAAAAACGACCCGAATCATCTCAACTATCTTGTCGCCGGCCCGTGGAATCACGGCGGCTGGGCGCGCGGCAAAGGCAACTCGCTCGGCGCGATTCCCTTCGGCAACGACACCGGCGTTTACTTTCGGCAAAAAATCGAAACGCCGTGGTTCGCCTACTGGCTCAAAGACAAAGGCACGCTGCCCGTCAAAGAGGCGACGCTCTATCAAACCGGTAGCGAGACGTGGAGTTCGTTCGATTCCTGGCCGCCGCGCGAAGCTCAAACGCGCAACCTATATTTCCACGAGGATGGAAAACTTTCGTTCGATCCGCCGCAGGCGAAATCCGGCAAAGATGACGCCGCTTTCGATTCCTACATCAGCGACCCAGCGCATCCGGTTCCCTATCGTCATCGCCCGATCGACATGACGTATCCCGAAGATCATCCCGGGAGCTGGTTTACTTGGCTCCTCGAGGATCAGCGATTCGTCGAGAACCGCGATGACGTGCTGACGTGGCAAACCGAGACGCTGACCGATGACGTCACGCTCGCGGGCCAGGTCACGGCGAAGCTCTTCGCGTCCACCACGGGCAGCGATGCGGACTGGATCGTGAAATTAATAGATGTCTATCCAGAGAAAATGGCTGACAACTGGAAGCTGTCCGGCTACGAGCTGATGGTCGCGGATGAAGTCTTCCGTGGGCGCTTTCGCAACTCATTCGAAAAGCCCGAGCCCATAAAGCCCAACACCATCACGCCGTTCAACGTTGATCTGCACACAGCCAACCACGTCTTCAAAAAAGGGCATCGCGTCATGGTGCAAGTGCAGAGCACCTGGTTTCCGTTGATCGATCGCAATCCACAGAAATTTGTGCCGAATATTTTTGAAGCGAAGGAATCGGACTTTCAGCCGGCGACGCATCGCATTTATCGCTCGGCAAAATATCCGTCGAGCGTGGCGATCAGTGTTCTGCCGGCGAGCGCGAGCGCAGACTCGAATCCAGCGCCGCCAGCAATGAATTCAGCTGAAGGAAAAAACGCCGGCAAGATGCCGGCGCTACCGAGAGCATCAGGAGCCACGAAGTGATCCGCCGCCGTTTTCGCATTTCGTTCATCGCGGTCGCAGCGATCGCAGCGATCGCGATAGTCCTCTTGCCGCCAGCCTCGCGCGATTCCTCCACGCACGCCCAGCAGTCCTCTCGTGAGTACACCGCCGTCTTCGACAAAATCGAAGCGATGATCCCGGTGCGCGACGGAGTAAAGCTTCACACCGAAATCTACGTTCCCAAAAACGCTACGGCGCCGCTACCTATTCTGTTTGAGCGCACTCCTTACGGCATCTCCAGCCCGACTTCTGCCGGCGGCTACAGCAGCATGCTCGGCCGTTACAACGAAATGATCTCCGAAGGTTACATTTTCGTCTTTCAGGACATCCGCGGCCGTTACGCTTCGCAGGGCAAATTCGTGATGCTCCATCCCGTCCACGATCCCGCCACCGATCCAAAGGGCATCGACGAAGCCACCGACAGTTACGACACCATCGACTGGCTCATCAAAAATGTGCCGCACAACAACGGCCGCGTCGGCATGGACGGCATTTCCTACGACGGCTACCTCGTCACCATGGGCATGATCAATCCGCACCCCGCGCTGAAAGCCGCGTCCGAACAAGCCTGCATGGGCGACACCTATCTCGGCGACGACTTCTTTCACAACGGCGCGTTCCGTCTGAGCTACGCGTTCGAATACGCCGCGCTGCTCGAAACCTCCAGCGAGAATTACAGCTTTCCCTTCGATCGTTTCGACCTTTACGACTGGTATCTCCGACTCGGCCCGCTCTCCAACGCCAACGCGAAATATTTCCACGACAAGATTCCTACGTGGAACGATTTCATCGCACACGCGAGCTATGACGACTTCTGGAAACATCACGCCATCGCTTACGGACTGAAAGAGCCGACCGTCCCCAATCTGAACGTCGCGGGCTGGTGGGACCAGGAAGATTTCTACGGGCCGACGGCGACTTACGAGCGACTGGAAAAAGTCGACACGAAAAATCTCAACTTCTTTGTCGCCGGGCCGTGGAATCACGGCGGCTGGGGGCACGGCGCCGGAAATTCGCTCGGCGAGATTCCGTTTGGCAGCGATACGAGCGCGTACTTCCGGGAGAACATCGAAGCGCCATGGTTCGCGTACTGGTTAAAGGACAAAGGCAAGCTGCCGCTGAAAGAAGCGCTCACATTCCAGACTGGCAGCGATGAATGGGTGCAATACGATTCCTGGCCGCCGCGCCAGGCGCAAACGCGCGACATCTATATGCGCGAAGACGGCGCTCTTTCCTTCACGGCACCGGCGCCCGCATCAACCGGCGACAAATCGGCCGAAGCCGGCTTCGACGCCTACGTCAGCGATCCCGCGCACCCCGTCCCCAATCGCCATCGCCCCGTCGACATGACCTATCCAGGGGACCATCCTGGCGCCTGGTTCACCTGGCTCGTTCAGGATCAGCGCTTCGTCGATCAGCGCCCCGACGTACTGACGTGGCAAACGCCGCCGCTCACCGAAGACGTCACGCTCTCCGGCCAGGTCACGGCCAAACTCTTCGCCTCGACTACCGGGAGCGACGCTGATTGGGTCGTGAAATTAATCGACGTCTACCCCGAAAGCGTGCCGCAAGACTGGAAGCTCTCCGGCTTCGAACTCATGGTCGCCGACGAAATTTTCCGCGGCCGCTATCGCAACTCCTTCGAAAAGCCCGAGCCCATCACGCCCAACACCGTCACACCATTCACGGTCGACCTGCACACCACCAATCACGTGTTCAAAAAAGGACACCGCATCATGGTCCAGGTCCAGAGCACCTGGTTCCCGCTCTACGATCGCAACCCGCAGAAATTTGTCCCCAACATTTTCGAAGCCAAGGCTTCCGACTATCAAAAAGCCACCCAGCACATCTACCGCTCCAGCCAATATCCGTCTCACATCGAGATGTCGATCATGCCGAACTCAACCCAAGCCGCCGCTGCTCACTAGGCCGCCAGACGCGTTTCTGCGCCCACGGCGTGTCACAGTCATGTAACTGCTGAGGACCAGAGCCAACCCGAGGTATCAATTCCGCCCCCATTTATATACTTATCTCAGTTTTCGTAACGTCTTTGTCTTTCTTCGATTTGCGGGAAACCTTCTCCTCAAATTTCCGTATTCACTGAGAAAACGGAAGTAAACCTCCTGCGTCTATCTGTTCATGGGTGGGGTGTATGTCTCTTTCTGACCTGAGTTCGACAATGGAACCCGATGCGGCCACAGGAGCGGCCCGGACGATCCAGCTCCCTGCGCGTTATATTCGGTTCGGCCCGTTCCAGATTGACCAGCAGCGGCAGGAAGTAACCAAGGGTGGCTCTCGCCTTCGCTTGCAGGGCAAGGTGTATCAAGTGCTCCTCGCGCTGGTGGAGAAACAGGGTGACGTGCTGACGCGGGAAGAACTCCGTCTCCGCCTCTGGCCCAACGAGACACACGTCAATTACGACGCCAACGTCAACACCACGGTCAACAAGCTCCGCCAGGCTCTGGGCGACTCGTGCGAAAAGCCGATTTACATCGAGACCGTGCCGCGCAAAGGCTATTGCCTGGTCATTCAGCCCGAACTGACCGACTACCCTGCGCCCGCGGGTGCGATCGTCACAGATACAAAGGTTGAGGCGCAGGATTCGACCTCGGAAGCCGATTCACCGTCGAAGAAAACGGATCTTTGGATTACCATCGGCGTAATTGCTCTGATTGTTGCGGGAATGTTACTCGGAGCAGGTATCACCCGGCTGTGGATCGGCCATTTCGATCAGCCGCCGGTTGTTGGACCTTGGCTCTGATCGCTTTGATTTAGGCCTGATTGGTTTTGCGCGACGGCGTTTTGTGCCTCGACCTCGTTTCTTCACTTCACTCGTCGGAATACGATGCCGGTGCTGCGTCCGGCGTCCAATTCGAATTCCGATGGCATTCCGCCATCGCGTTTGAACTTCACCGTCAGCCCGTCGTCCCCAAATGTGAAAACGTCCGCCGCTGTCGGCCGGAAGTCCTCCTTCGCGAAGTTATTCGCACGCGGAATTCCGATCTTGTCTTGTACGTCTACCACTTTCAGCGCTCCATCACGCACCGCGAGACGGTAGCTCACTCCCATTTCTTCGCTCCAATAATCCCCGACATACGCGGCGAGCTGATCTTTCGTCAGCGAAATCGTCGCCGCTTCTTTCTTTCGTTCGTCGTCTTCCTCCGCCGATTTCACCGTCTTCGGCTTCATCACGCTGTTCAGGTAAACGTCGGCGACTTGCGAAGCGCGCCGCGACGGATCGGCGCTGCCCAGGTTGCAGAGAGTCGCCACCGAAAAATGTTGGTCGGGAAATCGCAAGAGCTGCGCGCGATATCCGCCCCATGATCCTCCGTGACTCACGGTGCGCAGCCCGCGATAGTCCGAGACTACAAGCCCTTTCGCGTAATTCAACCTCTTGCCGTCATTCAGTTTCGCTGTCTCCTGCAATTCCGCTAGAAAAATCTTCCCGCCCACTTGCCCGCTGTAGAAATTTTCATCCCACTTCAGCAAATCCTCGACAGTCGTATGCACTGCGCCGTCGCCCGTCTGCTCGAAATACGAAACGTTCAGCGTGAATCCATCTTTCTTTTCATTCTCGTCGTAAGCCATCGCTCGTTCCGGCACAAGCGACCGGTGATCGTCACGATACTGCGTGTGCGTCATCTGCAGCGGCGCAAAAATATTCTCTGCTGCGAATTCGCGCAGCGTCTTCCCGCTCACCCGCTGCACGATCACCGATAGCAGGAAAAATCCCGTGTTGCTGTAGAGATATTCGGAGCCCGGCGCGAAGTTTAGTCCCTTCTGCCGGGTAATCAGCGCCAGCGCGTCTTCATCCGTCGTGACGCTGTCCACGTTCACGCCCGCGATGTCGAATAGCGTCAGGTAATCCCGCAGCCCGCTCGTGTGATTCAGCAAGTTCAGGATCGTGATTTTCTTTCCGTAGTCCGGCAGTTCGGGGATGTACTTATGTACGTCGTCTTCGACCGACAGCTTCCCCTCTTTCTCCAGCAGCAAAATGCTGCTTGCCGTGAACTGCTTCGACGTCGAGCCGATATCGAACACCGACTTCGGCGAAATCGCCACGCCTTCCTCGATGTTCGCCAGCCCGTATCCCTTTTCATAAATAATCTGCCCGCCGCGATACACCCCAAGCGCACACCCCGGCGATCCCGCCGTCGTCAGATCCTGAAACACTTCATCGACCGCCGCCTCCAGCCTCTGCTGGTTGCCGTTACTCTTGCCGCCCGCATCCTGCTCCTGCTCGCCATGTTTGTTTTTGACCACCGCGCTTTGCCCCGAACCACGAAATGAACTCTGCTGCGGTTGGTCGCCCGCAAATATGAAGTTAGCGCCCGCTGCGCATGCCAACGCGCCGATCGCCAGGCTCCCGCACCACATCCGCAAATGAGTCATTCGCCCTCGCCAGAAAACGCGCGCCGAGTGTATCCGCAACAGTCCCCGCCTTCAATCCCGCCCCGAAATCCCAAGCAACATCCATATGGAGTGCGGCGCCTCGGCGTCGCTTTCACGACGGATCCACGCTACCCAAACACTCCCAACTGCGACGTCGATCCGGGATCCATGTACGGGCGCATTACTGCTGCGCCCCAACTCGGCAGGATCGCTCTATGCGTTGCCAGCTCTTATCCTTCCTGATCACATTCGCGAGCTACGCACCGATCTTGCTAGACTCTCCGCGATGCTAACCGCCATAACCCGCGCCGTAAGCCCCGCTCTCGCCCACTGCGAGCTTACCTTCGTCGAACGCCAACCCATCGACCTCGCGAGAGCTCAATCCCAACACACCGCCTACGAACATCTCCTCGCAAAACTCGGTATCCACGTCCACTCGCTCGCCGCCGAACCAACTCTTCCCGACTCGATGTTCGTCGAAGACCCCGCCATCGTCCTCGACGAACTCGCCGTCATCCTCCCGCTCGGCACCAAATCCCGCCAACCCGAAGCCGAGTCGCTGGCGAAAGCCCTCGCTCCATTTCGCAAACTCGCCCACATCACCCCGCCCGCTGCCATCGAAGGCGGCGACGTCCTCCGCATCGACCGCACTCTCTACGTCGGCCAAACCACGCGCACCAACGCCGAAGGCGTCCTCCAACTTGCCGCGATCCTCGCCCCGCACGACTACAACGTCGTCCCGGTGCCCGTGACTGGCTGCCTCCATCTCAAATCCGCCATCACCTATCTCGGCCGTAACACGCTCCTGGCAAATCGCCCGTGGTTCGACAACGCTCCCTTCGCCAATTTCCATTGGATCGACGTCGACCCAGCCGAACCACACGCCGCCAACGCGCTAGCGATCGCCGACACCGTCATCTTCCCCGCATCGTTCCCCAAAACCCGCGCCCGCGTCGAATCCGCCGGCTTCCACGTAACCCCTCTCGACATCTCCGAACTCCAAAAAGCCGAGTCCGGCCTCACATGCTCCAGCCTTATTTTCACAACGTGATAGGCACTGCAAAATAAAACGGCCACCCCGAGACCTCCGAGGTGGCCGCCCATGAACAACGTCTTTTGTAAGCGCTTAGTTCGTCATCTGCTCGACGCTGTGCGCCACAAGCACCGCCTGTCCGCTGATCGGATCCTTCAGCACCAATCCAACCACCCGTACATTGATCGCCGCCGATCCGGTCAAACTGGCCAATCCGCTCAACCCGCCCTTGAACTTCGTGAACGGCGTGCAGTAGACCGTTACCGGCCCGTTAAACAGCACACCGGCCACGCCATCCGAGTTGAACTGGAACGTATTCGCTCCGGTGTTCGTGCTGCCCGCGACCCACGTGCCGTTGTGTCCTTCGTACCGAAGAACCACCCGATTCACCGTCACGGCGCCGTTGTTCAGCGGTCCCGCGATGCTCACGTGCTGCCCCGGCACAAGCAGGCTCGAATTGAACAGGAAGTTGGTGAACTTGTTGTGCCACCAGTAGATGAAATACTTTTCGTTGCCGGTCAGATTGATCGTCGAGATTTGCTCCGAGTTGAAGCCCGTCCCGTTCGGCAACACGCTCCGCACATATAGATCGAAGTCATTCGCCGCGTTCGTCGAAGGATCGACATACGTGATCAGGCCGCCCGCCCAGAAGCTATTCTGCGAAACGATTGCGACCGTGTCCGCAAGAATTGCTCCCGACGTCACGTCCACCGTGCCCGAAATTTCGACGATCGACGAAGTCGTCAGGTTGCTGATCGTCTCGCCGTTTTCCCACTCGGTCTGATCGTTCACGTTCACCGTGAACGTATGGCCGTGCGGGCCTTGCACCGTAAACGAGTTCGTCGTCGTCGTGGTCACGCCGGCGATGTAGTCGTCGATGTACGCGTCGGCGTCCGATGGCGTCACTGCCTTGATCGAAACCATCGGATTCACTGCGCCCGTGATCTGCCCGTTTCCATCAACCGCGACCGAGTCCTTCAGGTCGAAATCGAAAGCCAGGCCGATAACCGCATCCGCGCTGACGGTCAACGGGTTGGCAAGGTTCACCGTAACCGACGACTGCGTCAACGAAGCCGCCGGCGACGAAGTCGCATTCAACGTTGTAATCGTCGGTCGAGTCGGCGGGGTCGTCTGGGGACTAGTCACGTTCATGTACACGATTTGCGGGTTCGCAAACGTCATGTTGACGCTCGTATACGAGCCGGCCGGAATCGTGTTCAGATCGAGCAATGTATGAAGTCCGTCCAGACGGGCAAAGTCCACGGTCTGGGTTTGGCTCAGGACCGAAACCGGCGGGTTCGTCCCATCCGATACGGTCATCCCGGTGATGTCCACTTGAAACGACAACACACTCGCCAAAGGCGCGTCCGTGCCGTTCACGAATACTTGACCGTTTTCTGCCGTCGTCGAACTCGATGTGGTCGAATTCGCGCTACCCCCGCAGCCGGTCAAGCCAATTCCTAGAGCAACAACGCCCGCAATTACGCCAAGCCACTTCTTCGGTTTCATAGCCAGCTCCCTTTCTCTCTCTGGTTTTGGAAGTCCCCGGAGGCGTGCCCAGCGCCTGTACCAGTACTAATTTAAAACACTCCGGTAGGCACAAAGTTGCGCGGACAAGCCACTTGTTATCAATTACTTGAGACATAGTACTAAAACTATAGACTCGATTCGGTCTCGGAGGGGCAACAGAGGTGAAGCCCGAATCATCTCGCAGGTTTCGGGACACAGGAGAGGCCCGATCAAGCGTTGATGCCGCAGTACAGAATCAACCGGAGAAGTAGGGCCCTACAGCGAGCTTTAGTCCTTTAGAATGACATCGTTACGCATTTCTGCATCGAAACTTGCGGCTAAACCACATCGAATCACATCCTTACGCACAAAGTGGGGAGGGGGGAGGGCTACTCCTCTACATCCTTTTCCTATGCCTTCGCCTCGTGTCGATGGCCGATTATCGCCAACTCATTGAAACGAATCGCAATACGATCCATTTCTTCAAATATTCACTTTGCCGTTTTTCTCAGCCATGCTAACTTCGATCCCGGTATGAATCTTTCTCTCGCCGCTAAGCGCATGACTCCGTCGACGTCGTCGATTATTTCGACTACGACGAAGTCGATTACCGCTAACGGCGAGGCTAGAAACTAGAAAGATCCCAAAAGTTTCCAACCCACCGCCGAAGCGAACTGGCGGTGGGTTTTTTCTTTAAAATCCCTCCTCCAAATCGCTCCAGCGGAAACCAAACGGAGCGGCACCAATGAACGCCAGAAATGTGCAGTCCGAAGCACCCGCGGAGGGTGACTTATCTCCGCGACTCGTCCCGGCTGTGTTCGCGCAGAGCGATCCGCGCTCGTCGCGCGGCACTCAAACCTGTAGCGAATTTCTTAAGAGCGAAACGTTCAGTTCGCTTGGTTGTCGCAAGGAAATCGTAGCGTTCAAGTTTGGAGGGACTTCACTGCTTGGCGCCGCGCGCATGCTTCACGCCGCAGAGCTCGTGAAGCCCGTCGCGCAAAATTCCAACGTGGTGGTCGTCGTCTCCGCGATGAAGGGAGTCACCGACAAGCTGCTCGCGATCGCGCAACTTCTGGCCGATCGTCAGAATTATCGCGCGCGCGTCGAAGCCGAACTCGTTCTGCGAATGCATCATGACGCGCTGAGCGAACTCGGACTCGAAGCTGAGACGCACGAACGCGTCTCACGCGAACTTGATTCTCTCGGCCGCGATTTGCTGCACGCCGTTCCCGCGCGCGAATCCGTCGTCGCCTCGCCCGAACTTTTCGACCAGCTCGCATCGTTCGGCGAACGCCTCAGCGCGAGAATTTTCGCCGCCGCGCTCGAATGCACCGGAGTCGCCGCCGTTCCGGTCGCATCATCCGACTTCGTGCTCACC
>Ga0210393_10000826_pt1 | contig 26679 bp, 19 predicted proteins | sample IncBWC27OmetaG_FD_160068 | JGI IMG/M metagenome (GOLD analysis project Ga0210393, IMG submission 160068) | Forest soil microbial communities from Barre Woods Harvard Forest LTER site, Petersham, Massachusetts, United States - Inc-BW-C-27-O ...
CCATCCATGTGGCGGAAACGCCTTACGACACTGTTGGAGTGGATACCGAGGAAGACGTGCGCAGAGCGGCCGAGATTCTCCGACCGCGAAAGACGTAAAGCGAGACGTAGCAAGCTATCTCTACACGGCGATCTTCGGAACAGGTTCTACTTTGACGTCTGCAGTTTTGCCCACGCCTCTGCCGCCGCGACGCGGCGCGAAATCGCAGGATGCGATTGGAAAAACCATTCCACCCATCGGGAGGGAGATCGCTCGGCCAGGTTCTGATCCGCCAGTTTGTTCATCGATGAGATAAACGGCCCCACATTGGCGATGGACTGAAATGCGTAACGATCCGCCTGACGCTCGTTGTAGCGAGAATATGCATTGAGGGCCGGGAGCAGGAGGAACGACAGCACGGCGGAAACCAAGACGAGCAATGGCAGATTGGCGAAATCCGATACCGTTTCAAACATGTGTCTTCGCTCCACGGCATAGCGCAGAACCTCTTTCGCCGCCCAGAATCCAAGCAGCGTGATCCCGGCCTGCACAGCGATGCTTTTCAAGATATGTCGGTGCACATGATGTCCGAGTTCGTGTGCGAGCACCGCCTCGATTTCGTCCGCGGAGTAATTTTCGAGGAGCGTATCTGCCAGAATAATCCGTCGTGTGTTGCCGAGTCCGGTTAGCGCCGCATTGGCTTTCTTGCTCTTCTCCGAGAGATTCCATTTGTAGACGCCGCGCACGCGAGTTCCGGCGCGCTCGCTCAGTCCTACCAGGCGAGATTTTAAATCTGCATTGTCGAGCGGTTCGAATTTATAAAAGATGGGAAACAAGACCAAGGGGGCGAGTTGCGCCATCAGCACGAACAAGCCAAGAAATGCGGCCCACGCGATGAGCCACCAATATTGCGGGAACTCGCGAATAATGAAGTAAAGCATTTCGACCACAATCGACGCCATCGCTAAACCGACCAAAAATCCCTTGGTTTCATCCCAAATCCACGAGCGCAGTTTCTGATTGGAAAGGTTGTAACGATGCTCCACGCGAAACCCGTAGTAGTCGAGCCCGAGTCCGAGCAGTTTGCCGATAAAGATGAGCATCACAACGTACAGAAAAACGGCCAGAGCGTAGGACTCATAGGCGCCGTGCATAGCGATATCGCGTAGAGTACTGTTCCATCCGGTCGCAAGCAGCGCGACCAGAAAGACCAGGCCGAGGACAAAATCGGCGACACCGAGCCACCTCCGAATGCGGTTATAGTGCCGCGTTTCGGGCGAGTCGGTCGGAGTCGGAATTGTGGCGACTGTGGTGCTCATTTTGGCTGAGTCGTAAGCCGATTATCGTACTCAATGACTTCAAATGCGATACTCAAAGGTGCTATGAACCGTGAGTAGGGTGATTCTGCTCTTTACGCATTTTTCACGAACGTTTCCGCGCTGGATAAGATTTCATTCACCAAATCAGGTGATGCGGCCTCGGCATACACGCGCAGCAGCGGCTCCGTGCCCGATGCCCGGAACAAAACCCATGCCTCCGCGCCATTGCCACCGGTCGGTGCATCGAGAAAAAACTTTATCCCGTCCATGCCCTCTTTTTTTAAGACGGCATAACTTCCCAGATGGTTGGTTCCGTCGGATCGGGCTCGCGAAATGGCCTGTTGCTTCACATCCTCGGGGATGTGAAGATCGCGCCGGCCGTAGTGATGCTGGCCGTATTCGCGCTGCAGATCCGCGACCAGTTGGCCCAGCGGCTTGCGTTCGTCGGCCATGACATTGGCCAGGAGCAGCGAATTCAGCAGACCGTCGCGCTCCGGCAAAAAACGCGAATAGCCAATCCCTCCGGACTCCTCGCCGCCGATAACAATTTCGCGATCCATCATCAAGTCAGCGATGTACTTGAATCCGATCGGACACTCGTTCAACTTGCGGCCATGCTTTGCCGCAATACGATCGACCATGCGGGTGGTGTTGAAAGCTCTCACCACTTCTCCCGGCCACTTTTTCCTTTCCAGGAGCCACTGCGTGAGAACGGAAAAAATCTTGTGCGAATCCACGAAGCTGCCGTCCTCGGCCACTGCGCCGATGCGATCAGCATCGCCGTCGGTCGCGAGTCCGGCATCGCACGCCTCTTTCATCACGGTTTGCTGCAGCATCGCCACATGGGGGATGATCGGTTCAGGATTGATGTCCGGAAACAACGGATTCAATTCCTGGCGGATGGCCACGTGCCGAATCCCGCGATCCTTGAAAATCCCTGTCAGCACACCGCGTCCAGAGCCGTACATCGAATCGATCGCGAACTTGAAATTCGCTTTGGCAATCGCCTCGAGATCGGCGAAGCGGGTAATTGCTTCGATATATGCTCGCTTCAGGTCAACTTCTTCAATCGCGGCTTTCGAGCCGCTTGGCATCACGCTTGCGCCCAATCCTTCTTCGATCGCTTTCATGATCGCGGGCGTGCCCGATCCACCAAACTTTCCTTTGAATTTCACTCCATTCCAGTTGAACGGATTGTGGCTCGATGTCACGACCACGCCGCCAGCGGCACCGAGTTGTTTTACCGCAAAAGAAATCGCGGGCGTGGGCGTGTAATCATTTGCCAATTTGACGGGAACCCCGGCTCTGGCCAGGACTTCCGCGACGATTCGAGCAGCCTGCGGCGACACAAAACGAGTATCGTAGCCGACGATGACTCCCCGGCGGGCGTCTTCGTGCTTGAGAACGTAGGCAGCAATTGCGCCCGCGACCCGGCGCACGTTGTCAAAGGTGAAATCGTCGGCGATGATGCCTCGCCAGCCGTCGGTGCCGAATTTGATGGAAGGGGTCATTGTGCGTGGTTAGCTTCTACACCAGCCTATGTAATCGTTTCTCATCCAGATATTTCACAATCTTTCCTACATCCTGGGCTTGCTCGCGCGTGGTGATGAGGAGGGCATCATCCGTCTCCACGACTACGAGATTATTCACCCCGACAGCGGCAACGAATTTGCCGGGTGCGTGAATGTAATTTCCCGCTGCGTTGAGAGTGAAAATGCCTTCGCCCGAGATCAGATTCCCGTCTGATGGTTGGCTCTTCGCGATGTGGTGCTCGTGCAATGCGGTCCACGATCCGAGATCGTTCCATCCGAAATCTGCCGGCAGGCAGAAGATGTTCGAATTCCGCTCGCCTTCGGACGACCGCGGCTCAAGCACGGCGTAATCAATGCTGATGTTTTCGCACATCGGATACAACCGGCGAAGGGTTTCGGTAAACTTCCCGGTTCCAAAGGTGCTCGCGATCTTCTCGAGCAGCGGCGCGGTTTTCGGCAGATGTTCCCGCAAGGCGTTAGCCAGAGTTCGCGCACTCCAGAGAAACATGCCACTATTCCAGAAATAGTTCCCCGCCGAGACGAACTTGGCTGCATGTCCGGCGTCGGGTTTCTCGGTGAATCGGCGCACCCGGAATGCTTCCTGCTTCTCCGTTACATTGGCCTCAATGTAACCGTACCCAATCTCAGCGCGGGTCGGCCGAATGCCGAGAACCACGATGTTCTCGCCTGCACCGGCAATCTCGATACCCTTCTCCAGAACCTGACGATAGCGGTTCTCGTCACCAATGACGTGATCCGAGGGAAACAATCCGATCACCGCATCGGGGTCGCTTCGGAGCAGGACGAAAGCCGCCAAGCCAATGGCCGGCGCAGTGTTTCGTCCTGCCGGTTCGGCGATGATTTGTCGTTTGCCGAGGCGCGGAATCTGGAGTGCTATTTCACGTTCCGAGTCTTCGTTGGTAATAATCCAAAAACGTTTGGCCGGCGCGAGTGGCAACAGGCGCGCGACGGTTTGCTGAATCATCGTCCGCTTGCCATCAAGCGCCAGCAACTGCTTCGCCCGGCGCTTCCGGCTCAGAGGCCAGAATCGCGTGCCACGACCACCGGCGAGAATTACGGGATAGAAATTCGATTTCGTTTTCACCGCGGATTTCACCTGGCTTTTTCCGTTGTCCTTCATATGCGGGTTGCCGGCTCCGGCACCAACTTGCCAGGCAAGGCTGCCTTCAAGAATTCCCCTGCCCACTGCGGGCGCACACGGAAGCCGCTTATCGACGCGGGAACAACCACCGCATCTCCCTTGGCTAGAGTGACCGGTTCAACGCCTTTGGCTTCGATCACAGCACAACCCTCAACCGCAATTAGAATTTGGACCGAGCTCTTTTCCGCCTGGTCTGTCGTCGTGTACTCCTGCGGCTCTTTCAACTCGAACATCTCCACCACGAAAAAGGGCGAAACTACCAGCGGGGAACGGCGATTCTTTGTGCCGGTTATTGTTGTCGGCGCGGGGCGGATCACTTTGCCAGAAGGCACAATTTCTTTAACCGCTGCCAGTCCTTCCTTCAGATGCAACTCGCGCGGCCGACCGTAATCATACAGACGAAAAGTCGTGTCCGACTGCTGCTGCGTTTCTACGATGATCGAGCCCGGCCCCAGCGTATGCACAGTTCCGCCAGCAACATAAATCATTTCACCGGGAAACACGTTGATCCAATTTAGCAATTCTTCCGCACGTTGCTGGTGAATCGCTTGCTCAAACTGAGCTCGCGTGACGCCCGACTTTAGGCCGAGAGCGATCTGCGCTCCGGGCTTGGCGTGCGCCACATACCAGCACTCGGTTTTGCCGCAGGGTTGACCGGCGCGGTGCGCACCTTCATCGTCAGGGTGAACTTGCACCGAAAGTTTTTCATGGGGGAAGAGAAACTTGGTGAGCAACGGGAAGCGAGTTGGATCGTTCGCCGCTTCCCCGACCAATTTCGGCCCAAATTGAGCGCTCAACTCAGCCAGTGATTTCCCTCTCAAAGGCCCATTCGCTACCTTGCCATTGTCTCCGGTCAGCCACGATTCTCCGATCTTTTCCTCGAATCGATGGCCCGGATAGATGGGGGACAAGTCCAGCGTACCCCAGGGACGTGGGTCAAAGATCGGCGACATTAAGAGTGGATAGAGATCGGCCATGCGGTGATGTGCGCTACCCAACGCAAGATTACAAGGTGCACAGGAAAATCAGTAGTCAGTTCAGTTCCCGGTTCTCAGAATCGCGGCGCACGATTCGTTCACAGGTTCGCGAGAAACTTCCGCATCCGCTCTAACCCTCGGTCCAGCTCCGCGATCGAGGTGGCATAAGACACGCGAATGTGGTCGCTGGTTCCGAAGCCTTCACCGGGAACCGTGGCAACGTGCGCTTCACGTAATAGTTTTCCGGCGAGATCCGAAGCCGATTTCACTCCGCTGCGCCCAAAGAATGCAGAGACGTTTGGGTAGACATAGAACGCCCCTTCGGGCAACGTGCACTTCACGCCAGGAATCGCGCGCAGCCCGTTGACCACGTGATCGCGCAGGTTGATGTACTCCGCCCGCATGTCGGTTATGCATTGCTGTGAGCCCTTCAAAGCCGCCACTGCTGCCTTTTGCACAATCGACGTCGGATTCGAGGTAGATTGGCTTTGCAGCTTATTCATCGCGTTCGCAACCGCGCTGGGCGCCAACGCGTAACCCAGCCTCCAGCCGGTCATCGCGTAGGTCTTCGATAGCGATCCGATAATCACCATGCGTTCTCGAAACTCACGCAGCGATCCGATGGAGAATCGCTTCGCCGTGTAATTCAAGTACACATAACACTCGTCGGAAAGCACCCAGATGCCGCGCTCGTGCGCCAGACGAACCACCTCCGTCAGATCTTCCGGCGCCATGACTGCACCCGAAGGATTCGACGGGGAGTTCAAGATGATAAGCCTGGTGCGCGGAGTGATCAAACGCTCAATCATTTCCGCAGTGACTCGAAAGCCCTGCGTTTCGTCAGTCTCCAGCAGTACGCAATTCCCTCCGGCATAGCGCACGATGTCTTTGAAGGAAACCCAGTAAGGAACCGGAAGAATGACTTCATCGCCATGGTCAACCAGAACTTGCACCGCGTTAAACAAGGCTTGCTTGCCACCCGTCGAAGCGATTACTTCCTCCCGCCTGTAATCGGAATCGAAATCCACGGCATGGCGATGCACGATCGCGTCGCGCAGTTCAGCCGTACCAGCCACCGCAGTGTATTTAGTGAAGTTGCCCTGAATCGCAGCGATGGCTGCGTCCTTGATGTGCTGCGGCGTAGCAAAGTGCGGTTCGCCCGCTCCAAAATCCACCACGTCGATCCCTTGCTGGCGCAGCTTGTCAGCTTCGGCCACAACCGCCATCGTTGCGGAAGGCTGAATGCGGTTGATGCGCTCGGTCAGTTTCAGGGCAAGAGGTGTTTCTGTAACTGGAGTCATCCTCGTTTCCTCGGCTTCAGTTTTCTGGCATTTGCCAGTTTAACGGCTGGGTCGAGCTTTTCTTTCAGCCTTTGTTCGACCATTTCCGGGACAAGGTCTTTGACTGACCCGCCCAATTGCGCGATCTCCCGCACCAGACGCGAACTCAGGTAAGAATACTGTTCTGCCGGCATCATAAATACGGTTTCCAGGTCAGGCTGTAATTTGCGATTCATCAAAGCCATCTGCAGTTCGTACTCGTAATCGCTGATTGCGCGAATCCCGCGAAGCACGGCGCTGGCTTTCACCTTAGCTGCATAATCCACCATCAATCCGTCGAAGGTCTCCACGCGGACATTCCTGAATTCCGCGGTCATTGCTTCCAGCATGAGCAGCCTCTCCGACAAGTTGAAGAGCGGGGCCTTCTCAGCGTTGCGCAGAATGGCTACCACCAATTCGTCAAAGATCTTGCTGCCCCGGGCAATCAAATCGAGATGCCCATTGGTCGGCGGATCGAACGAGCCGGGATACATCGCGATGACTTTTTTCAATTGGCCCCTTTTTCCGCTGCGGTAACACAGGATTCTATGCGTCCGGCGAAGTCAATGGCAATGCCCTGTTTGCCGAGATCGCCTCGCCACGCTGAGCGCTGCAGCGTGCAAAACGCAGGCTCACCCTTCCAATAGTACAGGTAATCGCCTCTGCAGTTACCCCGTCTTCTGATATAGCACAATGGTGGTAGTTCGTAACTTGTCACGGGGCGGCCTGAAAACTAGCCTGATAGCTGATGTCACCACTCTCTTTGTTGTTCTCCACTGACGAGGAAACGTCGCACCGGATGGTTCAGGCTCTAAGCGGACTTGAGCTTGAAATCGAACGCTGTCCGGACGTCTTTACTGCGATCGAGTGGCTTACCAGCCGAAGCTTTGACGTCATCGTGGCCGATTGGGACAGTGGGCCAGAAGCTGCATTCTTACTCAAAAATGCTCGTGACCTGAAGTTGAATAAAGCAGCTTTCACGCTTGCTCTTACCAGCGGAACACCCGCGCTTGCGGATAAGGAAGATAGCCCTGATCTGATCTTGACCAAACCTCTGATTCCCGATCAGGTCAAATATGCTGTGCTGAGCAACGATCGTTTTCTGGGCTGCATGAAGGCTTGGATCGCAAGGGGTGATTTTGCGCAAGCCCAGTCAGCGACTCTCGGCACGGCAACTAGCGACAGAAATATTGAACAGCGGACATCGCTCGACCAGCCCTCCCCAATATTTCCCGCTCCAGGCTTGGTTCAGCCCTCCCCTACGCCCGGCTACCTCCGCAGCGAAACCAGCGCGCCTCTGCACCTCACATTCGCGACTCTGGATCGGGGACTATTCCGATCCATGAACCGGCAGGATGCCGCACCTGGATCGAGAAGAGTGAAAAGATATAGGCTGAATCGATTCGTCTGGGGATCGGTTTTGACCGTAGCCTTCGCTTCCGTAGGCTATATTTTTGGCCAGCCCTTGAGGATTCAGAGTGTGTACGCCAGCGTGGCTGCCGTTTATAAGCAAGCTTTGGAAATGAGATCGAGCAAGCCACAGGCATCCGAAAGTGATACCGGTCCGGATTTCTTGGCTCTGACTCTGGGAGCGGGTTCGAAGCGCCCAGGGTTGGGTAGGTCGAGAGGACGTGGGGCTTCAACTCAGCCAGGATTGCTGCCCGATCAAGCTCCAGAATCTTCAGCCGAAACATTACGGGCCGATCTGGATCAGAGTCGTCTGGAGGCAGCTGCATCGCAAATCCAAATTCCAGAAAGCTTGAAGACGCCCCTGCCGGAACCCACGGAATTTCAACCCGTAAGCCTCAGGCGTTCCCCATCGCTGGTCAGCCAGATGGAACCAGTGAGCCTGCCGGAAGATTTGTCGCAAGCATTACTCTTGCAGAAAGTGACCCCCAGCTATCCAGAGCAGGCTTTGAAAGCCGGGCTGCAGGGCGCGGTAGTCTTGCAGGCATGGATCGGCAAAGATGGCAACATCCGAGACTTGAAACTGATGGACGGTTCCCTCCTTCTGGGGCAGGCTGCTGTCAAGGCGGTCAAACAATGGCGGTACAAACCCTATGTGCGGAATGGCGTAGCCGTAGAAGCCCAAACCTACGTGACGGTGAATTTTCGCCTGCCGTAAGATCTTTCCTTCGCTCTAGGCGTTGCCAATCCCAAGCTCCGGCTTCCTGTCCCCACAATCCACGAATTCACAACTTTTTACTTGTTTTTACTGTGGATTGACACATGCCCCTGCCTGTTCAACTATGTTTGTTTCGGAACTGATTCAGGTTTAAGAGATCATGATGAAATCGAAGCGGCGTTGGAGTGAGCGAACCCGGTTGATGCTGACGTTAGAGCTCGCCGTGGTGTTGCCAGCCGCTGCCCTGGTCATCCTGAGCGCGGTTCATCTGACTGAAATTCAGCGAGATCGCGGTGTGGAAGCGGCTTTCCAGCGAGACTTCAACCAGGTGCTGGCGATTTCCGAGAAGCACATCAATCAGAAAGCCTACGACCTGACCGATGACGTCCGAAGCGAATTTCCCAGCGCCGGCGAGGCCTGCATCGAAACCATGGACAGGATTCTGGCCACGCATCCGTACGTTGCTCACGTCTTCGTTTATGAGCCGAGCGGGAGGTTGACGTTCCGCTCACAGCCGTCGCGGCTCAAGGATGCTTCATTTCGCGCCGAAGGCGACTCTCTCGCCAGCATGACCACCGGATGGATGCAGGTGGAGTACAAGGATCAAGTAAAAGAGCTAGGGGAGATGTCGAAAAAGGGCAGGCCCTATTACTTTTTCGAGAACTGGGCCCCGAGAGGCGATAAGAAACTGTATCAATCGGTTGCGCTTTTTCTGGTGCCCGATGCGACGGGAGAGCGCAAAGCGATCGGTGGAATGGCGTTCGATGCTGAATATCTGCGCGATCAGTTCTTCCCCGAAATGCTGGACTCGCTTTTGACCCATCAGGAGGAACGAGGTGACAAGAATCACGTGGTAATGATGGTCCACCCTAAGCACGAAGCTACGCCGATGGCGGCTTCCGCGGGGTGGGATGGTGGCGAGCCGGAAGTGGAACGCAATCTGGAAGGCGCATTCCCCAGCCTGACGCTCGCAATCAAATTGCCTGGAACCACGCTCGCCGCCTTGGGCCAGCACTTTGTTCACACCAGCTTTTTCATCCTTGGCGCGATCTCGTTGCTCCTTACGGGTGGAATCGTGATGACGCATCGCAACATTTCGCGGGAAATGGCGCTGGCGAAGCTGAAGTCTGATTTCGTATCGAACGTCTCCCACGAGCTGCGGACGCCGCTCTCGCTGATCCGTCTTTATGCGGAAACGCTGGAAATGGGCAGGCTGAAATCGGCCGAAAAATATCAGGAGTATTACAGCATCATTCGCAAGGAAAGCGAACGGCTCAGCGCGCTGATCAACAACATTCTGGATTTCTCGCGCATCGAAGCCGGCCGCAAGGAATACGACTTTCGCCAGACGGATATGCGCGAACTGGTGCGCAACACCCTCGAATCGTATCGCTACCAGATCGAGCAAAGCGGTTTTGCCTTCGAGGAAAAGATTGCCGAAGACGTGCCGGCGCTCAGCGTGGATCGCGAGGCCATGGCACGTTCCCTGTTGAACCTGGTCAACAACGCGCTCAAGTATTCGCAGGACCAGAAATATATCGGCGTCAACCTGTTTCGCGACAACGGCTCGGTCAAGCTCGAGGTCGTGGACCATGGCATCGGCATTCCTCAGGGCGAGCAACAGAAGATTTTCGACAAGTTCTATCGCGTGGGCGATCCGCTGGTTCACAACACCAAGGGCAGCGGTTTGGGATTGGCATTAGTTCGTCATATCGTGCAGGCGCACGGCGGAGAGGTTTCGGTGGATAGCGTGCCCGGTCGAGGCAGTAAATTCACTATCAATCTGCCCGTGATTTTGCGGTCGAACGCATCCAAAGTAGCAATGGCATAAAGTTCGGAGTCCAAGAGCATGGCGAAAATTCTGATTGTCGAAGACGAGCCCAACATGGTTGCGGGCTTGCGCGACAACTTCGAATTCGAAGGACATCAGGTCATCACCGCAGGCGATGGTGTCGCAGGCCTGGAGCGCGCTATTGCAGAGTCCCCCGACCTCGTGATCCTCGATGTCATGATGCCACGCATGAGCGGGCTGGACGTTTGCAAGCAGCTTAAGGCGAAGCGGCCTTCGATTCCGATCATCATGCTGACTGCCCGCGGACAAGAAGTAGACAAGGTGGTCGGTCTCGAGCTGGGTGCGGACGATTACGTCACTAAGCCATTTTCTATTCGCGAACTTCTGGCGCGAGTGAAAGCCGTATTGCGCCGCGCTAAGACCGCTCCCAAGACGGAAGAGAAATATTCCTTCGGCGAGGTTGAAGTGAACCTCCGCAGTTGCCAGGTGTCGCGCAAGGGGCATGCGCTGGATTTTTCGTCGAAGGAGTTCGAACTTTTGAAGTACTTCCTGATTCATCCAGGCGAGACCTTGAGCCGGGACCGGCTGCTCGAGGATGTATGGGGATACGATCGTTTTCCTACGACGCGCACCGTGGATGCGCACATCGTTCGCCTCCGGCAGAAAGTCGAGCCCAAGCCGGAGGAACCTCGATTCATTCTGACCGTGCATGGCACGGGCTATAAGTTCGTTGGCTGAACCGTTTTTTCGGAGAAGAAAACGTGGAAAAAGTCTTACAGCTTCGAGGCCAGCATCGACAAAAGGTCGGCCCTGCCAGCGTTGATGACACGCTGCTTATCCGCGGGGCCCAGTTGGGCGATACCGCTTCTTTCGAAGAGTTGGTTCGCCAGTATGACCGAGCCGTGCTCCGACTGGCGGTTCATCTCACCGGATCGCAGGAAGACGGCCAGGATATTTACCAGGAGGCGTTCCTGCGCGCCTACATCAACATCGGCAGCTTCCGGTTTGAGTGCTCTTTCTATACCTGGATCTACCGCATTGTTACGAATCTGTGTCTCGATCATTTGCGAAAGCGATCGTCTCGCTATAGGGATCTGACTACCACGATTTCCCCGGACGGCGAGGAAGAGCAGGTGCTTGACCGCGTGCCAGATCAGCGGGCCGGAGCCAGTCCGGAGCGTAATATGGCCAGCCGCGAACTCCGAGGCTACATTGTGCGCGCCATGCAGAGGCTCTCACCGCGCGAGAGAATCGTGTTCGAATTGAAGCATTACCACGGCTTGCGATTGCGGACCGTCGCCGGAATTCTGAATACCAGCGAAGGCACGATCAAGAACACCCTGTTTCGCGCAACCCACAAGCTGCGCGTCCAACTGGCTGCGGTTCGGTAAATTGAGCATCATCTGATTTTGTTGATTTCGATCGGTTATCGCCTAACAACAGACCGAGTAGGTAGCCAGCAGGTTTTGCCTCAATTCGGATGCCAGTTGTCTCGCCTCAAAAGACTACAGCCCTTCTGTGACTTCAAGGCTTTCCGAATATGGTAGATTGAAAATCTGTTGCGGATTTTCTTTCACTTTTCGGAACCGCCCCGGTTGCGCCGCGTGGAGCAGCGCGGTTGTGGTTTTCCAACCCAAGCCAGGGTGTTGTTGCTTACCGTGCTGGCTACTTTAAGTTTTGCTGACTCCGATTCGTACTCTCCTCCTCTTTTGTCGACAGACGTCATCGTACAAAAATTGATGGCCGCAAACGCCCAGCGTTCCCAAGCTCTGCGTGGATACAGCGGCAAGCGCGTTTATCATTTGGATTATCACGGTATCTTTGGTAGCCACGACGCCGGAATGCAGGTTGAAGCTGCCTACACGGCGCCCAACCGGAAGGAGTTCAAGATTGTCTCCGAAAGTGGTTCAAAGTTGCTGATCAACCATGTGTTGCTGAAGCTGCTCAGCAGCGAACAGGAAGCACAACAAGAGCAATATCGAAAAGAGCTGGAAATCAGCCCGAGAAACTACGACTTCTCGCTAGTCGGAACCGAACACACCCCAAGCGGGGATTTCTACGTTCTTGAAGTGAGGCCCAAGGGCTCGAACAAATATCTCTACCGGGGAAAGATGTGGGTCGACGCCCGGGATTTCGCCGTGGCCCGCATGCAAGGCGAGCCTGCCAAGAATCCGTCCCTCTGGGTCAGCCACACTCAGATTGAATATCGGTGGGCCAAAGTTGAAGGTTTCTGGCTTCCGGTTCACAACGAGTCCGAGACCCAGGTTCGCATGGGAGGCAAAGCCGTCCTGACCATCGACTACACCGACTACCAAGTCACGGGCGAAACCCGAGCGGCACCCCATAGCCCTGGTGAAAACTCGACTCTGCCAAACCCTGCCGCCGTCTCCGCCGACCCGCACTAAGCGTCTGTAAATCACAGCGGCTGTTACAGATGCAACTGAGCATCCCCCCAACCATGTGGACCAAGGTCCAACTTGGCCGCAAGTCGCCGGATTATCCGGACCCCCTCTGTGCCGCAAGAAAATACTCAGAAGTTCATGGCATTCGGCATCCAGCACCTGAAATAGCGGTAAAATAGCCCGCCCGCAACCCGTGTGCTACTCGATGCCATAGCTTCGACCCACGGCCTTGATTGTGACGGTAGAAGAGTCGCGCGAGGTGTGAAAGTGACTAGGAAGCTGTTCGCGCTAATCCCGGCTCTTACGATTGTCTCTCTTGCGCTCGTTCTGGCCCCGTTACTGATTGTCTCGGGCCAGAGTCCCTCTTCTGTCGCGGGCACAGTCGCTTCCCAGGCGGTGATCTTCTCCAACTTCCATCGCGGAAGATTCCACGCCGCAGGGCCAAAATCGCGAAAGTCAAATGGCAACCAAATTTTTTTCAATCCTGAAACCTACCTTTCCGGGGGCGCGTATGCCTTTTCTGTCGCAGTTGGCGACTTCAATGGAGATGGGAACCTTGATCTGGCAGTGGCAAATCAGTGTGCGCAAAACAACTGCAATAGCGGCACAGTAAGTGTGCTGCTGGGAAATGGGGATGGAACCTTTCAGGCCGCTCAAAGCTATTCCTCCGGGGGATACGATGCCTACTCGGTCGCTGTAGGCGATGTGAACAAAGATGGGAAGGCTGATCTGATTGTGGCCAACGGTTGCCAGAGCGCCAACCAATGCACGAGCGGCGATGTCGGAGTTCTTCTGGGCAACGGAGACGGTACATTTCAATCCGCGCACACCTACTCCTCCGGCGGAATCGTGGCTTCTTCAGTTGCGATTGCAGACGTCAATCGAGACGGAAATCCTGACCTGCTGGTGGCCAACCAGTGCCTCGACAGCAGTTGCACCAGCGGAGGAGTCAGTGTGCTGCTGGGCAAAGGAAACGGGACATTCCGGAAGGCACAAAGTTACGCCACAGGAGGCCTAACCGCCGTCTCTGTGACAACCGGTTATTTCAAGGGAGGCAAGAAGATTGATTTGGTAGTCGCTAACCAATGCCAGAGTAGCGGAAGCTGCAACGGCAGCGTCGGGGTATTGCTGGGTAACGGAAATGGGACCTTTCAGCCTGCGCAGAGTTATGCGTCAGGAGGAGCCACAGCTGTTTCGGTTGCAACCGGCGACTTTAATGGAGATGGGAAGACTGATCTGGCGGTCGCGAACCAGTGCCCGACTAGCGGAAGCTGTAGCAACGGCAACGTTGGCGTGTTGTTAGGAAATGGCGACGGGACCTTTCAGCCAGCGCAGACCTATGCTTCCGGGGGGAATAATACGTCTGCAGTCGCTGTCAGCGACCTCACTGGCAACGGGCAGATGGATTTAGTGTTATCCAATCAGTGCCAGATGAGCGGCAACTGCAACGTGGGCAGTGTGAGCGTGCTCCTGGGAAACGGGGATGGAACGTTTCAGTCGGCCCAAAATTATGCTTCCGACGGAGTCTTTGCCGACTTCACGGGCGTGGGTGATTGGAACGGGGATAAAAAACCTGACCTGGCAGTAATCAACCAGTGCCAAAGCAGCGTCAATTGCAGCGGGATTGTCACCATATTCCTGGGCAACGGCGACGGAACCTTTCAAGTGCCGCCCAGCTATGCCTCCGGAGGCTACGACGCGGATTCGGTCGCCCTCGGTGATTTGAACGGCGATGGAAATCTGGACCTTGTCGTTGCGAACCTCTGCCAGACTAACAACTGCAGTCAGGGAACCAACGGCACTGTGAGTGTGCTGCTGGGGAACGGCGATGGAACCTTTCAGGCACCCCAGGAGTACGCCACCGGAGGGTTTGGCTCCTCCTCGGTGGCGATTGGCGACTTCAACGGCGACGGGAACGCCGATGTAGTCGTGGCAAACCAGTGCAGCACCAGCGACTGCAAGAGCGGTGGCGGCGTCAGCATTCTGTTGGGAAACGGCAACGGCACACTGCAGGCAGCAGAGAATTACTCCTCTGGAGGTTACACCACGCTCTCGGTGGCGGTCGCCGACTTTAACAGCGACGGAACCCTTGACCTCGCGGTAACAAATCAATGCCAGGACACTACTTGCCAAAACGGATCGGTTAGCGTGCTGATGGGGAATGGCGATGGAACCTTCCAATCCGCCCAGAGTTTTGCGTCAGGTGGATACGAAACAAATTTTGTAGCGATCGGCGATTTCAACGGCGACGGAAACCCCGACCTCGCGCTTACCAGTGAATGTGAGGACAGCACCTGTCAGAACGGCGGCGTGAGCGTGCTGCTGGGTAACGGCAACGGCACATTTCAGACCGCCCAGACCTACAGCTCCGCTGGCTTCGAGGCTGACTCGCTCGCGGTGACAGACGTGAATGGCGACGGACGGGCTGATCTGGTCGTGTCCAGCCTCTGCCAGGGTGCGTCCAATTGCGACAACGGCTTCATACAGACGCTGATTGGCAGGGGGAACGGAACTTTCTATCCAGCTCACAGTTTCAGCTCCGGAGAGCAGAACTCCTATTCCCTGGTCACTAGTGATTTCAATGGAGACGGCAACGTGGATATCGTCGTCGCCAACGAAGACAGCGCGTCTCTTCTCTTAGGTAACGGCGATGGAACTTTTCAGACGCCAATACCTTGCTTTCCTGGCGGAACATTTATTGCGACCGGGGATTTCAATGGAGACTATAAGCCTGATGTAGTCATTGCGGGAGGCTCTTTTTCCAGCGTGACCGTTCTTTTAAACGTGGCTACGGGATATCGGTTTGCCACCACCACGACCCTTACTTCCTCCCCCAATCCTTCCGCTGTCGATCAACCTGTTCTTTTCACGGCAACGATCACCAATCAAATCGGTGGTTCGCCCACAGGAACGGTCACATTCAAGTCGGGCACGACAACCTTGGGCCAGGGGACAGTAGGCGATGACCAAGCGACGTTGAATTATTCGTTCCCTTCGGAAGGCACGATTCCCGTTGTCGCAACCTACTCCGGCGACTCGACCTTCCTGCCTAGCAGTTCAACACCGTTCAAACAGAAGGTGCAGAAAGCGCCGACGACCACTACTCTCTCTTCTTCACCCAATCCATCGCAGGTTGGGCAAACTGTGACCTTCACAGCCACTGTCACCGGCCAATATGGTGGAACTCCCACCGGGACGGTCACATTCGAGGATGGCCACACCGAGTTGTCGCAAGTTCCGCTTAGCGGCGGCGTCGCCGAATACCAAACTTCCATCCTCACTCAGGGCAGCCACCACATCAAAGCCAACTACAGCGGAGACACGAATTACCGGGGCAGCCAAGGGTCCTTGACGCAGGTGGTGCAGTAAGACTCCCGCAAATTGAAGCGGATCTTGCGGATGACTCCTGATACCTCGGTGCTTACGGAGGGAAATTTCCGGCGTTTTCAGCTCGGGACAACCGCAAGACCGGGTTAAGTCCTGCCTTGTCAATACATCGGGGGCTTATGACAGATTCTTCGCTCGCTCGGATGAGGACGAACCGCGCTTAACCGTTGGTTACCAATGGGCACTATTTTGCCGCAGCAAAATCTGAGAAAGCGGCATCAAACCAGATATACTGTTAGCACTTCCTAAGGAAGTGACTTCCTTTCTGAGAAAACAAATCCGATGTCGATAAAGACCAAGGCTGTAGTTCTTGCTTCCTCTGCACTCGTTCTGCTTTTTATGGTAGTGGGTGGAATGGACGGCGTTCGCGCCTCCAGCAACGACGGCGCTTACCGCCAGCTCCAGGTCTACAGCGAAGTGCTCTCTCGCGTACGCAGCGAATATGTGGAGGAGCCCAATATTCCGGTCGTGACCGCTGGCGCTCTGCATGGATTGCTCGAGTCTCTGGATGCCAATTCCAGTTATCTGAGCGCGGCTGAGTACACCGAATACAAATCTCATCAGACCGAGGGAAAGGCCGACATCGGGGCTGCGGTTTCCAAGAGATTCGGTTATGCCTCAGTGATCTCGGTCATTCCGGGAGGACCGGCGGATAAAGCTGGGCTTCAGGACACGGATATCATCGAGGCCATCGAGGGCAAGAGCACTCGTGAAATGTCAGTCGGCGAAGTTCGCAACCTGCTCTCAGGAGAACCTGGATCGAACCTGACCGTCTCGCTGGTCCGCGCCCGTCGCGCCGAGCCGCAGAAAGTCGTCATTACGCGCGAGGTCGTTAACATTCCGCCTGTGACCGACAAGATGCTGGAAGATGGCATTGCTGTAATCCAGGTAGATGCGTTCAGCAAGGGCAAGTCCCAAGAAATTGCGAACAAGATTAAAGCAGTGCAGAAGTCAGGCGCGAAGAAGCTCGTCCTGGACTTGCGCAATTGTGCAGAGGGTGACGAAACCGAAGGCATCGCGACTGCCAATCTCTTTCTCAACCACGGAACCATTACTTACCTTCAGGGTCAGAAGTATCCGCGCGAAGCTTTTAATGCGGACCCAGCCAAAGCGATTACCAACCTTCCTGTGGTCGTACTGGTGAACAAAGGCACGGCGGGACCGGCAGAGATTGTCGCTGCTGCGGTTCTTGAAAACGCTCGCGGCGATGTTGTCGGCGACAAGACCTTTGGGGATGGTTCGATTCAGAAAACGATGGAGCTGCCAGACGGCTCTGCTCTCATTCTGTCCGTCGCCAAGTACTACACCCCCACCGGCAAGGCAATTCAGGACACAGCCGTAACGCCGAACGTGATGGTTGCTGACACCGAGGAAGATGGGCCGGTGCCGGACGAAGACGAAAACGCCACCCCCGCAGACGACGCTACCAAGAAGGCCCAGCCTCCGCAACCAGACCAGCAGATGCTGAAGGCTATCGAAGTCCTGAAGAGCAGGACGACCTAGAGGACTTCTCAGGGGGACAACCCAGGGCGGCTGTCCCCACGTGATTCTCGTCAAAAGCCGATTTTGGCAAAATCTTGTCAAGCCCCCTGAGAGGCCAAATTCCTCGTAACTCGCTGACTCCATTACGAAAATAAAGTTAAAAAGCATGTCATACTTACCCCCTCAGGTGTGTCACACTAGAAGTAGAGAGTAAATAGCAGTCCCAAGAAGCATTTCTTCGTAACCCCCTAAAAATTTGACGAACCAGGGAGTCCGCCGACTCCGGGGGAAGTCTCCGCCCGATCCCATACAAGTTGCTTGCGCGACAGTCCGCCCACGCGCGACTCGGTGAAAGGTTCACATGCTAAGAGTGCAGCACCACACGCCCCGGCTGGCGATCGCCTACAAGAATTTCGCCGCCGCTCAAAATGTCAGCCATATCGGCCTGGGAGTCAGCGCCACCCAGAACGCCAAGGCGCTACGCGCGGCCGGTTACATTGTCGAAATCTGGCCGATTAATTCTTTCGCCGACTTACAAGCCCTGATGAAGGCCGAACTCCAGGCGCGAACCCTGGCGCATCATGTCCCGCTGTCGCATCTGGTAATCAGTGCGCCCTGGATTCCGACGGCGAACCTGGCCAGTTTAGCGTCACAGAATTCTGACCTCGAAATTGCCGTGGTCAGCCACAGCAATATCGGATTTCTCCAGGCCGATCCTCGCGCCATTGAACTCCTGCGCCAAGGTGCGGAACTCGCGCAAGGCTGTCCCAACTTCCACATTGGAGGCAACTCGCAACGTTTTCAGACATGGTGGCAGGCGACCTACGGCACTGCGATGACCTTGCTGCCGAATATGTATCCTATGGGTTCGGCGAGGGTACGGCCAATGTGGCAGCACGGAACGCTGCGCATGGGATGCTTCTGTGCCATTCGTCCCTACAAGAACGTGCTCACCGCCGCGGCCGCCGCACTCGAAGTCGGGCAGCGTCTGCGCGTAACCGACCTGGAATTCTGGATCTCGGGAGGCCGTCGCGAGGGCGGCGGACAGACTATTTTTGCCGCCATCCAGCAGATGTACCTGAATGTGCCGCGCGCTAAGGTAGTCGAACGCAACTGGCAATCGTGGCCGCAATTCCTAGCCACGGTCGGTTCGATGGACCTGCTACTGCAACCGTCCTATACAGAAGGTTTCAACATGGTGACGGCAGACGGCATCTCGCAAGGAGTAGCTTCGGTGGTTTCGGACGCGATCGCGTGGGCCCCTCGAAACTGGCAGGCGGCTACCGACGACGCCTGCGACATCGCGAACAGAGCCGTAGGCTTGCTGCACGATCCTACGGCGGTGCAGGAGGGCATTGCCGCACTCACTATTCACAACGCCAGTGCATTGATCCTGTGGGAAAAATTCCTTCAGCTGTCTCCGTGAGGAGAGTCTTCCGGCGGATGGGCTTCGTCACTTGAAGTGCAGGGCCGATTCGGTCTTCTTAACTGCGCCGGCCTTCCCCGCTTTAACCTTCGGCACGCCGTACTTCGGCTTGATCTTGTGGCAGTCGGAATCGCAGTAGACACCTCCTGCTGCCGATTCCGGCTCCGGCATGGGCGACGCCACTGCGAAGTCACGATCGGCTTCGAGTTCGCGTTCCACGTCGGCGATCAAATTTTTGTTCTCCTCGGAGGTCAGCCACTTCTTGCTTAACAAATATTTTTCAAAGCGCGCAATGGGATCGCGTTTGCGCCAGTACTCGAACAGCGGCTTCGGAACATAGTCCGCTGCGTCGTGGATGGCATGTCCCTTCATGCGCATCATCTTGGCCTCAATGAGTGTCGGGCCTTGGCCACGTCGAGCGCGTTCGCAAGCCTCGTGGGTCGCGTCATAAACCTGGCAGGCGTCGGTGCCGTCGATAATTACGCCCGGAATTCCATAGGCGATGGCGCGCTCGGCCAAGTCCTTGATGCGATACTGCATTTCCGATGGCGTCGAGTACGCCCAGAGATTGCTCTCCACAATGAGCACGAGGCCGAGGTCTTGCACCGCGGCGAAGTTGATGCCTTCGTAAGTAACGCCAGTAGACTGGCCTCCGTCGCCGATCCAAGTTAGAGCCGCGATGTTGCGTCCTTGCATGCGCGCACCGAGCGCCACGCCGGCCATGACGGGAATGAGATCGCCGAGCATGGAGATTGGCGAGACCATGTTGCGCTCTCCGATGTCGCCAAAATGCGAAGTGCCGTCGCGTCCCTTGGTCGGTGAGCCGGCCTTGGCCATGTACTGCATCATCGTGTCCGCGGCGCGAAAGCCACGTACCAGGAGTGCGCCTTGATTGCGAATCATGGGCGCAAACCAATCGTCCTTCTTGAGCGCGTAAGCCGAGGCGCAGGAACAGGCCTCCTGACCGAGTCCGAAGTAGACGCCGCCGACGACCTTGCCTTGCTTGTAAAGATTTTCGAGCGCGATCTCCATCCTGCGATTGAGCAGCATGTAGCGGTAAATCTCGACGGACTGCTGCTTGTTCAGATATTGCGACTCACGGATCGGCGGGACGGGTGCGCTGAGGTCGCCCTCAACTTCGTAGCGAACTTCGTCGCCGTTGCGGACTTGATGAACGCTGAAGCTGGGCTTTTCCAGACGGTGGTCGACGATGGTGTACGTGCGCTGCGAGGAACCTTGCACGGGGGATTGTTGAGCGTGCTGGCCTCGCCCGTTTGAACTGAGCCGGACTGGAGATTTCGAAACGATCTTTTTCTTTTTAGCCATTTGTTCGATGATGCGTGCGATTTGCTCTCAGAAGAATCCTAAACCGGGTCGAGGAAATTGGCCAATCCCGACGAGTGCTGACGCCGGCTGGGGCTAGACCCAAAACGCGTCTTCGTCGCCACGCAATTTCCGCAAGTCGGACGGAGGTTTCATCGGGACGCCGATGGATTGCCCGAGGACCGAATCCAGAGTATCCAGCCAGAGCATCTGGCTTTGAAACACCACCCCGAAATTGCGCGACACGGAATGCGCCACTTCCTGCAACGAGAGCTGCTGACCCAATTGCTTTGCCATCGAAGTCACAGGCTTCGAAGTGATCCCACACGGCACGATCAAGTCGAAGTAATCAAGATCGACATTCACGTTCAAAGCGAAGCCATGCGAGGTCACGCCGCGAGAGATGTGAATCCCGAGAGCGGCGATTTTGGCTTCGGTAGGCTTATCTGGCTCGCTCGTTTTGCTTTGCTGGACAGCCGAGGCGACTGTCCCCGCGTCTGTATCGGTGACTTCTGGATGTGTCCAAACGCCAGTGAGGCCACAAATGCGTTTCGCCGGAATCGTGAAATCGGCGCAGGTCCGGATTAGAACTTCTTCTAGCCGACGTACAAACTCGACCGCTCCCAAAGTCTTGCGTTTGCCATCGTCCGAACCGAGGCCACGCAGATCGAAGATGGGATAACCGACAAGCTGTCCTGGACCGTGGAATGTGACGTCGCCACCGCGATCGCACTCGAAAACCTCCACTCCGCGCGCGGCAAGTTGTTCGCGCGAAGCAATCACATTGGCAGCTTTCGCGTTCCGTCCAAGAGTGATGACCGGAGTATGTTCAAGCAGCAAGAGAACGTCGCCGATGAGACCGTCTTTGCGAAGCTGGACGAGCCGCTGCTGCAGGCTTAAGCCGGTCGCATAGTCAACAGGTCCAAGTAGGAGAATCGAGATCATGGAATCTGGGAATTGAGCGATCTCGCAACCGCACAATCCGCCACATCCAGTGTAGACGAAGGCGGTGTCCTGCATGAACTCCTGGCTTTGGGGTTGCAAGGTCGGGACGAAATTCGACCTTGACTTACGGTGTCATCTCAACCACGGCGCCGAAATTATAATTGCCGCCGTTCTCAGTTGTGCCGTACACGTTCCCTTTCTTGTCTAGGGTTAGACTAGCTGCAGGGTACGTCCCGTCCTTTACGTAGAGGCTCCAGTTGAAATTGTGCACTACCTCTTCGGTCCATTTGCCGTTGGTGCCCAGTGTCAGTTTAAAGATCGTGCCGTCGTTATAAAGGCCGCCGTAAAACGTTGTGCCGTACAAGTTCCCAGCCGCGTCGACAGTCAGGCCAGCCACGGATCCGCACCCGTCGTTGGCGTCATTTGCGAAACTGTGCAGCACCTTCTCCGTCCATTTCCCGCTTGCGCCGGGTGCCACTTTGAAGACCGCGCCACAGCCGGAAGCGCCGCCCGCATTCGTCACACCATACAAGTTCCCGGCTTTGTCAGAGACCACGCCGCCCCATGGGTCGTAGCCATCCTTGCCGTTGTCCTGGAAGTTGTGCAAGATCTTCTCCGTCCACTTACCGTTCGTGCCGGGCGTCAACTGGAAGACGCTTCCGCAGCCCGAGCCGCCGCAGCCGGTGCCGGAGGAACCACCCCTTGTAGTCGTGCCGTATAAGTTTCCGGCCGCATCGAACATCGGAACGCCGAACGGGGCGTACCCGTCCTTGCCATTATCGTTAAAGCTGTGTAGCTTCTTTTCCGTCCACTTGCCCTTAGCTCCGGCAGTCAGCTCGAAGACGGTGCCGCTGTTATAAGCGCCACCCCAGTCGGTTACGCCGTACAAGCTCCCCGCCGCATCGACAATCAGGCCAGTGAAGGGATAGTATCCGTCCCCGTCGTTAAAGTCGAAGTTGTGCAGCACCTTGTAACTCCAGGTGCCGGCTTTGCGGGGCGTTAACTGGAAAACAGCGCCAAAGCCATCACCGCCGCCGTTTTGGGCCATGCCATACAATTTGCCATCCGCGCCGAAGACCAGGCCTTCGGGGTTAGTCCCGTCGTCGCAATTCGTGGCCGCGCAGAAGCTGTACAGCACTTTCTCGGTCCACGTCCCGCCTGATCCTCGCACGAGTTCAAAGACGGAACCCAGACTATAAGCGCCGCCGTCGAAAGTCGTGCCGTACAGATTGCCAGCCTTATCAAAAACCAGGTTGGATTGGGGAGTTTGTCCGTCCGTGCAGTTTGCGCCAACGCTGCAGAAGCTGTACAGAACCTTCTCCGCATCGGCTGCAAAAACAGGAGTTGCTATGGTGAGAAATCCAAAAACTACAACGAATGCCTCTATGAGCAGGGTCAGTGGTCTCTTGCTTTGCATGATGGGTCCCTTGGGGATCGTGGCGATCCCCGATTCCTGTTCTTGCCACAGCCAGGTACCACTATATGGTCCGCGCCGCCTGCCATCAATGTGAAAGAGTTTTCACCTGGGGCGCCAGGCCTTTGGCTTCACGCGTTGATCGCCATTCCGTAGACGCTATTCGAAGCGTCAAGCATCGCTTCGGCCAACGTCGGATGGGCGTGGATGGTCCACATCAAATCTTCCACCGTGGCTTCAAGCTCTATCGCTGCTACGGCCTCCGCGATCAACTCTGTTGCCAGTGGTCCGATGATGTGCACGCCCAGAATCTCGCCATAGTCTGCGTCGGAGATAATTTTGATGAAACCCTCGTGCTGGCCGATGATCGAGGCGCGCGAGTTCGCAGTGAAGGGAAACTTACCGATCTGCAAGTTGTATCCAGCCTCCCGTGCCTTTTCTTCGGTCAGGCCAACACTGCCGATTTCGGGATGGCAGTAGGTCGCGTTCGGAATGTGCTCGGGATTGATTGGCTTGCCAGGTTTGCCTGCGATCTTGGTCACAGCGACAATGCCCTCCATCGCGCCAACGTGCGCTAGTTGGGGTGTTCCGAGCACAATGTCTCCAATTGCATAAACGCCGGGTTCGCTCGTCTGCATCCAGCTGTCGGTCTTGATGAAGCCGCGATCGGGCTTGATGCGCGTCTTTTCCAGTCCGACATTTTCCGTTCGCGGCTTGCGGCCAACCGCGATCAGAATCTTCTCGGCTTCAAGCTTCTCCTGTTTGCCGCCCACGGAGAATGTCACGGCAATACCAGACCTCGTCTTTTCGACTTTCTCGACCTTCGCCCCGGTGTGAAAATTGATTGCTCGCTTTCGATAGACACGAGCTAGTTCCTTCGAGACATCTTCATCTTCAACTGGGACCAGGCGCGGCAGCATTTCGAGAATCGTGACTTCGGAATCAAACGAGCGAAAAATCGATGCGAACTCCACACCGACGGCCCCCGCGCCGACGATAACCAGGGACTTCGGAATTTCCTTCAAACTGAGAATCTCTATGTTAGTGAGCACGCGCGCATCCGGCTCCAGGCCTGGAATCATGCGGGCTTCCGAACCGGTGGACAGAATCACATTCTTCGCCTTGATGGCGTTGCTCTTGCCGCCCTCCGCGACTTCGACGGTTAGCACTCCGTTCTGCGCAGAGCCCGTGAGTTTGCCGTAGCCCTTGATCGTCTCCACTTTGTTTTTGCGCATCAAGAATTCGAGGCCCTTGGCGTGCTTGCTCACGATCCTCGATTTGCGCTCCTGGATAGCGGCCCAATTCAATTTGCGCGAGTCGACGCCTTCGATGCCAAACTCTTTCGCGTCTTTCAAGTGATCCCAGATTTCGGCGTTGAACAGAAGGGCTTTGGTTGGGATGCAACCCACGTGCAGGCATGTGCCGCCGAGGAATCCATCCTTTTCAATCAGCGCCGTCTTCAGACCGTATTGCCCCGCGCGGATGGCCGCGGTATATCCAGCTGGACCGCTGCCGATAATGGCGATGTCATAAATAGTTTCAGGCAAAGTAATGCTCCCTCGGGCGGATATTAATGAGTGTCCAAGTAGGTGATTCTACGATAGGGCTTGAGGATTCGAGAAACCATTCCCTCTGTAGAAACGTAGCAAGCTGCGATTGTACAATTCAGGCCAGCAGTCGCGCCGCGTCTTTCGCGAAGTAAGTCAAAACAATGCTGGCGCCGGCGCGTCGGATCGAAAGCAGTGATTCCATCATGACTCGCTCGCGATCGATCCAGCCATTGCGGGCGGCGGCTTCGATCATGGCGTACTCGCCGGAAACCTGATAGGCCGCCAAAGGCAAGTCGAAACGTTCGCAAGCGGCAGCGATCACGTCCAGATAAGGCATCGCCGGCTTCACCATAATCATGTCCGCGCCTTCTTCAACGTCGAGTTCGATCTCGCGCATCGCTTCGCGCAGGTTTGCTCCGTCCATTTGATACGACCGGCGATCTCCGAACTGCGGCGTCGAGTCAGCCGCTTCGCGGAACGGCCCGTAAAAAGCTGAAGCAAACTTCGCCGCATAAGAGAGAATCGGCGTATTGGCCAAACCCGCATGATCGAGCGCGTTGCGGATCGCGCCCACGCGGCCATCCATCATGTCGGAAGGCGCGATAATATCAACGCCCGCGCGCGCCAGCGAAACGCTGGTGCGGGCCAGCAGTTCGAGCGTCGCATCGTTGACAATTTCGTAATCCGTGGTCACCGCGGGAGGCGCCGCAACCGCGGCCCCCAGTGACTGCGGATGGCCACGCACGATTCCACAATGGCCGTGCGACATATATTCACACAGGCACACATCACCCATGATGACGAGCTTCGGAGCTTCGCGCTTGATCGCGCGAGCCGCCTGCTGCACGATCCCGTCTTCCGCCCACGCACCGGTCGCAAGTTCGTCTTTCTTTTCCGGCAGCCCAAACAAGATGATCGATGGCACTCCCAGCGAGTACGTCTGCTGCGCCTCTTTCACCGCTTCATCGACCGAGAGGTTAAAAACGCCCGGCATCGAGCGCACTTCTTTGCGCACGCCTTCGCCCGGACAAACAAACATGGGATACACGAACGATGTTGGAGAAAGCCGCGTTTCGCGGACTATGGATCGCAACTGCTCACTTTGGCGAAGACGGCGAAGGCGAGTGATCGGAAAAGCCATGGCGGCAGGTCTCGGACGGGCACTGGGCCCATCCCACAACCAACGATTCTAGCAGAGCCGACCTGCTCCTTCTTGTAACATTAAGTCCGATGCCTCCCCGTCCGGTTTCCCACACCAGCGCCCGTGTGCTGGAATTCGATTCTCTGCGCGACTTGCTACGAGGGTATACGACCTCGCCCCTGGGGCAGGAACGAATTGCGGATCTCGCACCTTCCACCGACCGCGAGTGGATCGAGAATCAGCAGCAGCTCACCACCGAGATTCGCGAGTTCCGCCGTGTGGGTGGTCGCTTCGATTTTTCCGGTCTGCTCGATGTCACGAAGCTGGTGGAGAAATCTCGCATTGCTGGTGCCGCGCTCGAAACCACCGATATTCGAGACGTGGTACTTGTGGTGGATCGCGCTGCGGAGTGGCGCGAGATCGTCCTGAACCCACCAGCCGCGATGAAGTTCGAGTGGAAAGCGGTATCGCAGCTTTCAGCAGGAATCGCAGATTTCACCGATAGGCTACGCGCTTTCCGCAACAAAATCCTCCCTGACGGCACGCTCGACGACAAAGCTTCGCCGGAACTGCACCGCATCCGCCGCGAAATCGAAAAGCAGCGCCGCTCGATTCAGGAGTCTCTGCGAGGCTATTTACGACGTTTATCCGAAGGCGGCGCTGTACAGGACGAACTTGTCACCATTCGCGGTGAACGCTTTGTCATCCCCGTAAAAGTCGAGCAGAAACGGCGAGTGCAGGGCGTAGTCCACGGTGCCAGTTCCAGCGGACAGACGGTTTTCGTCGAACCACTTGAAACCATCGAACAGAACAACGAACTGGTGCGACTGCTCGACGATGAACAGGCAGAGATACATCGCATCCTGGTCGAGATGACACGACGCATTGGGGAAAACGCCGCCCCAATTCTCGAGGCAGTCGATGTGCTGAGCGAACTCGAATTGCAGTTCGCGAAGGCACGATTCGCCGAAGAATACAACTGCGTCGCTGTAATTCTCCCCGAAGACTCGCGTGGAGACGGTCGCCCCCGGCCGTCGATGTCGAACGCTGCTCGACTCGTTCTGATCCAAGCGCGCCACCCTCTGCTCGAGCGCAAATTGAAAGCAAACAGTGGCCGGGTCATTCCCACCACAATTGAACTTGAAAGTGAAGCGCGCGAACTCGTCATCACCGGCCCAAATACCGGAGGGAAAACTGTCGTCCTGAAAACCGTTGGCCTGCTCGCGCTAATGGCGCAGTCCGGCATTCCGGTTCCCGCCGACCGGGCCGAGTTGCCCGTATTCGATGCGGTGCTAGCCGACATTGGCGACTACCAATCGATCGAGCAGAATCTTTCGACTTTCTCTGCGCACGTCACCAACATCGATTTCATCTCGCGCACCGCGACTGCCCAATCCTCGTTGT
>Ga0210393_10000827_pt1 | contig 26667 bp, 26 predicted proteins | sample IncBWC27OmetaG_FD_160068 | JGI IMG/M metagenome (GOLD analysis project Ga0210393, IMG submission 160068) | Forest soil microbial communities from Barre Woods Harvard Forest LTER site, Petersham, Massachusetts, United States - Inc-BW-C-27-O ...
ATCTGCTGGCCATCGCCACAGCCGCCCGGATTGACACCGCAGATGCCCAGGTCATCAATGCCGAGGCTCTTTACAACAAAGCAGCCGACCAGCAGAAAGCCGGCCTCAGCCCAGCCATCGACACCCTGCGCTCGCAGGTCGAATTGCAAACGCGCCAGCAACAGTTGATTGCCGCGCGCAACGATTTTGCAAAACAGAAACTGTCGCTCGCCCGGATCATCGGCTTGCCGCCCGGGCAAGAATTTTTGTTGACCGAGAAAGCCCCGTATCAGGCGCTCACCCCGCTGTCTCTCGAAGTGTACCTGCAACGCGCTTACAGTTCCCGATCTGACTATCAGGCGGCCCAGGTTCAAGTCCGGGCCGCTGAGCTTTCGCATCGCGCCGCTGCCGCGGGTCGTTACCCCACCCTAGACGTCGGCGCCAACTATGGCGACATCGGAGTGACCCCGGCCCATTCCAACGGAACCTGGCAGGTGAATGGAGGCCTTAACATCCCCATCTTTACGGGCGGAAAAGTTCACAGTGACGTCCTGGAAGCCGATTCGCAATTAAAGCAGGCGCGTTCCCAACTCGGTGACCTGCGCGGTCGCATCGACTATGAAGTTCGCTCGGCGCTGTTGGATATGAACTCCGCCGCGGAACAGGTTGAGGTCGCACGCAGTTCGGTCGAACTGGCTGAGGAGGCGCTCACTCAATCACGGGATCGCTTTAGCGCCGGCGTCACCGACAACCTGGAGGTGGTTCAGGCTCAAGAGGCTGTTGCCAGTGCTCATGAGAGTTATATTCAGAGCTTGTACGCACACAATCTCTCCAAAGTGGAACTGGCGCGCGCCATCGGCGACGCCGAGCAGGGCGTGAAGAGATATTTGAAAGGTGAGCACTAACCGAAATCTATGGAACCGACGACGCAAAACCCGCCGGCCACTCCGCCGGATCAAGCTGAATCCCGCTCCAGGCCCCTGCCGGCCACGGAGCGTGACTTCCGATCTCGTGTCTCGCGCACTGCCAGCCCCGGCTTTCGCATTGCCATCATCATCGGCGTGGTGATCCTGCTGGTCGTCGGATTCTTCGTCTATCGGTATGTGACCAGTTACGAATCCACCGATGATGCTGAAGTCGACGGCCATATCAATTCCATCAGTGCACGGATTTCCGGCCATGTGATCAAGCTGAACATCCAGGACAATCAGTACGTACAGGCGGGCACTGTGCTGGTGGAGATCGATCCCGCCGACTACCAGGTTGCCTACCAGCGCGCTAAAGCCGACTTCGACGATGCTCAGTCTGCGGCCGCCGCTGCCGGCGTCAATGTCCCGATTACCTCCGTCAATACCACGAGCCAGGTTTCGGCGACGGAGGCCGATGTTGCCAGTTCGCGGGCCGGGATCGCTGCGGCCCGGCAGCAATACGAAGCAGCCAAGGCGCAACTTGCCCAGGCGGTGGCCAACGATGTGAAGGCGCAGAACGATCTGGGTCGCTATCGGCAACTGGTGGATAAACAGGAAATCTCTCAACAGCAGTATGACCAGGCAGTAGCTGCTTCCAGAGCCAGTGCGGCCGCCGTCGATGCCGCTCGCGCAACCGCCGACGCCGCTCAACAGCAGGTGACCCAGGCTCAGGGAAAACTGGTGCAGGCTGAAGCCAACTTAAGCAACGCCCGAACCGCCCCGAGACAGATGGAGGTCACGCGCTCCCGGGCCGCCTCCGCGCTGGCGGAAGCGCAGTTTAAGAAAGCGGAGCTCGATCAGGCGCAATTGAACTTGCAATACACGAAAGTGACTGCACCCGTCGCAGGTGTAGTCAGCGACCGCACCGTCGAAGTCGGACAGAACGTGGCTCCCGGCCAGGAATTGATGAAAGTAATTCCGCTCAACGACGTCTGGATCACCGCGAATTTTAAAGAGACTCAACTTCGCGAAATGAAAGTCGGTCAGCCGGTCACCGTCGAAGTGGATGCCAGTGGAAGAAAGTACAAAGGTAAGGTCGACAGCCTCGCCGGTGCGAGTGGAGCGCGATTCAGCCTGCTGCCGCCGGAAAATGCTACCGGAAATTATGTGAAAGTGGTGCAAAGAATTCCGGTGAAGATCGTGCTCGACCCGGGAGAGAACAACGATCAATCGCTGCGCCCCGGCATGTCGGTCGAACCCAAGGTCTGGATTCGGCAATGAGTGCTGCCGCGCCGCCGCTGGAAAAGGCCAATGCCGAGGTTTGGCGCCCAGCCATCAATCCTTGGATCATCGCTATTACGGTTACGCTGGCCACGTTCATGGAAGTGCTGGACACTTCCATCGCCAATGTAGCTCTACCTCACATCGCGGGCAGCCTCTCTGCGGGGCAGGATGAAAGCACCTGGGTGCTAACTTCCTACCTTGTCTCCAACGCCATCGTTCTGCCGTTAAGCGGCTGGCTCTCGTCCATTATCGGCCGCAAGAACTTCTATATGAGCTGTGTGGCTTTGTTCACGGTCAGTTCTTTCTTGTGTGGACTAGCCCCAAATCTCGCAACGCTCATCGTCTGCCGCGTCCTGCAAGGTATTGGAGGAGGCGGCTTGCAGCCCAGCGAACAAGCCATCCTTGCCGATACTTTCCCTCCCGCGAAACGCGGCATGGCCTTCGCGGTTTATGGCATCGCCGTCGTCACGGCTCCCGCCATTGGGCCTACGCTGGGCGGTTGGATCACGGACAACTTCACTTGGCGCTGGATTTTTTTCATCAACATTCCAGTCGGAATCATTTCCATCCTGCTTACGTCGCGGCTCATTCAGGATCCACCCTTTCTCAAGCGCCGCAAACTCAGCGAAACTAAAATCGACTACATCGGACTTGGATTTGTCGCCTTGGGCCTGGGGGCGCTGCAGATTGTCCTCGACAAGGGGCAGCGCGATGATTGGTTCGAGTCACACTTCATTGTGGTTCTTTCGCTCATTGCTGCCGCAGCCTTGACCTTTGTGATCTTCTGGGAGTGGCGACACAAGGATCCGATTATCGATCTGCACCTTTTTCGCGATCGTACGTTCGGCATCTCAAATTTTTTGATGTTCATGCTGGGTTTTGCTCTGCTCGGCAGTACGCTTTTGCTTCCCTTGTTTATGCAGACCCTGCTTGGCTACACCGCGGAGCGGGCAGGTCTGGCGCTGATGCCCGGCGGTTTCACTATTATTATCTTGCTGCCTCTGGTGGGATTCCTGCTCTCCCGTTACAGTCCCCGCTGGCTGCTGATTTTTGGCCTGGTTATACTTTCCGGGTCGCTGTTCCATATGACCGGTTTTGACCTGGAGATGGATTTCCACTCTGCCGCCGTTGCTCGCGTGTTTCAGGCTGCGGGAATGGCTTTTCTTTTTGTTCCCATAAATACGGCAGCCTACGCCTTTCTGCCGCGAGAAAAAAATAACGCCGCCTCGGGCTTGATGAACCTGGCGCGCAATATCGGAGGTAGCGTAGGGATTTCTTTGGTCACCACCATGCTCGATCGCCGTACTCAGGTGCACCTTAACGACTTATCCCGCCATCTCAGCGCCAGCAACCCAACTTTTCAGTCGATGCTGCAGAGCACCACGCAAGCCATGCGGGCACACGGCGCAAGCGCGGCTTTCGCTACCCAGCAGGCCTATGCCTTAATTGAAGGCACGGTCCAACGACAAGCTACAATGCTGGCCTATATCGACGACTTCCGTTTGCTTGCCTGGGCCATCCTGGCCATGATTCCTATGGTATTTCTCATGAAAAAAGGAAGGCCGGGAGGCGGAATCGCGGTACACTGATTGGCGGCCTGTCGAAGGGAACCCATGTTTCGCCTCATCACTATTGAGCGAGAGTATGGCTGCGGGGGTGGCGCCATCGCTGCCCAACTGGCGAACCACCTGGGATGGACGCTCTGGGACCGTCGTCTCACCGAGGAAATCGCCCGCCTGGCAAACGTCGATACTTCCGCCGTGAAGCGTTGTGACGAGCGCATGGACGGCCGGTTCTACCGCTTGGCCAAAACCTTCTGGCGGGGAAGTTACGAGCGCAGCGCTCATCTGACGGGTCAGACTTTCGACACTGACTGCATGATGGCGATGATGGAAGAAATCACCGGCAAAATTGCTCAAGAAGGGAATTCGGTGGTGGTGGGGCGGGGAGCCCCTTATTTTTTGCGCGACCAAGCCGATGCCTTCCACGTTTTCCTTTACGCCCCTCGCGCTGAAAAGTTGCACCGCCTGGTCGAGGATGGAGCTACGCAATCAGAAGCGGAAGGTCTCGTCGATACCGTCGATCGCGAACGCGTTGCCTATGTGAAGCATTACTTTGACGCGGACTGGCCCACCCGTTCCCTGTATCACGTGATGGTCAATACGGCCGTGGGTAATGAATCGGTCATCCAGACAATTCTCCACACCATGCATTTAATTGAAGGTCATCCGAAAGCCACGGACTACGATCCGCAGAAAGTCTCCGCAGCCATCTAGCTTTACTTCGGTCCTCGCCATTGCGGTGCCGGGCAGCAATCCTCTCCACAAATATCGGGGCGGGGCCCAAACTTTCCTAGCGCGCGCCGTTCCGATCCCGGGTTCGTCCTCTCCAGAACTAATTCCCGAATCATGCGGATAAATTTCGGATGCACGCCCACGGTTTCTGCTCGAACCATAGGCAGCTGCAGCGAAACGCAGAGCTGACGCGCTTCTACATCCAGGTCATACAACACTTCCATGTGATCGGAGAGAAAGCCGATCGGCGCCAACACCACAGCCGACGCGAGGTTCTCAGCTTTCACGCGTCGCAGATAGTCTAGAATGTCCGGCTCCAACCAGGGCTGACTGGGAGCCCCACTGCGGCTCTGATAGACCAGTGCATCCTTAGTCTGGCCGAGCTCTGCCGAAACCAGTCTGCGGACTTCCTGCAGCTGTGTGGCGTAGTCGCTCGTGTTGGCCATGGAGAGTGGAATACTGTGCGCGGTGTAAACGACTTGCGCATTTTCTCGGACCGCGGCTGGAAGTGTCCGCAGCGCATCTCCCACGCGCTCGATCGTAGCCTCAAGAAACCCAGGGTGGTTGAAGAATATCCGCAGCTTGTCCACTTCCGGCGCACCCGGCCCCGCTTCGCTTTGCGCGCGCGCCAGGTCTTCGCGATACTGCCGGCAACCTGAATAGGAGCTGTAGGCTGAAGTGACAAAGCCCAGCGCCCGTCCGATGCCATCCTGCTTCATCCTGCGCAAAATGTCGGGCAGTAGCGGATACCAGTTTCGGTTTCCCCAATAGATGGGCAGCGAAGGGCCGTTTCGTTCCAACTCTTTTTCCAGCGCGGCAATCAGTTCTCTCGTTTGCTGATTGATCGGGCTCTTGCCTTCAAAGTGGTAATAGTGTTCGGCTACAGCGAGAAGGCGCTCACGCGGGACATTTTTTCCGCGCAGCACGTTTTCCAGAAAAGGAATCACTTCTTCACGAGATTCGGGTCCGCCGAATGAAACAACCAAAATGGCTTCATAGTTCATTTCGAGAATTATTTGAAAAATTTACGCAATTAACCGGCTGCATATCTGAAGCAACGGTTGACCTTCGATCATCTATAACGTCTCACGATTTGCTCCCCATTGCCAAATGTTGGCTTTCGCAAAGCGACGAAGCCGCATGTTAGGCTTTTGCGGAAGCTAATGGGGAAGGACTGAGTGATTCGCCGGGTCTTTAAAGCATTTCATTATCGCGATTTCCGCTTGATGTGGATTGGCGCCTGCACTTCCAGTATCGGCACCTGGATGCAAATCGTCGCTCAGGGCTGGCTGATCTACCGCCTCAGCCACTCGGCCTTTTTGCTGGCCCTCGATCAATTTCTTGGAGGCATTCCAATCTTTCTATTCTCTCTGATTGGCGGCGTGGTCGCCGATCGCGCGGAGCGGCGTAAAATTCTGCTGGGCTCTCAGTATGTTCAGATGGCTACCGCTGGCCTCCTGACCATTCTTGTGATAACCGATCTGGTCCACGTCTGGCACATCCTCTGTCTTTCGTTTATTTCCGGCTTGGCCCAGGCTTTTGGCGGGCCAGCCTACCAGGCACTTATCCCGACCCTGGTCGAGAACGATGACATGCCGAATGCGATCGCGTTGAATTCGATTCAGTTCAACGTGGCAGTCATGGTCGGGCCGGCACTTGCGGGCCAGACCTTAGCGAAGCTGGGGGAAAAATGGTGCTTCGGGCTGAATGCACTGTCCTTCCTCGCACCTATCATCTCCCTCTCGATCATCCGCGCCCGTTTTCTGCCGCTGAAGACTACCGAGTCCATGTTCGCCAGCCTGAAACAGGGAATCCAGTTCGCTCGCAAACAAAGTTCAATGGAAGCGCTGATCTTGCTGGCTTTCTGCATGACAGCTCTGGCCATGCCCATGCGAACCTATATCCCCGTGTTCGTGAAAGATATCTTCCATCGCGGTCCGGAAACTTACGGAAACTTACTCGCTCTCATGGGACTTGGCTCGATCTTCGGTTCGCTCATGATCGCGAGCGCCGGCAATTTCAAGAGAAAGGGATTCGTAGCACTGTGTGCGCTGATCTGTCTGGGCGCTGGAATTTCCGGATTCGCGCTTTCAAAATCGGTGCCGCTCAGCGGGATGATTCTGGTTGTGGTCGGCGCCTCTATGATGGCGGTGTTTGCTACCGTGACTTCCTTGGTGCAACTTATAACGACGAACGAGATGCGAGGGCGTGTCATGAGCGTCTACAACGTCGCCTTCCGGGGCGGAATGCCTTTGGGAAATTTGTTGTCGGGATGGTTGGTCCCGATCTTTACCGCGCCGGTAGTTTTGGGCGTGAACGGATTTCTGCTGGTTTTACTAGCACTTTATTTCCTTCTGCTGCAGCGCCGCTTCGCTGCGCTCTGAAATCGTCCCTTTGGTGGCTCGCTTCTGCATGAGCGGGGCCGCGCCGCGAATTATGTAGAATACCGGAGGGAAGGATCGGCGCTGGTTCGCTGGATTACTTTCTTGTCGCTGATTCCCGCGGAGTGGAAGTCGAGTGGCTGACACCACGAAGATTCGAGAAGGCAAATCGTCTGCTCCACAGGCGATTTCTGAAATCGATATCCTTTGGATCACTGCCGGTCTCGGCTGCGATGGCGACACGATCGCCATGACCGCGGCGACCCAGCCCAGTATCGAAGACGTTGTTCTGGGATCGATGCCATGGATCCCCAAGGTGCGTTTACACAATCCGTTTCTCGCCATGGAGAACGGAGATGACTTCTTAAAGCATTTCCGTCTCTCCGCCGATGGCGATCTGGCTCCCTTCATTCTGGTGGTTGAGGGCTCGATTCCAGATGAGAACAACAAACCCGAAGGCTACTGGGCTTCTTTCGGTACGGATAAGAAAACGGGTCAGCCCATCACCACGTGCGAATGGATCGATCGATTGGCGCCCCGCGCCTGGGCGGTGCTGGCTGCGGGAACTTGTGCAACATACGGCGGAATCCACGCCATGGAAGGGAATCCAACCGGCTGTATGGGGCTTCCTGACTATCTGGGGTGGCAGTGGAAGTCGGCGGCAAATATCCCGATTGTTTGCGTACCCGGATGTCCGGTGCAGCCAGACAATTTCATGGAGACGCTTCTCTATCTTCTGTACATGGCCGCCGGACGGGCTCCTATGATTCCGCTTGATGAAGCGCTGCGTCCAACCTGGCTTTTCGGTGCGACAGTTCACGAAGGCTGCGATCGCGGCGGCTACTACGAACAGGCAGAGTTTGCGGAAGAGTACGGATCCAAACTGTGCATCGTAAAACTTGGATGCTGGGGGCCAGTCGTGCAATGCAATGTGGGCAAGCGGGGTTGGATGGGCGGAATCGGCGGTTGCCCCAATATCGGAGGCATTTGCATCGGGTGCACCATGCCCGGATTTCCGGATAAATTCATGCCCTTTATGGACCAGCCTCCCGGTTCACTATTGTCATCTAATGCGGTAATGACTTACGGGAGGGCAATCCACGCTCTGCGCAGGTTTACGCAACTTTCGCTAAACAAAGAGCCGGCCTGGCGCCGCAAAGCGGCAAAGCCTAACGTTTAACAATTGCAATGCGCGCGAGATTTATTTGGGGATCGCCTTATGGTAACTGTGGAGAGACGGGAGCTAATTTCCCAACTGAACCAAATTGAGTCGAAGCGAAAGGATGTGATCACTCCCGCCGAGGCCGAATCTCTTCTGGTCGATCTTGCCGCCGTATTTCTCAGCGACTCTCCCCACCCATCGACATCGGCCGATTCGCCTGATCCTAATGAAGATGAAGACGATCGGGAAGAGCAGCTGCCGAAAGCCGATGCGATCTATCGTGCTTTGGTCGAGCAGATCCCCGCTGTGATTTTCATGGCTCACCTGGAGCGGGGAATCGGTGAAGCCTATGTCAGTCCTCAAATCGAGGCGACTCTCGGTTTTTCTCAGGAAGAATGGTTGGAAGATCCCATTCGCTGGTATCAGCAGATTCATCCCGAGGACAAACAACGCTGGAGTGTTGAAGCTGCTCAAATGTTTCTTTCAGGTACACCGTTGCGCTCCGCCTACCGCGTGATCGCCCGGGATGGCCGGGTCGTCTGGTTTCATTGCGAAGCCAAAATGATCCGTAAGAAGAATGGCCGCCCCTGGTTTATCCACGGCATCGGCTTCGACATCACTGAACTGAAACAGGTTGAGGAAGAATTGCAGCAAGAGCGGAACGTGGTTTCTGCGATTCTGCACACCGTCGGATCGCTAGTCGTGGTTCTCGATCCGCAGGGCCGCATCGTCCGATTTAATCGGGCTTGTGAGCAGGTGACGGGATATTCTTTTGCGGAGGTGGAGGGCAAGCATCTGTGGGACCTGTGTGTCGTCCGCGAAGAAGCCGAGCGCTTCAGGTTGATTGTGGAGCAATTGCGGGTGGAGAATAGCGCGAAAGAATACGAGACCCCCTGGGTCGCGCGAGATGGTTCGCGACGGCTGATTGCCTGGTCAAGCACAATCCTCCCGGGAGAAAACGAATCCGCCTACATCATTGCCACCGGAATCGACATCACCGAGCGGAAGCGGCTGGAGAAGGCAATCCTCGAAATCAGTGCCGCCGAACAGCGTCGCATTGGTCAGGATTTGCACGACGGGTTGGGGCAGCACCTTACCGGGATTGCTTTCATGAGCAAAGTTCAGGAACAGAAGCTTGCCGAGAAGGGCCTGGCCGAAGCCGCCGAAGCAGCCAGGATCGTGGGATTGGTGAATGAAGCAATCAACAAAACCCGGCGACTGGCGCACGGCTTGTTGCCGGTGGCTTCCGATGCCGATGGCCTTATGTCGGCTCTGAAGCGCTGGGCCATCGAAGTGGAAGATCTCTTTCACATTTCTTGCCGCTTGCGGGTGAACAGCCCGGTTCTCATCCACGATGCCAACGTGTCCACGCATCTTTATCGTATCGCTCAAGAAGCAGTGAACAATGCGCTGAGACACGGGCAGGCGAAGAACATTGAAATCAGCCTTGCTGCGAGAAAAGGTTACGGTACTTTGAGAATAGAAAATGACGGCTCCAGCCTGCCGGAAAACGCCACGAATCGCTCGGGCATGGGAATGCAGATCATGAACTATCGAGCTCGCATGATAGGCGGATCTCTGACGGTGAAGTCCAGCGGAATTTCCGGCGTGACGATTACCTGTCAATTTCCGCTGCCGGACCCCAATGCTTAAAGAGGGAAGAAGCTCGCCTATGATCGCTAAAACGGTTAATGGCAATTCCACACCAAGAAAAAAAATGGTGTTCGTAGTCGACGATCACCCTATTGTGCGACAGGGTTTAACCTTGCTTATCAATCAGGAATGTGATCTGGCGGTGTGCGGTGAAGCCGAAGAAATGCACTCCGCATTGTCGGCGGTTCTGGCCGTGCGGCCTGATATCTTGATCGTCGACATATCGCTGAACGGTCCGGATGGGTTGGAGCTGCTTAAAAACGTCCGCATCAGTTCTCCCCGCCTGCCGGTGCTCATCCTTTCGATGCACGACGAATCCATCTATGCGGAACGGGCGCTGCGAGCCGGTGCGAACGGCTACATTATGAAGCAGGAGGCCACCGAGAAAGTTCTGGTGGCGCTTCGGCGCATCTTGAGCGGAGAAATTTATGTCAGCGAGAAGATCGCCAACAGCATGCTGCAACATTACGTCCGCGGCGCCAATCCCTCCGAAGCTTCTTCGGTCTCTGAACTGACCGATCGCGAACTGGAGGTCTTCCGGTTAATTGGCGAAGGTCATGGAACGCGTCAAATTGCTGAGGCACTCCACCTCAGCATCAAGACTGTCGAGTCCTATCAGGCGCACATCAAGGAAAAACTTTCACTGCGAAGTGCGCGCGAACTTGTACAACACGCGGTTGAATGGAACGTCCGCGAAAAGACTTCCCTGAATTGAAAATCTGTCCAAACTTCCTCAGCACCCTCGCCCGCGGCTCTCTTCCACAGTTAACGAACAGCTAGGGGTTTCCCTGATGCAATTCTTGGGACTTCTTTGGAGAAATAAAACAGGGCCACTGCCCTTGCTCCATTTTTGGGATAGGCCGATTCTGGTCTTCGATCTGAATTTTTGATTTCGACGATCAGGACTATCGGAGCAGGGGATCGCAAGTTGTAGTCTGCCGCATCCGTTCGCAATTCTGATTATTGTTTTTATTTGTTGGAAAGGAGCAATCCAGCTATGGGAACACCTACGGTTCCGTACGGTCGATCTACACAAAAGGCTCCGGCAGTTAAGGAAGTACATATCCTATGGATCACCGCTGGCCTTGGTTGTGATGGGGACTCCGTCTCGATCACGGCAGCCACCCAGCCAAGCGTCGAAGATGTGGTGTTAGGCGCAATTCCAGGCCTACCTAAAGTACATCTGCACAATCCGGTGCTGGCTTATGAAGTCGGCGATGATTTCATGAAGTTTTTCTACGATGCCGAGGAAGGCAAACTCGAACCATTTGTGCTGGTGGTCGAAGGATCCATTCCCAACGAGAACATCAAGAAAGAAGGCTACTGGGCCGCGATGGGAACCGATCCCACCACCAACCAGCCCATCACCACCAATGAGTGGATCGACCGGTTGACGCCTAAAGCGCTGGCGGTGATTGCAATCGGAACCTGCGCTACCTACGGCGGCATTCACGCCATGGAAGGAAATCCCACCGGCTGCATGGGATTGGCAGACTATCTTGGCTGGGATTGGCGGTCCAAGGCTGGATTGCCGATCGTGAACGTGCCCGGATGTCCCGTGCAGCCGGACAACTTTATGGAGACCGTACTCTATCTCCTCTACCAGGTTGCGGGTCTGGCGCCCATGATTCCTCTGGACGATCAGCTGCGTCCAACGTGGTTGTTTGGCAGAACCGTCCACGAAGGTTGCGACCGCGCCGGCTATTACGAGCAGGGTGATTTCGCGGAGGTCTACGGCTCTCCCAAATGCATCGTGAAGCTTGGATGTTGGGGGCCGGTGGTTAATTGTAACGTTCCTAAGCGGGGATGGATGGCCGGCATCGGCGGCTGCCCTAACGTGGGCGGTATTTGTATTGGTTGCACCATGCCGGGATTCCCCGACAAGTTCATGCCGTTCATGGATGAACCCCCCGGTGGACGCGTTTCTAGTTCTGCGATTGGTGTGTATGGTCGAGCCATCCGAGCGCTCCGCAGTATCACCCAAAACACGGTCAACAAAGAACCCAAATGGCGGCATCCGCGGGCGGAGCTGACCACCGGTTATCACCCGAGATCTTATTAAGCGCCCGTCGATTAATCAAAAAGAACACGGACTGACGTTACTGCAACGACAGACATTAAGGAGCGATCACTATGAGCACCGTCACGGCCCCGACGAAAGACGTTCCCGGCAAATCGAGAAATTTAGTGGAGATGAATTGGGATCCGATCACCCGCATAGTCGGCAGCTTGGGCATCTTCACCAAGATCGACTTTGAGGCCAAGAAAGTGGCTGAGTGTCACAGCACGTCCTCCATCTTCCGCGGATACAGTATTTTCATGAAGGGGAAGGATCCGCGCGATGCTCATTTCATCACCAGTCGTATCTGCGGCATTTGCGGTGACAACCACGCCACCTGCGCCACCTACGCGCAAAATATGGCGTTCGGAGTAAGGCCACCCGACATCGCGGAATGGATCGTCAATCTCGGCGAAGCCGCCGAATACATGTTCGACCACAACATCTTCCAGGACAATCTCGTTGGCGTCGATTTCTGCGAGCAGATGGTCAAGGAAACGAATCCTAAAGTCCTGGCTAAGGCGGAATCCACTGCAGCTCCGCACTCCAACGAGCACGGCTTCCGTACCATCGCTGACATTATGCGGGCGCTCAATCCCTTCACTGGTTCTTTCTATCTTGAAGCTCTGCAGATGAGTCGCATGACCCGCGAAATGTTCTGTCTCATGGAGGGCCGCCACGTTCATCCGTCAACGTTGTATCCCGGCGGAGTTGGAACCGTCCCCACCGTTCAGCTTTTCACTGACTACATCGTCCGGCTGATGAAGTATGTGGAGTTCATGAAAAAAGTCCTCCCCCTGCACGACGACTTGTTCGACTTCTTCTACAACGCATTGCCGGGATACGAAGAGGTGGGGCGCCGTCGTATTCTTCTCGGTTGTTGGGGCTCGTTTCAAAATCCCAGGGTTTGTGACTACAAGTACGAACACATGACGGAATGGGGTCGCGCTATGTACGTCACCCCAGGCGTTGTGGTCGACGGAAAATTGGTTACCACCGACCTAGTAGATATCAACCTCAATATGCGCATCCTCTTGGGCAGTTCTTACTACGACGACTGGAAGAACTCAGAAACTTTCGTGAAGACTGATCCGCTTGGTAATCCAGTCGACAAGAATCATCCCTGGAATCAGACCACGATCCCTCGACCGCAGAAGCGCGACTTCAACGGAAAATACACCTGGGTCATGTCGCCACGCTGGCTGGACAAGCGCACCGGCGACCACCTAGCCCTCGATACCGGCGGCGGTCCAATCGCTCGGCTGTGGGCGACCGCGCTCGCCGGACTAGTCGACATCGGCTACATCAAAGCCACCGGGCATAGCGTGAAGATCTATTTGCCGAAAACCATGTCGAAACCGGAAGTTGAATTCGAGTGGAAGATTCCGAAGTGGAGTAATGCCATCGAACGCGACCGGGCGCGGACCTACTTCCAGGCGTATGCGGCCGGTTGCGCCCTATACTTCGCGGAGCGAGCCATGGAGGAACTGCATGGTGGCAAGACCAAGACTTGGTCTGATTTCAAAGTGCCGGAAGAGGCCATTGGTTGCGGCTTCCACGAAGCGGTGCGAGGCGTCCTCTCGCATCATGTGGTGATTCGCAAAGGTAAGATCGCGAACTATCATCCGTATCCTCCGACGCCCTGGAATGCTAATCCGCGCGACATCTACGGCACTCCAGGTCCCTACGAAGATGCGGTGCAGAATACCCCAATCTTCGAGGAGAATGGTCCGGATAAATTCAAGGGCATTGATATCATGCGCGCGGTGAGGAGCTTCGATCCGTGCCTGCCCTGTGGCGTGCACATGTATCTTGGCGGCGGCAAGGTTCTCAAGACCCAGCATTCGCCAATGTTTGGCGTGCAGCGTTGATCATGGGTTGGACGGGAAAACGAAGGGAGTGAGGGCCGCCCTCGCGGCCCTCACTTGGGATGGTTTGATAAGGTTTGCTCGAAAAATATTATGCGGGATGACAAAGATTTCCAAATAAAGGTTCAGCGCATCGGAGAACTAGTCCGCGACTTGGAGAACATTGCGGACCCGGAGTCGCGAGCCAGCGCAAAAGCTTTAGTGCAACTCCTGCTGGATTTGCATTCCGTCGGTTTGGAGCGAGTCATGGAGATCGTCGCCAGCGGCGGTGATCTGGGACAGCGCACGATCGATGATTTGGGCCGCGATCCTTTGGTGAGCAGCCTTCTGGTGCTGTATGGTCTTCACCCCTTGGACATGGAAAGTCGGGTGACGCAAGCCGTGGAGAAAATTCAACCTCGTGTACGCAAGGGTGGCGGGGAATTGGAGTTACTTGGCTTTGAGGGTAACCTGGTCCGCCTGAACCTCCAGGTCAACGCTCATGGGTGTGGATCCACGGCGAAGACTCTCAAATCCATGGTAGAGGAAGCGCTTTACGAGGCTGCGCCCGACATGAACGCTTTGGTGATTGAGGGCTTGGACGAAAAATCAGGTTCAGCTGGGTTTGTTCCTCTCGGCAAACTTGGCGGAGCGATCGCGGTCCCTTCGTGATGAGCGGCCCAACTTAAGAGTTAGACTTCCCCGACTATTCGGGGTCATAAGAAACTGATCGTTGGCCAAGAATGAAGCCAGTCCAACCGGGATACGAGAACGCATTCGGAGCGCTTCGCCAGTTCATCCGGCCCCGCCGGCGCGATGTCGAGCGCTGTGAACTGTGCAGTGCCGAAGTTGCCACCGAGCACGCGCACCTGATTGAGCCCGGCCGCCGAAAGCTGTTGTGCAGTTGTAACGCCTGCGCCATTTTATTCAGCGCCATGGGAACGAAGTACAAGCGTGTGCCGCGGAGGGTACTGGTCCTGGCGGATTTCCATCTTTCCGATGGCCAGTGGGAAAGCCTGATGGTGCCCATCAGCATGGCTTTCTTTTTTCGGAGTACGCCGGACGCTAGAGTGGTCGCGTTCTATCCGAGTCCGGCCGGCGCAACGGAGTCGCTGTTGCCGCTCGAGACTTGGACGGATATCGAAGATGCCAATCCTGTCCTTCAGGAATTGGAATCCGATGTCGAAGCTCTCCTCGTCAACCGCGTCGGATATGCGCGAGGATTTGCCGCTCCAGAATATTACGTGCTTCCTATCGACGAGTGCTACAAACTGGTTGGCCTGATTCGCTCCAGTTGGCGCGGGCTTTCCGGTGGAACTGAGGTTTGGCAACGGATTGGCGGCTTCTTCGATGGATTGAAGCAGCGCGCCACAGTGATCAGAGAGGACGCGCATGCCTGACCTGAGCTTTCAAGTCGAGAAGGCAGAACCGCAGCGCTTCACTGCAGCGCCCACGCTGTTATTCAAGCTCCGCATCGCGAATGCCACAGCCAAAGAGACCATACATTCGGTGGCCCTGCGTTGTCAGATCCAACTTGAGGTAACACGGCGGCAATACACCGCGGACGACCAAAATCAGCTGCGAGATTTGTTTGGCGAAGCGGAACGCTGGAGTCAGACCTTGAAAACCATGCTGTGGACTCATGCCAGCGTGGTCGCTCCTGCTTTTCAGGATACTGCAGTGGTCGACGTTCCCGTGCACTGTACATTCGATTTCAATGTAGCGGCAACCAAATATTTTCATGGCCTGGCGGATGGGGATGTTCCTTTGAATTTTCTTTTCAGCGGAACCGTTTTCTACGCCGATGAGGATGGAGCGCTGCAGGTGGCGCCAATTCCCTGGGATAAAGAAGCTCGCTTCCGGCTTCCGGTGAAAGCCTGGCACGAAATGATGGATATTTATTATCCCAATAGCGCCTGGCTTTGTTTGCGTCGCGATGTTTTCGAGAGAGTTTATCAATACAAGGTCGAGCGCGGAATCCCTACATGGGAGCAAGCGTTGGAGAGCATGCTTCCCGTGCTTGAGGAAACGGCCAAGCGATGAACACTCAGCTCATTGACGCGATCGCGAAGGCGGTGCTGTACGAGGGTTACATGCTGTACCCCTACCGTCCGTCCTCGGTGAAGAATCGTCAGCGCTTCAATTTTGGCGTGCTCTATCCCAAACCTTATAGCGAAGCGCAGAGTGGTTCGGACGTGTGGAGGATGCAGACGGAGTGCCTGGTCCAGGGTGCTGTCCCGGCAATCGAGGTAAGAGTGCGTTTCCTGAAGTTGGTGGCTCGCACTGTTCGCGGGCAAACTGAGCCAGCCTGCGCGCCCGGGGCATCTGTTTCCCCACCGTTCGACTGCCTATCGGCGCCCTGGCAAGAAGCCATCGAATGTGAAGAAACCGTTCCGCTGCACAATCTGAATGCGTTTACTGTCGAACCGTTCCAACGAACTTTTGTTTTCCCCGCCAAAGAAGAAACGGAATTCCTGCGAGATCAGAGCGGAAGGCTGATCAGAACCATTGAACGAAAGCAGGACTCGGTTTACGGGTTTATTGAAATCAAGGCTTGGCGCGCTGGTGATCATCTGTTCAAGCTCCAGGTGCGGGTCGAGAATCTCGCTCGGTTGGAAGGCGACCCCGACGAGACTAGCCGGGACTCGGCCCTGATGCGTTCGCTCGTCTCCGCCCACACGCTTCTGGGTGTTGCCGATGGTCAATTCGTGTCCCTGCTTGAGCCGCCGGAAGAGCTGAAAACCCTCGCCACCAGTTGCGAAAATATTGGAGCTTGGCCCGTCCTGGTCGGAGCAGAAGGGGAGCGCGACACCATGCTTGCCTCGCCCATTATCCTCTATGATTACCCGCAAATTGCGCCGGAGAGTCCGGGCGACTTGTTCGACGGCACCGAGATCGATGAGATTCTCGCTCTGCGCATCATGACGATGACGGATGACGAGAAGCGCGAGATGCGAAGCATTGATGACCGCGCCCGCAGGATTCTTGAAAGAACCGAAGCTCTTCCAATGGAGCATCTCGCGAAGCTTCACGGAACGCTGAGGGAGCTGCGTTCGTTGAAAGAGGAGATGCCATGAACGAATGGGAATGGCAACTTCTGGAAGCCAAGCGGCCCGTGGGCGATTTGCGCGTTTCTGATGTCGAGCTGCGTCCCGGCAGTCGGGTCAAGCTTCGTCCGCGATCCGGCGGTGACGTCATGGACATCGCCCTTGCCGGTAAGACCGCAATTATCGAATCCCTCGAGCAGGACTACGAAGGAAAAATCCTCCTTGGTGTAGTCGTCGATGACGATCCGGGCCGAGATATCGGCCTGATGCGCCAGCCCGGCCATCGTTTCTTTTTCACTCCAGAAGAAGTCGAAGCTCTGCCTCCTGGCGCTGACGACCAAACGGCCGTGCACAAATTGCCCAGCGTTCTCGTCGCGGGGATCGGCAATGTTTTCCTGGGCGATGATGCCTTCGGGGTCGAAGTTGCAAAGCGTTTGTCCACTCGCGCTTTGCCGGAGACGGTTCGAGTAACTGACTTCGGCATCCGAGGATACGACCTTGCCTACGCCTTACTTGACGGATACGACACCACGATTCTGGTGGATGCATGTCCGCGTGGCGAACCGGCGGGCACTCTGTATGTAATTGAACCTGATCTACGTGACTTAGGCGGTGCAGAAGAGCCGCAGGCCGCGGTCGAAGCTCATGGCATGAATCCGTTGAACGTGCTGCGGCTTGCCAGCTCCATGGGTCCTTTGAAGCGTGTGCTTCTTGTGGGTTGTGAACCTGGCACGCTCGGCCCCGAGGAAGGTCAGATGGGTCTCAGTGAGCCCATCGAAGCTGTTATCGACGAAGCCGTGAAATTGGTTGAATCGGTGATCGAAAAGCTATTAAACGGAGATAACCTGGTGGCAACAACCGTGAACAACACTCACCATTGAGAGGAGATTGGCATGGCGGTGGAATTGTACAAAGACGGCAATCACGGGGGAACTGATAAGGAAACGCTGTACATGCTTGGCGGAGCGGCCTTGATTCTATTTGGGACGGGACTGATTCTTTCCAACCCGACGGTTCGACGCTATCTTGGGCAACTCGGGGTGGGAAGTCTTCTGACGGCCGCCTTGCCGGATCTTGACAGGTACTTAAAACTGCGGAACATGTGAGGGCTGCTGTTGATGGAATCAACCACGAAGACTGGCCTTCATTACGTTACCGACGCGAGAGCCAGCCAATTCACAGTGCAGGTTTTCTCCGGAGGATTGCTGTCGGCTTTTGGGCACAGCCCCAAGATCGCTATTCGTGACTTCTCCGGCGAAGCGGAAGTGAATCCCGACGATATCGAGCATTCTTCCGTAAGAATTACGATCAAGGCGGAGTCTTTAGCCGTTACGGACGAGATCTCAGATAAAGACCGGCGCGAGATCGAACGCGTCATGCAGATGGATGTTCTCGAGACCTCCGCATATCCTGAGATCGTTTATGAGTGCTCGAACATCGCCGCCAAAAAAGCCGGCGAAGGCCAATATCCGGTCACCCTGAATGGCAATTTGACCATGCACGGCATCACTCACTCGCAGACTGTTACGGCGCAGGTGGCGGTTACCGGAGACTCGTTGCGCGCCTTCGGAAACTTTTCAGTGCTGCAAACTGACTATGATCTGAAACTGGCATCCGTGGCGGGAGGCGCACTGAAGGTTAAAGACGAATTAAAGTTTTCATTTAACATCCTGGCGCGAAGGAAAGAGTAGTTTTATGTGCCTAGCCATACCCGGACAAGTCGTCGAACTTTATCCTGATCAGCCGAATATCGCGGTGATCGATGTGGTTGGTGTCCGGCGCAAGGTTGACTTGGGGCTACTGCAGGATAGTTTGCCAGTGCAGGGAGACTGGGTCCTGATTCATGTCGGCTTCGCGATGAGCAAAATCAGCGAGGAAGACGCTCTCGATCAAATGCGTACGCTCAGAGCACTGGGCGAGGCGGAGGCGGCGATACAAGAGGTTCAAGGTTACGGCTTGGAAAACACGGAGAACCGGGAAGAGTCGTGAACTATCTCCGTACGAGCCAGGCTTAAGTAAGTAAAGGATTGCGCATGAAGTTTGTTGACGAGTTTCGCGAACCCGAGGTCATCAGCAGAACCGCAGCAGAGATTCGCCGCCTCGCCGACCCCAATCGCCACTACCGCATCATGGAGGTCTGTGGCGGACATACTCATGCCATTTATCGTTTTGGCCTCAAGGATCTGCTTCCCTCGAATATTGAATTAATCCACGGTCCCGGCTGTCCGGTGTGCGTGCTTCCCATGGGCAGAATCGATGATGGCCTGGCCATTGCCCAAGATCCCCAAGTGATATTCGCCGCCTTCGGGGACATGATGCGGGTCCCGGGCACGCAGGGAAGTCCATTGGAACATAAGGCGCGAGGCATAGATGTGAGGATTGTTTACTCTCCTGCTGATGCGCTCAAAGTTGCGGAAAAGAATCCCGACAGGCACGTAATGTTCTTTGCCATCGGATTTGAGACCACGGCTCCATCGACAGCGCTGACCCTGATGCGAGCCAAGGCACAGGGCCTCGGGAATTTTTCGGTTTTCTGCAATCACGTGACGATTATTCCCGCCATCCGCGCGATCCTCGACTCTCCGGACATGCGGATCGACGCATTCATCGGTCCGGGTCACGTCTCGACGGTTATCGGTTGTCGGCCCTACGAGTGGATCGCGAAAAATGAGAGTAAACCGGTTGCGGTCTCCGGATTCGAACCGCTGGATATTCTACAGTCCATCGTGATGGTGCTGCGCCAACTGAAGGCAGATGAAGCCAGGATCGAGAATCAATACAAGCGCGTCGTACCCTGGGAGGGGAATCGTGCGGCGCTTCGAGCCATGGCGGAGGTGTTTGAGTTACGCCCCTATTTTGAATGGAGGGGACTCGGGTTCATTTCTCAGTCAGCCTTGCGCCTCCGGGAAAGTTACGCAACCTGGGATGCGGAGCGGCGCTTCGTTATTCCCGGAGTGCGAGTGACCGATCCCAAGGCGGCGCAGTGCGGGGAAGTGCTCAAAGGCGTGCTGAAGCCTCATCAATGCAAGCTCTTTGGGAACGAGTGCACCCCCGAACATCCGATTGGCGCACTTATGGTTTCATCCGAGGGATCATGCGCAGCGTACTTCAATTACGAACACCGCAAAACGGCAATGGTGAACAGCATAAGCTCGGCGGCCTGAACGGTGCGGAAGGCGAGGGTTCGCTTCAAGCCCCGCCCGCCAAGGTTCGCTTCCGCGAGCCGCAGATCGAGATGGCTCACGGCGCCGGAGGCAAGGCTAGCCGCCGGCTCATTGAAGGTCTTTTCGCCCCTTTGCTTATTGGCTCCTCTGCTGAGTCGTTGGGAGATGCGGCCCATCTTGATTTCAATGGAATAAGGATTGCCATCACCACCGATAGTTTTGTCGTCAAGCCCCTGACTTTTCCCGGCGGATCAATCGGAGAACTTGCAGTGAACGGAACGGTAAACGATCTCGCAGTTTCAGGAGCGAGAGCTGAAGCCATGATGGTCACGTATGTGCTCGAGGCCGGGCTGCCGACGCCGGTGCTGGAGGCTGAGGTGCGTGCCATGGGAAGCGCTGCGCGCGACGCTGGAGTCAGGATCGCAGGTGGGGACACAAAAGTTGTCGAGCATGGAAAAGCTGATTCGATGTACATCACCACCACCGGAATCGGCCGGCCTATTCAGGGATTAAAGATCGATCCAAGGTCGGTCCGCGCGGGCGATAAGATTCTGCTCTCCGGTCCAATCGGCGATCACGGTATCACCATTCTTCTGGCGCGTGGAGAACTCGACCTGGAGGCCGATCTGCACTCTGATACTCGCTCTGTTCTGCCGCTGGTTGAGGCCCTGGCGCACCAAGCGGGGCCCGCTGTTCGCTGGATGCGCGACCCGACGCGTGGCGGTGTGGCCACTTCGCTGAACGAACTGGCCCGCGACTGCGGCCTCGGCATTGTTCTCATGGAAGAAATGATTCCGGTGCGCGACGCAGTCCGCGGTGCATGTGAGTTGTTAGGGCTGGACCCCCTGCATATTGCGAACGAAGGCCAGTTCCTCGCAGTGATTGCGCCCGAATATGCGGACGCTGCACTCAGCGCCTTGAACTCGGCGCCTGGCGGCCCGGATACCCAGATTATCGGAGAAGTCCGCGAACAGCCATCTGGCGCGGTTCTGGTCACCACGCGTTACGGTGGCAGCAGGATTGTGGATATGCTGGTCGGCGATCCCCTGCCGCGCATTTGTTAGGATTTCTAGGGTAGTGCCATGGCCACAGTTTGTGGGCTGGCGACTCAAGTGGAAGAGCGCCTGCTCGCGCGGAACCTGATCGTCGAGGCTTTTTTTTCTCGGGAAGCACCCCGCTTGGCGCAAGCATGCCGCTCTATGTCCGAGCGATTCCTCAGGGGAGGGCGCCTGCTCGCCTTTGGACGCGGTCCCTACGCGACCGATGCCCAACACGTCTCCGTCGAGTTTGTTCATCCCGTAATTGTCGGAAAGCGCGCCCTTCCCGCGCTGGATCTTTCCATGCTTTTCAGGCCCTGGCTGGAAACGATACTTTGTCCCGAAGACATCGTCATGGGATTCGGGCCTCCGCAGGGCGACGATGAGATCCGTTCCGCTCTGGGGTTTGCCCACGCTCGAAATGCCCTGACCTTCGCCCTTTCCGGTGTGGAGGGCTCCTACGCGGTTGAAGCATTCACGCCGGATCCGTTCATTCATCAGGAAATTATTGAAATTCTTTACCATACGTTGTGGGAGAGCGTACATGTGTTTCTGGAACATCGCGAACTAGGCCACGATGTTGGAGACGCCGGCTTCCTCTATCCATTTCTCGGTCAGGAAAAGCAGCAGACCCGGGACTTGGAATCTGAAGTGGCGACCTCGATCGGGATGAAGGTGCAGGACGACTCGAAGTTGCGCGCGCAAGTGGCTAGCGATCAGGCCGAGCAAATCGGTAATGCTGCCCTGGCGATTTGTGAGCGCCTCGCGAAGGGTGGCAAGCTTATCCTGTTCGGAAATGGCGGGTCAGCGACGGATGCCAATGACTTCGCCATCGATTGCGTGCTGCCGCCCTCCGGCTATCGTCCGGTTCGGGCTATATCGCTTTCCATGGAGCCCGCTAACATCACCGCGGTCGCCAACGACGTGGGCACTGAAGTGATTTTTCTCCGACAACTTATCGCGCAGGCCCGCCCGCAGGACATTGCGATCGGCATTTCCACCAGCGGCGGCTCGCGCAACATCGTCATGGCGCTCGAAGAGGCTCGGAAGCGGAAGTTGTTGACCGTTGCCCTGCTGGGTTATGACGGCGGCGAGATTCGCCGCCGACAGTTGGCAGACTTTCCTCTGGTTGTCCAATGCGACTACATCCCGCGCATTCAGGAAGTACAAGCTTCCATCTACCACATCATCCGCGAAACACTGGAGGGGCTGAGCCGTGGCCAAGCTTGAACTTTTCGGCACAGCGCGCTGCCCCCATACTGAGGAAATGCGCGAGTGGCTGGAATGGAAGCGTTGCGAATTTGTCGAATACGACGTCGAAGCCGACGCCGCGGCGCGTCACCGAATGCGTGAACTGGCAGCGGGACAACGCAGTGTGCCGGTGCTGGTTGAAGATGGCAAAGTGATCCAAATCGGCTGGCAGGGCCGCAGTTGCTTCTTGGATGTGGAGTAAGAATGCCCAGCGCTTGCTCCATTCGAGTTCGCGGAGTAGTGCAAGGAGTTGGCTTTCGTCCGTTCGTTTATCGATTGGCTCGCGAAAACACTCTGACCGGATGGGTACTGAATGGCGAGGCAGGCGTAGAGATTTTTCTCGAGGGCGCCGACAAAGCATTGCTGGCATTTGTTCGGGACCTAAAGTCACAGCCTCCTCCCGCCTCCAGCATTGAGGAAATCGAGGTACAGAGCGCCACGCCTCGTGGCCTGAGTGAATTCACCATTCGCGAGAGCCAGCGCCGCGACCGGCCTACCGTCCGCATTTCCCCGGATCTTCCCGTCTGCAGCGGGTGCTTGAAGGAATTGTTGGATCCATCGGACCGGCGCTACTGGTACCCTTATATCAATTGCTCGAATTGTGGTCCGCGCTATACGGTTGTGCTGCGCCTGCCCTACGACCGGGTCAACACAACCATGCGCGATTGGCCTTTGGATGACTATTGCGCAGCAGAATATCGAGACCCCGACAATCGCCGTTTCGATGCTCAGCCCGTTGCTTGCCCTGCTTGCGGCCCCAGCTACCATTTGCACCAGAGCGAGCAGGACGTACATGGAAGCGGGCAGAGTATCCGTACCGCTGCACAGCTTCTCAAAGAGGGTAGCATCCTCGCGGTAAAAGGATTGGGTGGCTATCACCTGGCGTGTGATGCATCGAATCCGGCTGCTGTGGCGGCTTTGCGCGAGCGCAAGTATCGCAAGGAAAAGCCTTTCGCGATCATGGCAAGAGATTTGGAGGTTGCGCGCGGCTTGATCGAGGTTTCCTCCGAAGCCGAAAGGCTGCTGCTCTCCACCGCTAGGCCCATTGTGCTCGCGCCGGCAAGAACTGAGTGCAAACGAGTCGCTCCAGAAGTGGCTCCAGAGAATATCGAACTCGGCGTGATGCTGCCTAGCACACCCCTGCATCATCTGCTCTTCGCGGCAGGTGCGCCGGAAGTGCTGGTGATGACCAGTGCAAATCGATCGAGTGAACCGATCGCTTACGAAGATGAAGAGGCACTGGACCGGCTGTCTGAAATCGCGGATGCATTCCTGATTGGTGAGCGCCCGATTGCCCGACGAGTGGACGACTCGGTGGCGCGGGACGGAGTGTTTGGCCCCGTTATCCTGCGGCGCGCGCGGGGCTATGCTCCAGGTGCCGTAGCAAACTTGCCAACTGAGCGCCCGATTCTGGCGGTAGGCGCTGACCTGAAAAACACAGTCACACTGGTTGTTGATGGACAAGCATTTATGAGCCAGCACATCGGGGACCTGACGCATTATGAATCGCTACGGGCGTTTCAGGAAACGATCCAGGATTTAATTTCGATGTATGAAGTTCGACCGGAAGAACTGCTGGTGGTTCACGATAGCCATCCGCAGTATGCCTCTACCGTTCATGCATTAGAGCTTGGAGTTCCCAGCAGTCTCGCCGTCCAACATCATCGGGCCCACATCGCGTCGGTGCTGGCGGAGCGCGGAGAATGGGAGAGGCGAGTAATCGGAGTCAGCTTCGATGGCACGGGTTACGGAGACGACGGCAGCATTTGGGGTGGCGAGATCTTTGTAGGCAGTATTAAAGGGGGCTTTGAACGCATCGGGCATTTGCGCACTGCCGCGTTGCCGGGCGGTGATGCAGCGGCACAATATCCGGTGCAGGCTGCGGCCGGTTTTCTGGCGCAACTCGATGGCCTGCCCGACTTGACGGCGCCTCCTTTTGATTTTCCACCGCGATATCTCCGAGCCATGGATTTAGTCGACAAAGGTATTCGGACATTTCCTACCAGTTCGATTGGACGACTTTTCGATACCGCGGCTGCGCTGCTGGGCTTTAGGCATGAAGTTACGTTTGAAGGGCAGGCCGCGATGTGGCTGGAACAGCTTGCCTGTGCGGCGCCGGCGACAGAAGCGTATCCGTTCCCATACGTGGAAGACGAACTGGACTTTCGACCGCTACTGCAATCCATAGTTCGGGAGAGGATGCGCGGCCGATCAGAAGCAGAGATTGCGCGTGCCTTCCAGCATGGTCTGGCTCACGGCCTGCTCGAGGTTGTGGTTAACGTTTGTGAAAGTTACGGTCCTGGTGCCGTGGTTTTTTCGGGAGGCGTTTTTCAGAATGAGTTGCTGTTGAAAGAGGTAAAGTCATTGCTTGAGGCCGGAGGTTTCGAAGTTTGGACCAACCACATGGTTCCGCCCAACGATGGTGGCATCAGCTTAGGACAGGCGGCCATGGCGGCATTTGCAAGGTTGGAATGAATGGACCGTTGACGAGGAATATGCACGAACTTTCCATCGCGATGAGCATCATTGAGTTAGCGCAGGAGGAATCAGAGCGGCGTCGCGTTCAAGTGAGCGCCGTGCATCTCAAACTTGGTGCGCTCTCTGGAGTAGTGAAAGAAGCGCTGCTTGGATCGTTCGAAATGGCATGCGAAGACACTTCGCTGAAAGGTGCACGGCTGGTCATCGAGGAGCTGCCGGTCCTGATATTTTGCACCGCTTGCGGGGGGCATCGTCCGATCCGCTCCGTCCAATTATTCTGCTGTGCGGACTGCGGTAGTCCGTCAGGCGACATTGTACAAGGCAAAGAACTGGAAGTGGTTGCACTGGAGATTGAAGAATGGGATCGCAGCCCCGTTTAATCGAAGTCAGAAAAAACGTTCTGAAGCAGAACGATCTGATCGCGCGCGGGTTGCGTCAGCAATTTCACGCGGCAGGAGTGTTTGTGGTGAGTCTGGTGTCGAGTCCGGGCTCGGGCAAGACGATGTTCTTGGAGAAGACGCTCACGCTTCTTCGGCAGAATTACCGCGTCGCCGCGCTCGTCGGAGACCTCGCGACGGAGAACGACGCGCTCCGATTGGGGCGCAGCCAGGCGCCGGTAAAACAAATTACTACCGGTACACTGTGTCATCTGGAAGCCGCCATGGTCCAGAACGCGCTGGAAGAGTGGGATCTCAATCAACTCGATTTCCTTTTCATCGAAAATGTGGGGAACCTGGTATGTCCTTCGTCCTACGATCTGGGTGAGAATCTCCGGCTTGTGCTTCTTTCGGTAACGGAAGGCGAGGATAAGCCGCTCAAGTATCCGACAATTTTCAACAGCGCCGATGTGGCAGTGGTTACAAAAATGGATCTGGCCTCGGCGGTTGAATTCGACTGGCAGGCCGCATACGGCAATGTCCAGGCGGTACGGCCCGGTATGCAGGTTCTTAAACTTTCTGCCAGGAGCGGCGAGGGAATGGACGACTATCTCGACTTCCTCCAGAAGCGTCTGCATGAATCGCGAGTCGCCACTAATTTAAGCCCGGTGAGCGCAACTCCGTGATCAGTTTTCTATCCATAATCGCGGTAGGATTTTTTCTTGGCATGCGCCATGCCACCGACGCTGACCACGTGATTGCGGTGACCACAATCGTAAGTCGCCAGCGCAACCTGTGGAAGGCCGCGCTCACCGGAGTGTTCTGGGGAATTGGCCACACGTTCACGATCTTAGTCGTGGGTACGGCGATCATTCTCTTTGACGTGGTCATTCCCGCCCGCATCGGGCTTTCGATGGAGTTCTCTGTGGGCCTTATGCTCATCGTGCTTGGCGGCATGAATATCGCGAGCTTCATGCGCGCGGCGCGCCCGATCTCCCCCCTCCCGGAAGCATCTGACTTGGTTCATTCTCATCCTCACATGCATGGCGACTATGTGCATAATCACACCCATGGACACGAGGAATCGTATTCGCACAGCCATCAAACGCCGCTAACCTGGCTTGATCGATTATTTGGCAAGATCGGCCTCTATCAGCAGTTGCGTCCGTTGGTCGTGGGGATAGTTCACGGACTCGCCGGCTCGGCCGCAGTAGCGCTCCTCATTCTCACCACCATCCGCAATCCGCAGTGGGCGATCGTCTACTTGCTTGTCTTCGGAGCCGGCACCGTCGGCGGCATGATGCTGATAACAATGAGCATCGCTTCTGCGTTCAGGTTCTTTGGCCAAAGAAATGAGAGATTTTCCCACTGGCTGGGATTCGCGTCGGGCTTATTGAGCTTGGCTTTTGGTTTCTTCCTTGCCTATCAGATCGGCTTCGCGAATGGACTTTTTTCTGGGCACCCGCAATGGACGCCGCGATAGAGATCGAGCTTCGCTCGGGCTCAGTTCGATTGCTTTGGCAGCAGAAAGTTCACGGCATCACCTTAGTGTCTGTAGACCGTTGTGTCGGCATGATAGTTGCGCCAGTCGAACCAATAGTCTTTCAGCGCAGGAACGCGGGCGAGACATTTTCCTCGGGCCGGCCCGGAGGTGGCACAGCCTTGAAAATTCCACAAGCTGGCGGTCGTAGTGTCGAGTAAGTTCCATTCTTTCTCCCCAGCGGGTTTGTCACCGGCGGGGGAGTT
>Ga0210393_10000829_pt1 | contig 26640 bp, 20 predicted proteins | sample IncBWC27OmetaG_FD_160068 | JGI IMG/M metagenome (GOLD analysis project Ga0210393, IMG submission 160068) | Forest soil microbial communities from Barre Woods Harvard Forest LTER site, Petersham, Massachusetts, United States - Inc-BW-C-27-O ...
GAATAAGCCACAATTACTGGGTACCGAGTAAACCCGATTCCAAGCGTGAGGCGTTCCGGGCACGATACACGCCTCCGATGGGAAAGACGATCTGAGCGACTGAGGGTCGGTGTTGGGCGACCCGCAGGGTACTCCGCTACTTTTGGCTTCAACCGAATCGATGGCGCATCGCGTCGTCCCAAAATCTGCATGATCTGTGGAAAGAGACCTAATAAGCGCGATGTCGCCAGACGGCAACTCCAAGAGCCCGGCCCTGAGGATTTACTCGTGGCTGATCGTTCTCGCAGCCTCCGCGACGGCGATTCTTCTGATTCCCAGAATCCTGCTCAACTTCAAGAACCAGTATTTCCTGACCCACGTCGAAGGCGTCTGGCTCGCCTGTGCTTACGATTTTCTGCACGGCGTTTTCTATCGCCCGCTATTCGGTCCTTTGGGATATGGCGGCACGCGGTACTTCCCGCTGTACTTCGTGTTTACCGGTTGGCTTTCAAAACCGCTTGGGTCGCTGGAGACGGCAGGCATCGCTCTTTCGGGAGCTTGTGTCGTCTTGACGCTAATCGCAGTGTTTCTACTTTTGCGGCGGATGAATGTCAGCGCGTTGTTGAGCGTGGCAGCCGTCGCCGCGATTTTGAGCGTTGCATCGACGCAACAAGCATTGCTCGGCGCGAAAGGCGACAGCCTCGCGTCGGCGGCGAATCTCTGGGGTGTGCTGGTCTGCACTGCCTCGAACTTCAAGCGCCGGTCGATTTATCTCGCGGCCGCGCTTTTCACGTTGGCATTCGCAACGAAGCTGACAACGGTTTTCGGTGTCGCTGCTGTCTTTATCGCCTGGCTGCTCGCGAAACGAACAAGAGAAGCGCTCGAACTGGCGATTGCAACGGGCGTCGGCTACGCAGTTGTGCTTGGAGCGATGTACGTCGGCAGCGGCGGTCGCGTTTTCGCCATTTTTCGAGCCTGCGCCGGCGGAGGCGGTTCGCTGTCGTACACGATTCAAGCTCCGATTCACTTGCTCTCGAAAGCGCTGGATGTCGATCCTGTGTTTCTCTTCTTTCTAATCCCGGCGTTCGCCTTCGGGCTGCAATACTTCCTGCAAAACAAGACGGATTTGTGGCCGATCTACTTTGCGTTCGTTCTTGCGGTCACGACTGTGATTTTTGGATCGCTGGGGATCGGCATCAATCATCTTTTCGATCTGCAAGTGGCGTCCGTGATTCTGTTGGCGATTGCGATTTCGCGCATCGCAGCGCTAACTGAAATTGGTTCCGGGATTCTTGCCGCCGCTCTGATCGTGAGTCTCGTGCCGACGTTGCAAGGCCTGCACGGCGATCTGACTCGCCCATCGTTCCGCAACGATGCAGATGAAGTTCTGCTGCGGCTGCATGGCGACAACCGACCGATTCTTGCGGAGAATCCGCTGGTGGTCATCAAGTCGGGCAAGAGCCCGTACCTGCTTGACCCGTTCATGTTTCGCATCTTAGCGATGAAGCAACCAGAGCTGGCCAATGACCTCTGGGACAGAATCAAGCATCGAAACTTTGCGGCGATTGTGCTCCAGCGCGATCCGGGAACGGCCGAGGGTAAAGCGTGGTACACCGAAACTCACTTTGGCGGCGAGTTTCTGAAGGATCTCGACGAGAACTATTCGCACAGTTTTACGGTAGGCAACATCATCGTGTATCAGCCTAAGGTGTCCCCATAGTGCAGGCGTTCCAATGCGCGACGAAGAAGATCACGAAGAACGCTCGGCTGACACAGTGAGTCAGACGGGGATCGAGAGGCATATGTTCGACACACTGACGCTGCAGGCATGTCCGACGGGAAGTCTTGTCATCGCGCCTGGAGCCAGCGATGCGGTCGCCGATGTATCGCTCGTTCTTCCTACATACAACGAAGGCAAGAATATCGCCGCGGTCATCGAGCAACTGATGCCTGTGCTCGATTCCGTCGAGGGCATGGAGTACGAAGTGATCGTCGTGGACGACGATAGCCCGGATCGCACGTGGGAGATTGCGCTCGGCCTAACGGAGAAATATCCGCAGTTGCGTGTTGTGCGAAGGCAAGGCGAGCGCGGATTGTCGACAGCGGTGATTCGAGGCTGGCAAATCGCGCGCGGAAAGATTCTGGCGGTGATGGATGCGGATCTTCAGCATCCGCCTGAGGTTGCGGCGAAGCTCTGTCGCGAGATGATGCGCGGAGCGGATCTCGGAATCGCGAGCCGTCACGTCGAAGGCGGCGGCGTAAGCGACTGGGCTCTGGGCCGGAGGATTATTTCGCGCGGAGCTCAGTTGATCGGGTTTTGCTTGCTACCCGAAGTGATTGGGCGCATCAGCGATCCAATGAGCGGCTTCTTCATGATTCGCCGAACTTCAATCGAAGGGCGGGAACTAAGCCCGCTGGGCTACAAGATTCTGATCGAGGTTTTGGGGCGCGGAAATGTGAAGTGGATCGCGGAGGTTCCGTATACATTCCGCGAGCGCGTCGAAGGCGCGAGCAAGCTTACTAACAAGATTTACGTCGAATACTTTCAGCATCTGTTTCGGCTACGGTTGTATCTGCTTCAGGCTTCGAGCTTTGTCCGTTTCTGCGTGGTGGGAGCAAGCGGCGTCGTCATTGATATGTCGATGCTGTATTTGCTGAGCGATCCGACCACGCTGCATTGGGGACTGACGCGCAGCAAATTCCTGGCGGCGGAAGCGGCACTGCTCAACAATTTCATCTGGAACGATATGTGGACGTTCGGCGACATCTCGCGCGAACAGAAGACGATGGGTCAGCGCGTGAAGCGATTCCTGAAGTTCAATGCGATCTGTTCCATCGGAATCATTCTGAACATTCTGATCATCAACATTGAATTCAACTTTTTCCATATGAATCGCTACATCGCGAACCTGGTCGCGATCGGCCTGGTCACAGTCTGGAACTATAAATCGAACAAAGAGTTCAGCTGGCGCGTGACTGCGAAGGCCTGAGTTCTCGCAGTAGCGATGCAACCACTGACTTCATTTACGATGGCGATGGAACCATCACAAGTTCGCACGACATCTAACATTTGAGCCGAGACATTCGGCGCCAGAGGCGCGCGATTAACGATGTCACTTACATCTCCGCAACCATCACAATCCAATTCTCCCAGCGAAACGAAATCCGTCTTCAAGAATCCGTCGCTGTATTCCTCGATTGTGTTGGTCGGAGTCGCTGTCGTTGTTGGCTGGATACTTTTCTCGCGATGGTCGGACAACCGGTTGATTGAGCGGCGGGCGGCTGAGGAAAAGCAGGAGAAGCAGCACGAGAGCGATCGCGTGGCGCTGGATCAGATGGGTGGTAAGACGCTGGATATTCAGGCTTTCTACGCGAATCCTGGCGTGTTGCATCGCGGCGAGTCGGTGCAATTGTGCTACGGAGTGGCCAATGCCAAGACGGTCAAGTTGGAGCCACAGGACAATCCGGTTTGGCCTTCCTACGCTCGATGCGTTGACGTTAAGCCGACGAAAACGACGACTTATACGCTGACAATTGACGATGGAGCGGGGAATACGAAGACGCAGTCGCTGGAAGTGAAGGTACTGTAGGAAGCGCGTTTCTTTCCGATTCCCAATTTGGAACTGACGTTAGGGTGCGACCCTCCCCCCGCCACTTTTTTTAAAAGAGTGTGAATCTAGGGAAGTTAGGCCGCATCTTTGGACAAGAGTGTGATTCTATGGGGGTTAGATTCACTGTGAGGGGGCGGACGATTTCGTAAGTCGTCTGATTAGAACTACTTCCACGAGATGCGTGAAGACGGGCACGGCAGGGCCGTGCCCCTACAAGGGCATTTGCGATGATCACTACGCGGGGAGTTTGTCGACTGGCGGGTAGTGGTGTTGTTCGCGGCCGATTTTGCCGTCGTATTTCGTTGTCGTCTTGAATAGTTCGTAGCGGCCGTCGGCGGCGAAGGCTTTTGCGCTCTCGCGGATTGTTTGCATCGCATCGGCGGTTAAGGGTTTGAAGCCGCGGGCGATTTTCAGATTTTGGTCCAGGACGCCGAGCGAGTCCATTCCGCTGATTGTCGTGGCCACAGGAAGGCTCATCGCGTAGCGCAGGGCGTCTTCCGGGGTGAGGGCTCCGTGAGATACGATTTCGCCGCTGCCTCCCATACTTTTCATACCTAGGACGGCGATTCCGCGCTTGGCGGCCTCTGGCACTACCTGTTGTTCGAAACTCTTGAATGTTCCATCCAGCGCATTTAGCGGCATTTGCACCGCATCGAAGGGGAAGTCGTGCGACAGCATTTTCAAGTGGATCGCTGGATTTTTGTGTCCGGTAAATCCGACGAATCGGACCTTTCCCTGTTTCTTTGCTTCGAGCAATGCTTCGGCGGCGCCGTTTGGCGCGAAGATCATGTCGGGATCGTTGTAGTAGACGACTTCGTGGATCTGCCACAGATCAAGATGATCTGTCTTTAATCGTCGCAGCGATTCTTCCAACTGCTTCATGGCGACGTCTTTGGCTCGGCCGTGGGTGCAGACTTTCGTCATCAAAAATGCGGAGTCGCGCTTGCCCTTCAGCGCGGTTCCGAGCCGCTCTTCGCTGATTCCGTCGTGATATTCCCAGCAGTTATCGAAGAAATTGATTCCGGCGGCGAGAGCGCGGGCAACGAGTTCATTCGACTCGTTTGGGTCTTTGATCGAACCGAGGTGATATCCGCCGACGCCCAAGGCCGAGACTTGCGCGCCTGTTTTTCCGAGCGGGCGGTGTGGAACCTGCTCGTCGTTGTTCGAATTCTGCTGCCCAGAGTCTCGCCCAAATGCCGATCTGGCGACCAAAGACGCGGTCAGCCCGACTGCACTTTTCTTCACGAAACTCCGCCGCGAATGCCCCGCGTCTTTCGCCATGTAGCGTGTCCGATCTGCGCTCATTGTTGTTGCTGCTTTACATCGGGAAACGGAAAGCCGGTATTCTCGGTCGCTTTCAACATTTCCTTGACCTCGACGCTCTGGTCGTCGAGCGGAAACCCGTGTGCCATGCGCGCCTCTGGATTGTCGAACCGCAGCGAGACTTTATAGATTTCGTATCGGCCGTCGCCTGCGGCTTGCTTGACGCGATCGCGAATCGCCTTCATTTCTTCGGGCGTCATTGGCTTGTAACCGCGAGCAATCTTCACGTTTTGGCGAAGTACTTCGAGTTTGTCCATACCGGTGATCGTCGTCGCGACGGGCAGACTCATCGCATAGCGCAAGGCTTCTTCAGCGGTGATTTCGCCGTTGGTGATCGGCTCACCGTGACCGCTGAACGGTTTCATGCCCAGAGAAGCGATTCCGTGCCTGGCGCATTCGGGCAAAACCTGTTCGGCAAAGCTCAGGAAATGTGCGTCGAAAGGGTTGAGCGGCATTTGCACGGCGTCCCAGGGGAACCCTGTGTTGATCATTTTCAGATGAACAGCGGGATCCTTATGCCCCGTAAAGCCGAGGAAACGCACCTTTCCCTCTTGCTTCGCTTTTTGCAGCGCCTCGGCCGCGCCATTTGGTCGAATGAATAAATCCGGGTCGTTGTCCCAGCCAACTCCGTGAATCTGCCAGAGATCGAGATGATCGGTCTGTAACCGGCGCAGCGACTGCTCGAGCATTTCCGTTGCGAGGCGGGCTTCGCGTCCGTGCGTGCAGACTTTGGTCATCAAGAAAACTCTGTCGCGGCGACCCTTGAGACCTTGGCCCATCCAGTCTTCGGTCTTGCCGCGATGGTATTCCCAGCAGTTGTCGAAGAAGGTGATGCCACTGTCTACTGCCTCATGGACGATTCGAATCGCAGTGGCCACGTCGGGTGCGTCGCCAAGATGGTGACCACCGAAGCCGAGCGCCGAAATGCTGACGTCGTGGCGGCCGAACGGCTTCATCGGGATGGCATCGTCGCTCATTGATACTCCATCAGCGGCTAAAGCCGGTGTTCGCCGACCGGGTTGGTATGTCGCGATTGAAACCGCGACCCACAAAGCGGGTCAACGACTGGCTGGAACATTTTAGATGGTCGGCTCCATCAAAAGTACGCCGAAAAGCCAAACCTTGCTTGTCGGCGCAATTCCCGACCATCTATAATGACCGCTGCAAAGGCGGGTTCAGGGACCGCCTGATATCTGATCAAAGAACGACGACCATGTCCGAAGACCCACTCAAGCCGATCAAGCAGAAGCTCCAGGAAGAGATCAACACCCTCGAGCACGAGTTGAACGTAGAACTACCAAAGGAAATCGCGGTCGCGCGCGCGCACGGCGATCTTTCGGAGAACGCGGAGTATAAGTTCGCCAAGGAACGCCAGGGATTCGTGAATGCGCGAATCGGCGCGTTGAAGAAGCGCATGGGCGACCTGGGCATGCTCAATCTGACGAATATCCCGAAGGATCGCGCCGGCTACGGGTCAAAGATCGTCGTGCTGGACACCCAGAAAGACATCAAAATCTCATACAAGCTGGTGAGCAGCGAAGAGGCCGACGTGGAAAAGGGGATGATTTCCACGACATCGCCGATCGGACGCGCGCTCTTGAATAAGAAGGTTGGAGACGAGATTCAGGTTTCGACCCCCGCCGGACAGAAAGAGTTTGAAGTCGTACAGCTCGTCACGATTCACGACGAGCCATAAATCTTCATCACATCAGCGGGTAACCCAAGGCTTACTCGGGGCGTCCTAACGCCTAGAGTCGCTTGGCGCTCGTTCGTGAGGAACCATGTATTGGGGTGCTGGGCCAGATCTGGGTATGCTAACGCTTCTCGGATACGTGTGCTTTCTTGCGGGCGCGGCTTTGGTGTGGCGCGGGCGCATCAATATATATGTGTGGGTGACGGATGAGGTGGGCGCCTACCGGCGGACTTTGTCGCGGTACACGCCGTCGGGCCCCTTTTACAGTCCGCGAGAGGAATCGCGGCTAAAGGTCATCCCTCACCAGATGGTTCGGACGCTGAGCTGCATTCCGCGGAGCCGGTATAGCTGGGCTGCGTGCCTGATGGTGCTAGGTCCCATTTTGGTACTCCTCGACTTTTTTGTTTAGCCCTCCTTCTAGACAAACTTTGGTCACGCCTGCCATTCTCCTAAGCCGATGAAGCCTGCGCTGATTGTTCATGGCGGTGCATGGGATATTCCCGACGAAGCGGTCGAGGCATGCCAAACGGGATGCCAGCGCGCGCTAACGGCTGGATGGACGGTCCTGAATGGTGACGGCAGCGCACTTGATGCGATTGAGGCCACCATTGTTGTGCTGGAGAACGATCCTGTCTTTGATGCGGGTTTCGGATCGCATCTGAACCTTGACGGCAAAGTGGAATGCGACGCTATCGTGATGGATGGTGCGACGTTGCGCGCAGGGGCGGCAGCGGGGTTGCAGCGCATTCGAAATCCGATTCGGCTGGCACGGAAGATTCTGGAGACGTGTCCGCACATGATGCTTGTGGCGGATGGAGCTGAGCGTTACGCGAAGGCGAACGGGATTTCGCTGTGTGACAACAAGGAGCTGATCAGCCCGGCAGAGTGGTCGGCTTGGCAGCAATGCAAAAAAGATGCGCACGCGGCTGAGCATCATCGCGGACATGAACAAGGGACGGTCGGAGCGGTTGCGATTGATTCTCACGGCGCGTTGTTTGCGGCGACATCGACCGGGGGCACTTGCTGCAAGCTGCCTGGACGCGTTGGCGATTCGCCGTTGATTGGTTGCGGGTGCTATGCGGACTCGGAAGCGGGCGGCGTCTCGTCGACCGGGTATGGGGAAGCCATCATGAAGGTGGTGATGGCGAAAGCGGCGGTTGATCGGCTGCGTGGGTCCGGTGAGTCACCGAGCGGTTCGCCGACAAGCCGAGCTATGCAGGTTGCGGAGCGAACGATCGCGGAATTGGCGCGACGCACGAAAGCGACAGCGGGATTGATACTTCTGGATCGAGAAGGCAATCCGGGATTCGCATTCAACACGCCGCGAATGGCGTATGGGTATGTCGGAGCGGACGGCGGATTTATAACCGGCGTTTAGGATCGATTCAATTTGCTTGCGATGTCTCTTCCTGCCGCGACGGCTGAGGACCACGCCCACTGAAAGTTGAAGCCACCTAGCCAGCCGGTGACGTCGACGACTTCTCCGATGAAGTAAAGGCCGGGACTTTTTTGGCTCTCCATGCTTTTGCTCGAAAGTTCTTTTGTATTCACACCGCCGGCTGTGACTTCGGCTTTCCCGTATCCTTCGGTGTCGGCGGGTTGCACCTTCCAGTTGTGAATGCCGTCTTCGAGGAGTTCGAGCGAGTGGTTTGTCCAATCTTTAGGTTGGTGTTTGTCGATCCAAAGATCGGCGAGGCGTCGAGGCACGGCGTTACGTAATGCCGCGCGAAGCGAAGTTAGGTCGCGATTGTCGCGGCCTCTGCGGATTTCGCTGGTCCATTCCTGCCCGGGCGTGAGATCGATGGTCACATCATCGGCACCGTACCAATTCCAGTAAGAAGAGACTTGCAGAATCGCCGGGCCGCTTAGTCCAGCGTGTGTGAAGAGAAGTTTCTCGCGAAACTCTGCGCCGCCACATTGCGCGGTAACCATCGCTGACACTCCGGCAAGTTCTTTGTAGGCTCGCGCTTGCGCCGAAGCGAATTTCAGCGGCACGAGCGCGGGGCGGCAAGGAATGATCGAGTGGCCGAATTTGCGCGCGACTTCGTAGCCGAATCCGGTTGCGCCCATTTTGGGGATCGACAGTCCGCCGGTAGCTACGACCAATGCGTGCGATTCAAACTCCAGGGTGTCGCCGTTTGCGTCCTTGGCTCGCACGCGATACTGACCGTCGAAGGTTACTCCGTCCACTTTTGCACTCAGAATGACTTGAGCTTTTGCCGCGGCGCACTCTTCCAGCAGCATCGTCACGATATCGGCTGCGGAGCGGTCGCAGAAAAGTTGGCCTTCGGCGGCGCCGGGATAGGGATGTTTCTCGTGATAAGGGATGCGATGTTTCTTGACGAGCTCGATGAAATCGGCCGGCGTAAATCGAGCGAGCGCCGAACGGCAAAAGTCGGGATTTTCGGACAGGAAGTTCTGCGGGCCGCAGCGAAGGTTCGTGAAATTGCATCGGCCGCCACCTGATATCAGGATCTTCTTTCCCGGTGCGTCGGAGCGCTCAAGAACCGCGACGCGGGCGCCGAAACGGCCCGCTTCGGCGGCGCACAGGAGTCCGGCCGCGCCGGCGCCCAGTATCAAAACGTCAAGTTTCAACTTGCGGCTCACAGTTTGCCCACTCTTTGCAATCTGCTAGGATAACTGCACTCAGGCCGTCCGTATCGGTTCGACATTTAGGAGTCTTATGAGCGAAAAAGCCACCGCGACCCTGCCTGGAACTGTGCAAAGAATTATCAAGCCTCCTCATCCGGACCTGCCGGAGAAGGCGGAGATTGCGGTTGAGGGCGCGGACGAGCTCTATAAGGAAATCCGCATCGAAAATACGCTGACCGATGAAAAGGGCAATGAGGTGAGGCTCAAGCCTGGGGCGACCGTGGAAGTGACGGTAGAAGCCGAGCCGAAAGATGTGGTTGCTAAAGACGCCAAAGCGAGCGACAAAGGCTGAGAATTCAACGACGGGAAATTTCGGGTCAAGTACTTGATTGGATGAGATTTTTATCCTGACTTCTGCTCGCGACCTTCCGCTAATAATTTCTCGATTCGATCGAGCCGGCGTTCCAGGTTCTCTTCGATTACGGCTGTCTTCTTGGCCATCAAGATCAGTTTGATCGAGACGAGAAGAACGCCGCACTCCACCAACAAGCCTTTCGTGAATCCCTTGACGAATAGCGCGATGATGAAAAGCGCGACGGTCAGTACGATGACGACGATCGACCAGGGATCGGATGATTTGAGCATGTAGACCTTCGCTGTGCGGCTTGGCGCTGTTTGATCGACGCGCCGGCAATTCGGAGCGCAAATTTTCTCACGCAGAAGGCCGCCTTTACAAATTCAGCGGTAAATCATCCAGGTGGCCGATTGTTTTCAGCCGCGATGCCCGAAATTGACCTTCCGTGCGTCTCACACTACGATGAAAACAAAGCATAACGGCTGTCGCCGGGCCGCAAACGATCACCATGAACAAGAATTCATACGACTCGCAAAGGCTTCGCCGGTTTAGGAATACGGCACTCGCTATTCTCGGTGCGGCCTTAGTCTGCCTGGCGCCTCAGTCATCGTCCGCTCAAACGCTGAGCCAAATTCTGTCCAAGGTTTATATCGCCCGTGGCGGACTGACTCGAATCCACGCGCTGCGATCGGAGCGTGTTTCGGGGACGATTTCTTTCGGTTCGGAAGCTTCGGGACCTTTCGACGTGGAGCTGAAGCGGCCGATGAAAATGCGCATGACGCTGGCGGTTCAGAACCAAACCATGATTCGCGTGTTCGACGGCACGGAAGGATGGGCAAACAATCCGTTTGCCGGAAAACTGAATCCGGAGGCGATGGCGGAAGAGGATCTGAAGAATATTTCGGAAGAGGCGGATTTTGACGGGCCGCTGGTGGATTACGCAAAGAAATCGAACAAAGTGGAACTCGTAGGGAAAGATAAAGTCGAAGATGCGGAGGTTTGGCGCGTCAGGCTGACGACGAAGAGCGGAGATGTGCGCTACTACCTTTTCGATGCGAAGACGTTTTTGCTTTTGAAATGGGAAGGAAAGCGGCGTGCGGAAGGCAAAGAGTATCCGATCGAGTCTTATTTCCACGACTACCGTGATGTGAGCGGCTTGAAATTTGCGTTTGAGATCGATTCGGGGAGTTCGGCGACGGACCTGACGCAGAAGCTGGTGATCGATAAGATCGAGCTGAATGTGAATTTTCCGGATGCGGACTTCGCAAAGCCCGCGGCTCCTGACAGCGGGGCGGCTGCGCCGGCTACTTCGAATCCGTAGCGGCGGCTGAAATGGTTGTTATTCGCGGCGACTCCGATGGCCGATGATTCCAACAAATCAAAGCCCGAAGGGGCGGAGAATATGAGTTTCTCGAGTCTGAACGCCGGACTTTGTGCGACATGCGCCCACGTTCGGCTGGTGGAGTCCGCCAAGGGGTCGACCTTCGTACTCTGCACGCTATCGAATGCTGATCCTCGATTTCCAAAATATCCTCGACTGCCTGTTGTTGCCTGCAGCGGCTATGCGGACCAAGAGTAGCCGGCAGTACTCGACATATTATTTATCGATTTAGTTAGTTTATGGTAATATTGCCACCTCTTGCATTCGCCTGAGGTGCGCCGATGCGAATGGGTTGCGTGTCTCTCGTTCTTTCTTTCGTAGTTCTGTTTCCGTCGATCGTCAAGGCCGACCAATTGACCATCACGAGCACTCCGCCGGGAGCAACGGTGGAGATCGATGGCGTGAAGGTCGGAAAGACTCCTTTCGTGAAGGATTATCCCGGTGGCTATTTTCGTCGAACGAAGACGGCTTTCGGATCGCGCCTCGAACATCCATTGGTGGCGCGCGTGACGTTGGAAGGGTTCGCGCCCAAAGTCGTTACGCTTTGCGACGGGCCGCAGCAGTGGAGGGATATTCACGGCCGAACTCGCGGTGAGTATTGGACGTTTAAAGTCTCAACGTTTGAAGTACCTCTCGTTTCGATCGCGAAAGAGTTCACCGGAGAGGTTGCCGTGAAAACGGCTCGAAATGCCTCTGTCGAATATACCCGCGATCTGAAGCTTGAGGAGGTGATCGCCCTCGTCAAGCCGAGCGTCGTGTACCTGGAAGGCTCGAAGAAATCCGGCACGGGATTTCTCGTGACGAGTACGGGCGTCATCGCGACCAACGCACATGTTGCTCGTGAAGAGGAATCACTACAGGCGAGGTTTTCGGGTGGCGTCGAGTTGACGGCGGATGTGGCATATATCGACGACAATCTGGATATCGCATTGTTGAAGGTGGAAGGGACGTTCTCGAATCTCGTCCTTGCCGAAACCGCGACCGTGCAGCAGGGACAGGAGGTCATCGCTGTTGGAAATCCCGGCCAAGCGATGCTTTTTAGCGTGACGAAAGGAATTGTCAGCGGCGTTGATACGTTTCCGAATCTCGGCCAAGGGACTTGGATTCAAACCGACGCCCAGCTCAATCCCGGCAACTCAGGCGGTCCATTGGTAAACATGCAAGGGCAAGTGATAGGAATCGCAACCTCTCGACCGGCCGGGGGAACGACGGGAATTGGTTTTGCGCTTAGCGCCTCGGATCTCATCCGCGTCCTGCGCGACTTGTATCCAAAGGAAAACGTGCTGACGGAAAAATTGGCGGCACCGAGGGATAGCGGTGTCGGAGTTCATCCAACTCCTACTTCAGGAGCGGAGCCGCTTGAGGTAGACACAGCCGGGCAGACGCAACCAAAGATAGCTTCGGCCGACAGCAAGACAGTCTCGGTTGCGTACGGCATCATTCATGTTCGCGGTACGACGGGTTCAAAGGTCGAAATAGCCGGAAGGATCGTTGGAGATGTGCCGGCATCGTTCAAACTTCGAGCAGGACTGTATAAAGTTGTTGTGGTTCAACCCGGCGGGTTCCGGCAGCCGCAGTTTGTCCATCTTGCAGCAAATAGCGAGGTCACGGTGGAACCTCCTCCGCCGGACTTACAAGAACCACCTCACTGACAGTCCGAGGGGTGACCCCGCGATGTGATAAGCTATTCGGGCAAGCCGCGGAGAGGTGGCAGAGCGGCTGAATGCGGCGGTTTGCTAAACCGTTTTAGGGGTTAAACCCCCTAACGGGGGTTCGAATCCCCCCCTCTCCGCCAGATCTCTGTTTTCAGTGGTTTAGTCCTTCCGACGGCACTCTCCAAGAATTTCCTCCGAGAGTGAATAGAAAAGCAGCGAAATTTCATGAAAACTCTGCGATAGCGTTTCGTCCAGCTCTCTCGCGATGCGCGTGTGTTTGCTGACACACTCTTCGAGGCGCGTGCTGTATTGTTGCGCGATCCGTCGCAGCCGGACGATTGTCGTGCGCGTAGTGCGCAGAGATTCTGTGGGAGACGGAGTGCGATGAATGTTTGCCTGGGGTCGGGCGCGGGAGTAAACTTCGCTGCAAGTGCCGGACACTCCCCCAATTGCCGGTCGGAACATTGGTCACTACACCGTCCTCGAAGTCATTGCAGGCGGAGGCATGGGCGTCGTTTACAAGGCCCAGGACACACGTCTTGGCCGGCAGGTCGCGCTGAAGTTTCTTCCCGATGACATCTCGCATGATCCTCAAGCAATCGAGCGATTTCAGCGCGAAGCGCGCCTCGCGTCGTCGTTGAATCACCCAAACATTTGCACGATTTACGATATCGGGGAATTTAAAGAGCGGCCTTTCATCGCGATGGAGTTGCTGGAGGGCCAGACTCTCAAGCAACGCATCTCCAAAAAATCGGTCGGAGTATCCGAGCTTCTGGACATCGCCATTCAACTGACGGACGGATTGGAAGTTGCGCACGCCAAGGGCATCGTCCATCGCGACATCAAACCAGCCAACATCTTTCTGGTCGATCGAGGGCCGGCGAAGATTCTGGACTTCGGTTTAGCGAAACTCGCGGCGTATCGAGAGCATGCGACGAGTGGCGTGAGCGAATCCTCGATACCCACGCAGGTGCATTTTCTCGACGACAGCCAGACAACCCCCGGCTCGTCGATGGGTACCGTGGGTTACATGTCGCCGGAGCAAGCGCGAGGCGAAGCGCTCGACGCACGGACGGATTTGTTTTCGCTCGGAGTAGTGATCTACGAAATGGCCACCGGCGTTCCGCCATTCGCAGGTCCGGTTCCGGCGCTCGTTTTCGATGGAATCCTGAACGCTACGCCAAGGCCCGCCACCAAGGTGAATCCGCGATTGCCGTTGGCGCTTGAGAATATCCTGGAGAAATCGCTGGAGAAAGATGCCACGCTGCGATACCAGACGGCCGGCGAACTCCGCGCCGACTTGAAAAGACTGAAACGAGACACAGATTCCGGGCGCACGGGATCGTTCAGCGCTCAACCTTACACGGCAGAAAAAAACCGAGGACCGAATCTGTCGCACCGGCAACTCGTTTCGGGGGCGATCGCGGCCGCGCTGGTGATCGTTGTCGCGGCCGTGCTCGGCTATCTTGCCACGCGGTCGGTCCCACCGCCTCGAGTATTGCGAACCGTACAGCTCACCAGCACAAAACCGCCGAAATCCGGAATCGTCACCGACGGTGCGCGTCTGTATTTCATCGAAGGCCAATCGAATCTGTCGGAGACTTCGGCCACTGGCGGCGAGACGTACCCGGTGAGAACCACTTTAGAAGATACCGGCGCGGCGAATGTATTTCATATTTCGCCGGATCTTTCGATGCTGCTGATGAACACAGCATTGGGTTCCGCTCTGGAAGGGCCTCTTTGGTCTGTGCCCGTGCTCGGTGGGACGCCACGACGCTTGGGAGCCTTGCAAGGCCACTGCGGAGCATGGTCACCCGACGGGACAAAAATCGCGTACTGCAAGGGCAACGACGTTTTCCTCGCGAACAAAGACGGCGGCGAAGATCGCCGCTTGCTGACGGCCGCAGGCACGCCGAGTTTTCTACGATGGTCGCCCGATGGGTCGATTCTGCGCTTCACGGTGAACGACCCGCGAACCAACGTGCGCTCCATCTGGCAATCGTCCGCCGACGGCAGCGATTTGCATCCGCTTCTGGCGGGTTGGGGCAATTCGCCGAACGATTGTTGCGGAAGCTGGACGCCCGATGGCAAATATTTTGTGTTTCAGGCAACGGGCGATGGAGCAGAAAATCTCTGGGCGATACGCGAACGCGGCACTTTTCTTTCGTCCAAACCGGCGCCAATGCAATTAACAACCGGCCCGATGAACGTGGGAACGCCGATTCCCAGTGTCGATGGCAAGCGGCTCTTCGTTCAAGGTTGGCAGCCGCGCGGCGAATTGGTTCGCTACGACTCGCGCTCCTCGCAATTCGTCCCATATTTAGGTGGAATCTCAGCGATGGGCCTGGATTTTTCTCAGGACGGCCAGTGGATGGCATACAACGACGCGACCGATGGAACGCTGCGACGAAGTAAAGTGGACGGAAGTCAGAAACTTCAGCTCGTATTTCCGCCGATGGTCGCTTATCTGCCGCGCTGGTCTCCCGATGGCAAGCAAATCGCCTTCTTCGGTCATCCACCCGGCGAGCACTTTCAAATTTATCTAATCTCCGCGGAGGGCGGCTCTCCCGAGCTGCTCTATCATGGCGATACCAATCTCGCCGATCCGAGCTGGTCGCCCGATGGAAAGTCGCTGGCCTTCGGAGAAAATTCCCTGAACAACCAGGGATCGGCGATCTACACATTTGACTTGAAGACGCGAACCGCGACAAAGCTTCCGGGCTCCGATGGCCTGTATTCACCGCGGTGGTCGCCGAATGGACGCTACATCGCCGCGATTCCGCTCGATTCTCTCAAACTGATGCTTTTCGATCGCACCACTGGGAAGTGGAGCGAACTTGCCAAGCTTTTCGTTGCGTATCCGAACTGGTCGCGCGACGGACGCTACATTTATTTCGACGGAACACAGGACAACAAGGAAAGTATCTTTCGCGTCCAGGTATCCGATGGAAAGCTGGAACGGCTTTTCAGCCTCGATGGTTTCCAGCCGGCGGGCGGACCTTTTGGAATTTGGAGCGGTCTCGCGCCAGACGGAACGCCACTGGTCGTGCGTGATGCGAGCATTCAGGAAATCTACGCGCTCGACTGGGAGACCCACTGAGCTAGGCGCGAGCGAAATACGTTTCTTGCCGCGCATCCAAAAAGCTACCGCAGCTTTGCGAATTCGGACTTAGCTTGCAGCAAGACGGGCACATTTGGATCGGCGTCTTTCCAGATGGTGAAGAAATCGTTGTACGCGGCGCGCGATTTTGCGCCATCTCCTGCGAGTGCGTAAGAACGAGCGAGCCCAAGATGTGCGAGGGCACCGATGGGCTCGTTGATCACGACACCGGACCGGTCCAGAATTTTCTGGAACTCTGTGACGGCGGTCGTGCCCTGATGAGACGCGAGGAGCGCTTCACCTCTTATGTAGACCGGATACAGATTCGTCCGCAGCGTGTTGCTCCCCGGAACGCCAAGCTCATAGGGCGAAGTAGCAGCAAGAATTTCAACGGCCTTCGTGCCGCTCCCAGGAGCATCGAGAGTAATCTGGGCGCGAAGCGTCGGCAAGTAATTGAAGCGAACGACAGTGTCCTCAGGAAACCGTTTGTCCAAATCATCTGTAAGACTTTTCGCGCGGGTCGAATCGCCGGCGAGGGCCAACGCGAGCGCCGCGGCATATTGCGCGTCGCGACCCGTCATCCTGGCGATGCCCTCCACTACACGTTGCTTGGCCTCCGATGCGTTTCCGTAGAGTGCTTCCCTTAAAGCAGCGGCGGCTTCGCAGTCGGCGCTCATCTCCTTGTCACCCGCATGCTGGGCGGAGTTTGACGCCTGCCGAGAGAAATCGCGAGACGCGCCCAATTTTCCTGCGTATGCCGCCGTGCTCGCTTCCTGGCAAAGCATCACGCTTTCGCTACCCGGTTTTCCCGTGGCCCACGAAACCTGCTCCGCCATACCCTGCGCGTCCGATTTCAGGAACGCAAGTTCGTAAAGACTGATGCGCAATGCCGGCGAATCGAAATTTTTGGAGATTGCCTCTTGGGCGGTCGCACGGGCTTCGTCGAGGTGATTCAGATAAAGGTTGCTGAGCACGAGATTCGTATAACTCAAGCTGTCGGGAGCGCTGATGCGCATGGCTTCGCGGAATTCAGCGAGCGCTTTCTCGTGTTGGCCCAACATAAAGTAGAGATTGCCCAGATTGGTCGGGGCCACTCCCTCGCGCGGATAGATTTGCGCCCACAGTTCGTAAACCTTGGCAGCTTTCTCCAAGTCGCCCGTGACGAAGTGATGGTAGTGCGACTCGATGTAGAACTTCTCCCATTCGCTGACGTGTGAGCGAAGCCCGTAGGCTTTGCCGGCATTTTCCGCGGCGAGAGTTTTTTCACCCATGTTGTGGTACGTCGTGCCAAGAATCCCGTACGCCATCGCGAAATTCGGATCCAACTGAATCGAACGCTCCAACAAAGGTACGGCAGCTGTGTAGTCGGCTCTGAACATCAAGTTCCGCCGCCCCATGCTGTAAGCCTGTAGGGCCTCGAGTGACGGCGTCGTCGCCTGCTCGATCGGCGTGTCGAGTTCGTGAATCGTCTTTAGCGACTCTCCCAGTTGTTCCCGCAACTTCGTCGAAGCCGTGCCCAGCGCACCGAGAACCGCCTCCTTGCCATTCGCCGTGACTTGTTCTTGCGCGACCGAATCTCCCGTCTGACAATTCACAGCGTTCACGCCAACGACATATTGATTCCCGATATTCGAAATCGAGCCGCCCAGATAAACTTTGCTCCCAAGACGCTGGCAGAGATCGCCCGCCATTTTCGACGTAAGTTTGGAGTCCGCGGGAACTCCCATCAGCCGTAGTTCCTGCTGAATTCGTTGCTCCGAGATCAGACTCAAGAATGGTGACTGCTGCAACTGCGCCGCGAGCCCCTGCCGTAGCGTTTCGTCAAATACCGGATCGCCGGTTTTGTTGGTGAAATTTGCGAGCACGATCGTATCGGCCTGCGTCAACGCATGCGCGCGACGGGTGTTATACAGCCATCCGCCAATCGCCAGCATCGCAACCAAGGCCGCCGCGCCGATCGCGAGCGCTTTCCATCCCAACCCCGAATCACTTCTCTTTGCACTAGCCGTCGCAGCCGCTATGACCGCCGCCGGCACCGCAACGGAAACAGTCGTCTGGCCGGACTCCGTCACTCGTCGCAGCGCCAACAAATCCGCGCGAACTGCCGCGCCACTCGCGTAACGTCGATCGCGATCCTTCTCGATGCACTTGTTGATGATTTCTTCCAACTGCGGAGGCAGCGACGGGTTCAGAAACCGCACGGATTCCGGTACGCGCGTCAGAATCGCCTCAATGATCGCGCCGCCGGTCTTGCCGCCAAACGCGGCTCGCCCCGTCGCCATCTCGTATAGCAAGAGACCCAAAGCGAAAATGTCTGCCCTGGGATCGAGGTCATCGCCGCGCACCTGTTCTGGCGACATGTACGCCGGAGTGCCGCTTATGATTCCGACGATCGAAACGTTCTCTTCCGTCGTTTTCGACGCAGTGTCGTCTGGTGGGGTTCCCAGCACGCCCCTGTTGACGAGCTTCGCAAGCCCAAAATCCAGAACCTTCGCTTGGCCTCGCTTCGTAACGAAAACGTTTGACGGCTTGATGTCGCGATGGATAATGCCCTTGCTGTGCGCCGCGTCAATGGCATCGCTGATCTGGATCCCCAGATCGAGAATCTGCTCGATGGGAAGCGGCTTGCCGTTGATGTGCTGCCGCAGCGTTTCGCCTTCGATGAACTCCATCGCGATGAACGGCGCGTTGTCCTGCTCGCCGATATCGTAGATGGTGCAGATGCCTTGATGGTTGAGCGCCGACGCCGCCAGCGCCTCTCGCCGAAATCGCTCCAGCGCCTGGGAATCCTGCGCCATGCCGTCTGGCAGAAATTTCAGCGCGACCGAGCGCTCCAGCCTGGTATCGACAGCCTTATAGACGACACCCATTCCTCCAGCACCGAGTTTCTCCAGGATGCGAAAGTGAGAAATGGTGCGGTCAATCATGATCGATTGGGCCAGTGATACTGCCGATGATTCCGGTTAGAGGGTTTGATCGCTCAACGGTTCGTCGTCCGCTTTGCGACGCTCCGTCTTGGGCGGCCTCGGCGATCCCAACACGTTGATCGCCCGCGATCCGTCTCCGTAGGCGGCCAGGTCGACGCTCTTTTCCAGTTCCAACGTGACATTCTTGTTGCACACGCCGCAAACCAGCGCGCCGTAAGCCGAGCTGTCCTTCTGGATAAAAACGTTAAATCGCATCACCCGTTCACAACAAACGGGAATCCAGACATTGGACGTGGTTGGCTCAGTCAAAGCTCACCTGTGCACTACGAATTGGCCCGGAGTATACACCGAAACCCACTGCCTTGGCCCGGCACTCGACATTTCAGCGCCCAGCTCTCGCATGGAGATACGAGGTTTATTCAAATCGCTTTTGGCGGGGCCCGGGAGTAAGCTTGCCGTTAATCGGTTCGAAGACAGGGAACTTAGGGAGCGAGTCGCCTTTTAAACGATGTTTCTCAAAGGGCAATTCCGTCGGCATCGGTGGAAGTGGCTACTCGGAATCTGTGCGTGCGGCCTTGTGTATGCGATTGGCGCGCGAGGGCAAGAACACTCGCATGTCTCAGGAAATAAAGCGCCTAGCAAACTATCGTTCAATCAAGACGTTCAGCCAATTCTTTCGGAAAACTGCTATCCGTGCCACGGCCCTGATCCGGGGGCTCGCAAGGCCAAACTGCGGCTCGATCGGGCGGAGTTTGCCTATGCGCCTCACGACAAAAGCGGTCCCGCGATCATTCCTGGACAGGTCGCCAAGAGTCCTCTCGTACAAAAGATCGAGGCAAAGAATCCGAAGGACCGCATGCCTCCTCCGGAAGCGCACAAGACGCTCAAGCCTGAACAGATTGCGTCGCTGGTCGAGTGGGTGAGGCAGGGCGCGGTGTATGAAGAGCACTGGTCCTTTGTTGCCCCGAAATTGCTTCCGCTTCCGACTGTGGCAAAAAAGGATTGGGTGCGGACTCCGATCGACACCTTCATTTTGGCTCGTCTGGAAAAAGAAGGGCTAAGTCCGTCGTCGCAAGCGGACAAACGATCGTTGATTCGCCGCGCGACGTACGACTTGACCGGTCTGCCGCCCACTCCTCAAGAGGTTGAGGCGTTCGTGGCCGACAATTCGCCGGACGCGTATGAGAAAGTAGTCGATCGATTGCTCGCAAGCCCGCGATACGGAGAGCATCGCGCACATTACTGGTTGGACGTCGCGCGTTACGGCGACACGCACGGCCTGCACATCGACAATTTCCGTCTGATCTGGCCGTATCGCGATTATGTGATCAAGGCCTACAACAAGAACAAGCATTTCGACCGGTTCATCGTCGAGCAGCTTGCCGGAGACATGCTACCGGACAAAACGCTCGATTCCGTGATGGCTTCGGCGTACATACGAGCCGGTATCAGCAGCGGCGAGGGTGGCACGCTCACCGAAGAGCTGCGGGTGAACAACAAGCGCGAACGCACCGAAGCATACGGCGCAGCCTTCCTCGGGCTGACGGTGGGATGCGCGAACTGTCACGATCACAAGTTCGATCCAATCACTCAAAAGGACTTCTACTCGCTCACCGCATTCTTCAACAATCTTGCCGAAAATCCCTTCAACGACGATCGTAACGATTGGCCGCCAATTCTGATGGTTCCAAAGCAGGGCGATCGAGCGGCCTATGAGGAGACGTTCGCAAAGAAAGCCGCGATCGAACGGCAGATTCAGGATCGGCGCGCCCAGGCGAGCGCGTTGATTTCTGCATGGCTCGCGGAGCCTCTGATCAGGCCGCGACCTGTAAGCTCCGAAGGTCTTGAAGTCCGTTTGCGTTTCGATGAAGGGAAGACCAACGCGTTCGCTGACTCTGCGAACGGCGAAAGGCGCGAATTCGCGACAGCTACAGGCACCCCGGTAGTGTGGGGAGAGGGCACGTGGTTTTGGCCCTACATGCGGATGGAGACCGGCACCCATTTGGAATTGCCCAGCGTGGGCGATGAGGACAGCGCAAAGCCGTTCAGTGTGGCGACGTGGATGCGTCCGGATTTGCGTCCAAACGAGCCCAAGGAGGCCGATCATCCGGATGGCGTAATTCTCTCTCGGGCGGACGCCAATCAAGATGGGCGTGGATGGCAGTTAGTTTCGGACCACGGCAAATTAAAATTTTTGTTCGCTCACAAATTGCCGGACGACGCGATTGAAGTCGAAACGCCGGACAGAGTTCTCGATGTCGGACAGTGGCGCCATCTGACCGTTACCTACGACGGTTCGGGAAAAGCCGCGGGCGTAAACCTCTATGTCGATGGCGTGCCCCAGTATCTGACCGTGCTGAAAGATGAGTTGAAGGAAACGACCGGCACGACAGCGCCGCTGGAGTTCGGTCGGACGCATCCGGACAACAATCCACTGCGACAGACCGCCTTTCAGGATTTTCGTTTCTATCAGCGCGAACTTTCGGTGCGTGAAGCGGCGCGGCTGCCGTACGAAGACTATGTTGCAGAAATCAGTCGAAAACCGATGGCGCAATGGTCCGAAGATGAACTGCATACGGTGACCGAATATTACTTCGGTGAGCGAGATGCATCGACGTTTGCGTTGAAGGCTCAAGTTGCATCGCTGGACAAAGAGCTGAACCGTTCGTCTAAGGACGGCGACATCGAGATGATCAGCCAGGAAGCAACCAGTCTGGCTTATGCAGATGTTCTCAATCGCGGAGTGTTCAGCGCGCGCACGGAACGCGTCCGTCCGGGAGTGCCGCATTTTCTGCCGGGCCTTCCGGCAGGTGCACCGTTGGATCGGCTGTCGCTCGCGAAATGGACCGTCAGTCATGACAATCCTCTTACCGCGCGTGTGGTCGTGAATCGGATGTGGTCGGAAATTTTCGGGACGGGACTCGTCGAGACAACCGAGGATTTTGGCGTGATGGGAGCTGCGCCGAGTCATCCAGAGTTGCTCGACTGGCTTGCCGTCGATTTTCGCGATCATGACTGGGACGTGAAGCGCTTCTACCGACAGATCGTTCTCTCGGCTACCTATCAGCAGTCGGCTCGAGCCACGCCTCAGTTGATCGAGAAAGATCCGAAGAACCGTCTGCTGGCGCGCGGGCCAAGATTCCGCATGGACGGCGAGATGATCCGAGACACCGCGCTGGCCAGCAGCGGCCTGCTGGTGGAAAAAATCGGCGGACCGAGCGTTAAGCCTTATCAACCTCCCGGAGTCTGGGAAGCAGGCAGCCATCAAGTGAGCGACACGAAGGACTACGTGCAGGACCACGGCGACGCATTATATCGGCGCAGCCTGTACACCTTCTGGAAGCGCATGGCCACGATGCCCGATATGGATGCTTTGGACGAGCCGGTGCGCGACGGAGTATGCACTCGCCGCCAGCGCACCGATACGCCTCTGCAAGCTTTAGTGCTCATGAACGATCCCCAGTGGCTGGAAGCTTCGCGCCAATTGGCTGAACGCATTTTGCATGAATCGCAACAGACGGACGCACGCCTCGACGAACTCGGCGAGATCCTTTTGGCTCGGCCGTGGAAAGACAAAGAAAAAGCTGCGTTGGAAAATGCGCTGACGAAGTTCGAGACGGTCTACGGGCAGGACACGGCTTCCGCCGAAAAACTCTTGTCGGTTGGCGAGAGCAAACGCGATACGAATTTACCCGCGACCGAAGTTGCGCCCTGGATGCTCGTCACCAGCGCGGCGATGAATCTGGATGAGGTTTTAAACAAGTGAAACGCGACATTCCACTTTCACAAGACGCGTGCTGCGACCACGGCGGAGAGGACCCGACTGTCTATGACCTGCCCGTGCCTCTCTCTCTTCGTGAAGAATGGAAGACGCTGGCGACTCGTCGACATTTCCTGGGACGCATGGGAAAAACGCTCGGATGGGCTGGGCTGGCCACTTTGCTGGGCGATTCCATTTTTCAACGCGCATCGGCGGCGGAAACTTTGACTGCCGGTATCGGAGCGCATCGCCTGCCCGATTTCGCGCCACGCGCCAAGCGAGCGATTTATCTCTTCATGTCCGGCGCTCCCTCGCAGATGGATTTGTGGGACTACAAGCCTGCGCTCGCAGCCCAATTCGACAAGGATTTGCCGGATTCGGTTCGCGGCAATCAGGCTCTCACTGGAATGACATCCGGCCAGGCGCGTTTTCCGATTGCGCCGTCGCACTGGAATTTTGCGCAGCAAGGCAAGAGCGGACGCTACGTCAGCGAACTGTTGCCTTGGTCGGGCAAGCTCGTCGATGACATCACGTTGATTCACACGATGCAGACCGACGCCATTAATCACGAGCCGGCCATACTGCTGATGAACACGGGAAACATGAATCCTGGGAAGCCTTCGCTGGGTTCGTGGCTTGCTTACGGCCTGGGCAGCATGAATGAAAACCTTCCGACGTTCGTCGTTCTCAATTCCATCACGATGCCGGGCACGGACCTTCAGCCAATTTCGTCGAAATTGTGGAGTAGTGGGTTTCTTTCCGGTGAATACGCCGGCGTAGCGTTTCGCACGAAGGGCGCGCCCGTCCTTTATTTAGAAGATCCGTCGGGGATGAGCCGTAGTGTGCGGCGTGAACTGATCGACGCGGTGAACGCGATCAATCAATCGACCTTCGAAGAGATAGGCGATCCCGAGACCAACACTCGTATCAACCAATATGAATTGGCGTTTCGGATGCAAACTTCGCTGCCAGAGCTTACCGATTTTCGTGATGAACCAGCCAGCACATGGACCTTATACGGTGACGAAGCAAAACAAGAAGGCAGCTTTGCATACAACTGCCTTCTCGCGCGGCGAATGGCCGAACGCGGCGTGCGTTTCACGCAGGTCTATCAGCGGGGCTGGGATGTGCATTCAAACGCCGTTGGCAACACGCCAAAACTAACCACCGCGACGGATCGCGGATCATACGCGCTGGTGACTGATCTCAAGCGCCGCGGCCTTCTCGACGATACGCTGGTCATTTGGGGTGGCGAGTTTGGCCGCACCGTCTATAGCCAAGGCGGACTCTCGAAAGAAAACTACGGACGCGACCATCATCCTCGTTGCTTCACCGTCTGGATGGCCGGCGGCGGAACGAAAGAGGGCTACGTGCACGGAGAGACCGACGATTTCTGTTATAACGTCGTGAAAGACCCTGTGCATGTGCGGGACTTCAATGCTACCGTCCTCCGCTTGCTCGGGATGAATCATGAGAGATTCACGTTCAAGTTTCAGGGATTGGAACAAAAGTTAACCGGAGTGGTTCCGGCGAAGGTCATTCCAGAACTGATCGCATGAAAATCAAAACGCGTCGTGAATTTCTGAAAAACTGCTCGCAGGCTTCGATTGCGGCTGCGTTGCCGCCTTTCTTTCTTTCGACTTCGGACAAATCGGGTGACAAGTTGCCGGTCACCGGCTCCGGTGCTCACACCTACGAATGCATTCACGATTGGCTTCTGCCGCCGGATGGGCTGGTGTGGGGAGATACGCACGGGTTGGCGCAAGACAAAGAGGGTTTCATCTACGTCGCGCATACGGTCAACAAATCCAGCATGCGCGGTGAAGCCATCGTCGTTTACGATTCGTCGGGCCGCTTTGTGCGCGCGTTTGGAGAGGAATTTCGCGGCGGCGCGCACGGACTTGGATTGCGCCGCGAGCAGAGCGAAGACGTTCTCTATCATTGCGATATAAACCGCTGCAACATCGTAAAGACCACGCTCAAGGGCGAAAAACTGTGGTCGCACGGATACCCGCGGGAAGATTCGGCCTATGTGCATCCGATCGATTTTGTACCCACAAATGTGGCGTTCGCACCGAATGGAGATTTTTTCGTCGGCGATGGCTACGGCTCGCATCACATATTGAAATTTTCCTCAGCCGGAAAATTCCTCGGCGAGGTCGGTGGTCCTGGGCACGGTGACGGCGACTTTGATACTCCGCACGGCTTGTTTGTGGACTTGCGCGGAAAGGATCCCGTGCTCGTAGTTGCTGATCGCGGAAACCGCCGTGTGCAAACTTTCGATTTAAGCGGGAAACATCTCGGCACGATCAAAGATGATTCGCGCCTGCGCATGCCTTGCCACTTCGATACGCAAGGCGAGTGGATGGTTTGCCCCGACTTGGACAGCCAGGTCTGCATTCTCGATCGCGAGTACAAGGTCGTCGCGCAGCTCGGTGACGGCAAAACTGTGAATGGAGAAGTCGGCTCGCGGCGCAAGCAATCCCGCAGCGAATTCACGCCGGGCCAATTCATCACTCCTCATGCGGCAATCTTTCTCCAGAGTGGCGACGTCCTCGTAGCCGAGTGGCTGCCTATCGGGCGCATCACTCGCTTGCGTCGTGTCTGAGCTCGCCGGATGAACACTCGCTCCAGGATCCTCTGCGGTATCGGCCTGCTCGTCGTTTTGATTCTGCTGTCCGCCGCCCTGAATGCTCCGCCGGACGGTGTTGAGCGAGGCGACCTCCGCCAATTCATCGGCCGCTTCCATCCGCTCGTTGTTCATTTTCCGATTGCGCTGGTTCTGCTCGCTGCATTGCTCGAATGCGTCGGCCTGTTCGAGCGCGGCAAAGCAATTCAACCGAGCGCCGGATTTATCCTCGCCCTGGCGACTGTGAGCGCGATCGCCGCGGCCTTCCTCGGCTGGATTCTTGGACGAAGCGGAGGATACGAGGGCAGCCTTGTTACCCATCACATGTGGGGCGGAATTTCACTCGCCGCTGCACTCGTGGTCTGCTGCGCCGTGCGCGCATGGAACACGAAACTCTATGGCGCAGCGCTCTTGGCAGCTGTATGTCTTACGGCGTGGACCAGCGACCAAGGCGGCAAACTGACCCACGGCGCAGGCTTCATGACCGACCACATGCCCGGAAGTCTTCGTTCGCTGCTCCATGTCCCGGCCCCGACAAAAAAGAGCGTCGCCGCAAACTCTCCGGCGCCGGCTTCAGCGGCAGTTTCTGTCCCTTCAAATGTGTCGACCGCGAATCGACCCGTTTCAACTTCTCCGGCTGCCGTCGCGTTTTTCGTTTCGCGCGTGGAACCCATCTTTGACGACAAATGTGTTCAGTGCCATGGACCCGAGAAAGTAAAAGGCAAGCTACGCCTGGATACGTTTGAGCTGGTAATGCGAGGAGGCAAGGACGGCGCCGTCGTCAAACCAGGTGATCCGAAGAGTAGTGAGCTCTACCGCAGGGTCACGCTTGCGCGAGACGATAAAGACGCGATGCCGGCAGAAGGAAAACCCGGCCTGACGGACGCTGAACTCAAAGTGATCGAATTCTGGATTGCGTCCGGCGCCACCGAAACCGTCACTGCTGCAAAAGTCAAAGCAGCCCCGCCAGAACCGGTAAAGATCATCGTTCCGCCGCTGGCTCCGGATTATCGCCCGCGATCAACGGAAATCGCCGCACTGCAAACTCAAGCCGGCGTGCAGCTCGTTCTGCGGTCGCAAGATCCTCGGGACGGCATCATCCTCCGCACCGTTTCGGCTCCCCAACGCTGCGATGACGCAGCACTGCGCAAACTGAAACCGATAGCCGACTTGATTGTCGACGCTGAGCTCGCGCGAACCAAGGTGACCGACGAAGGAATGAAGACGCTGGGCAGTTTTCCCAATCTTCGTTATATCGATCTTTCCAACACCGCCGTAACCTCTCGCGGCCTGACTTCACTCGCCAATCTCACAAAGCTCGAATCGCTCAACTTGACGGCGACTAACGTTGACGATGCGGGAGTCCTGTCATTTCGCCACAAAAAAGGCCTCCAACATCTCTACCTCTTTGGCACCAAGGCTACTCAGCCTGAAACTAGCGACGTTAACGCAAAATCGCCGGCCACTCCCCCATCGACAAAGTAACGATGAGCCCGTCCGAGGCGCTTGCTCGCCCTGGCCTAGCTTTCGGTGGACACCGGCCAAGGCTCCGGCACGCTTGGGTAGGTCAGAACGGTCGTTCAATCTAGGAACATTGAGAAGGCCTGCGAATCCGATTCCGTTTCGAGGTGTTCG
>Ga0210393_10000830_pt1 | contig 26609 bp, 33 predicted proteins | sample IncBWC27OmetaG_FD_160068 | JGI IMG/M metagenome (GOLD analysis project Ga0210393, IMG submission 160068) | Forest soil microbial communities from Barre Woods Harvard Forest LTER site, Petersham, Massachusetts, United States - Inc-BW-C-27-O ...
GTCGTTACTACGTTTACTTTATAGATACTATGAAGGATTTACTTCTTTTTCGACGATTCTGGCGGGGAATCCTTTGCTGTTCAGGAACTCTACGAAGTAGGGGGGGTGCATCGGGCCGCTGTTGCTTACAGGGAGCCTTTTCCGATTGCCCATTTTAACCCCTATCGTGGTTCCGTGGTAATCAAGGTAGGTTTCCGCCCCCCCGCTTTGTGGGGGGTAGGGGGGTCTTACTCTTTTGGATGTATAGGAAGTATCGGGTGTCACGCCTGTCACCCCTTTGTGCACGCCCTGACGGGGTGTCAATTTGTCACCCCTGTCACGCGTGTCACCCCTATACAGTCCCGGTTGCATGATTACCTGGTAGAGATTGGTTCCTCGGGGGCCAGCAGCCTTTTCAATTCCTAAATCTCCTCCCTTTTCCAGTTTTCGTATTGCCCGCTGTACAGTACGCTCACTCAACCGCGACCTCCTAGCCAACCATCGGATACTTGGCCACGCCGATGCGCCATCTTCGTCTGCTCGATTGGCGATCATCAGAAGGACGATGTATTGGTTCCCGCGAGTCTGTGAGTTTTCAATGACCCATGCCATTGCCTGTACGCTCATGTGAATTTTTCCCCTGTAGAAAGAAACAGAAAGGCAATCATGCTCCGCATGGTTTTAGGAATCAAGAGGAAGAATTAGTATTTCTTCTTTCGGTAAACATGGAAGGCTTCACATTCGTAACAGAACACCCAATTCCAAAAACAATCACGCGCACTCTTTGATAGTCGCGCCACCTCCGCTTTGGCCTCAGCGAGAGTTAATTGTTCTTTGACGCAGCCCGTTTTCATGCTTGACACCATATCACATTTGCGCTACGCTGCACAACATGCGGATTTCAGTAATTGTCACGCCAGAGGAGCACGCCAAGATAAAGGCCGCTGCTGGTTTTATTCCACTCAGCACGTTCTTGAAAGCCGCCGTGCTTGAGTTGGTATCAAAAGGAAAACTGCCATATCCAGGAAAACTCAGCGGGGAATCCGCGCTTGCTGCGAAGAAGAATGCGAAGGCGGGGAAATGATTAACATGCAAACGCTACGATGGCCAGAAGGTCAGAAGCGCACGAAAATTAACAATCGAGACGACCGTAAGCAGTGGAAAAAACCTCTGAGCCACTACCTCTCCGAACTGCACAAGGAACTGGAAAAGTTAAAGGCGGTCAATGTGATCGTCACCGGAGATGTGGACGTGCAGCGGATTGACCCCGGCGTAGCTGTGTACTTCTCGCTCCCACCGAAGGATGCCACTGGAGATTGGCAGGACGTTCTAGGAATTGACAACCCCAAACCTTCCGAAACAGAAATCAACGACAGGGTGAAGGAATTGCGCGCCCGCTTCCACCCGGAGAACAGTAGAACCGGGAATCTGGAAATGTATTTGAAGATTGGCCAAGCACAGCAGGAAGCTCTGTCCTGGGCTACGGGGAATTTCGGAGCGAAGCATGAGCGTGCTATCGCTTGCGACCGCTACAACGAAGTGCGATTGAACGTGAAGGCTATTCAGGTTACGATTGCCGCCCTGCGCCGGGTCGAGGAAGCTGGAGCACCGGGATTCTTGGAGCGGGCATTCGCTGGATTCGCTGCGCCGCAACTGACGGAGGTGAGTCATGGAACGGCTGCCTGAAACCATTGACGCTATGCCCGTGGACGAAGGGATCGGAAGCTTCCGTTCGGAAATTTCTGAACTGCGGGAAGATGTGGAGTCCCTCCGGTGTGACTTGCGCCAACTTGCCGCGCTAGTTAAGTCAGCTAGAATCGTTTTCGGTAATGCGCCTGGAGTTCCGGTGCAGCCGGCGAATCAAGAATCAGACAAGTGGGAGAGACTTAAGGCAAAGCTCGGTGGAAAGATGTCTGAAATTATCGAAGCCCTTCAACTTACCGGGACGGCAACCCGCACGCAACTTAAAAATCAAACTGGCGGCGCCCTCGGCACGATTGACCAGGCAGTTTACAAATTACGCGACATGGGACTACTTGTGAGAAACGGTGACGGATGGAGTCTAAAGCCGTGAGCGACACCTACAAAATATCCGTTGACGGCTGCGAAGTAGGCCGCGTATCCGGTGAGTCGCTGACGTGCGGCAAAAAGTTAACCGGCCCTGAGTTGATGGGCGGCGACTTCGTGGACGATCCTAAGTTGCTAAAGATTTTGCGGGAAGGAAAAACTATCGCCGTATTCTACGTCAGTGGAGCGGCGAACGTGACGATTGAAAGGGTGGCGGAATGAAAGACCTTCTTGGCAACGAACTGAAACCCGGAGACGCGGTACACGTCAAGTATGGCAACGAGTGGGTCGGCGGAGTGCTCGTCAAGGTGCAGAACGGCGGACTATCGCTGGGGATTGCTAACCCGACACAGAAAAATGGAGCGCCGCAGTTGACGGCAGACGTGATTGTGCTGCAAGTTACGATTCCGCTCGGCGGACAGCCTGGACAACCTCAACCGTTTCTCGTTCGCTTGGACGCGCCGAACTCAGTTACGCAACTAATCGAATCTCAGATCAAGATGTGAGGGGGCAGAGTGCCAGACATCGCAACAAACTTCAGTGAAAATATAATCTGGGTTGGCGCGGCTGGATTCGAGGCCCACGCAGATCGCCTAATAATTTTACAGGACGACTACCGCTCCGGATTCGAGTGCAAGACTTGCTTGGACGAAGGCAAGCGCACAGTGAATGGCAAAGAAGTATCCACGATCTCCTGCGAAGAGTGCAAGGGAAGCGGCCGAAGGCTAAAGGCAGGAAACGCCTCGCTCACCGTGAAGTGCTCTGATTGTGACGGCGAAGGCTGGCGCATCTGCCCTGATTGCGGCGGCAAAGGCGGCGCCATTGTAATACCCGAGAAAGACAAGGGACGCCCGACAACCGGAACGATTGTTAGCATCGGACCAGAAGTGAAGTATGCGTGGAAGCGCGGCGACAAGTGCATCTATCCGTCATTTGCAGGGCACGCTTACGATCTGGAAGGCGTGGACCAGAAAAACAAAGTCGTCAAGGTAACACTGGTAATCTTGCGGGATGGAGAAATTTTGTCGCGCATGGTGGGAACGTTGGAACAGAATCAGGTGAAGCGCAGTGCCGCGCTCCATACAGTCGCGTAGCTCTTGGCGGCGCGTTCCCGTCCCTGAACTTGCCGAGGATGCCGAGGGACACCTACGAGCCGTTCGCCTAAACTCACTCGGTTCACTTTATTTTTCCGCAAAGCATCTCCTGAACTATTCCCGCCTAACTACGCTCCACAAACAACTCTGCGCGAGTCTTGAAAGCGAACACCTATTTTTGGTAATGGAAGTTCCCATGTCGCACTTTAAGACGCGTCTCGGTATTGCGCTTTCAATATGGTGGGCGCTTCCATTCACCGATGAAGATGAGAAGTTCATGCGGGACCTCGGCTACGGAGATTCTTGGATTCGCTACATGCGAGCGATGCACAACCAGAACACGCGAACACTGGTGACGCACGAAATTGCAGAACAGGCGGCAGCTATCGGTAGGGACGTTGACGCTACCTACGAGAACAATGATTTGTTTCGCAAGGTGTTTGCTGAAATTATTCCCGACCGTTCCTGCACTTGGACCAATCACCACAAATTTCAAAAGCGATTGCCGGGAGCGGACGCAACTACCGGGACATTTGAGTATCGAGGCGTGGGGCAAGCGTTGCAGGGGATACACGTAAACAGCGTTGTGCAAGACGATAATTTCGGAAAGGAAGCACAGACCTCGCTTCTAAAGGGTGACGGGAGAGTAGTGGATGATTTAATCCGCTGGCACCAACAAGTAGGAACACGCTTTGACCCCATCGTAAAGAAAGCTCGCCGGCAGTTGGTAATCGGCAATGCTTGGGCGCACCACGATCTAAACGCATACATCAAAGCCAATCAGCCAGAATTCAAGTTTGAAACTCACTCGGCCCAAGGTGGATGCTGCAAGGTTCACCCGGAGGGAAAACCAATCCTTCCTTCCGAATGGACGATGGAACTCTTACAGCGAGAGCGTGAGCGTCTCGGAAAGTACGACTACTCCCATTTCTACCTGAACATCCGCACACTTCCCGAGGAGCAACTATTCGATGTGGATTGCCTGAACTATTTCAAGTTCAAGAAGTCCCGCCCGGAGTTGCGGGATGACGACTTGCGAAACATCTTGTTGCTAGAGCATGAAGTAAAAAACGGAGAAGTGATTAACGACTTCCAGCCGGGAGGATTGATTAAGAGAATCATCGTTGACCCGAACCACGCAAAGAAAGTGAAGCGGACTGAACACGTAATTTGGGGACTAGGCTACGACCCGGAAACTAAGCGCATCTACCTGCTATCCCTGTACGCCGAAGATTCCAAGTATTCAGATTTGGTGGAAGAGATTTACCGGACGGCAAAGCGGTGGCAAGTGGACAGCGTGTGGATGGGTGAACTGTCCTATGAGCTACTGGCGTTTTACCTGGGGCAGCGTGAGCGAGAAGAAGTGGAGTACCAACGAAGGCGTAAGGTAAAAAACATTTCGACATTGACGATCAACACATTCCCGGACGACCACTCGCAGACGGGGATGAAGAACAGGATTGAAGCGTTGGAGCCACTGATTCGCGGAGAACAGATATGGGCGCACAGATACCAAGAGAAATTTATCTCGCAACTTGGTGACTATCCAACTGGAGCACTCGACACGCTCGACGTGCTCGGTAACTTCCCGGAAACGATTTCTGTGGAATACGGGGTGGATGAGTTCATGGAAGAACAGAGAGCGGCGTTCTTAAATCGAGGTAGCGGCGAAGGGGGTTACTGACATGAGTAAAGTTCTTCGCGGCGGCGACGTGACAGACGTTCTTATTCGTTCAACCGAAAAAGCGAGCGAGGACAACGCAACTCACGTTATGGTAATTCTCTACACGAAAAAAGATGACGGTGGATATAGGCTACACGTAGACTCAAACGATTCCGTTACCGTGGAGACAGCAAACTGGCTTTGTGACAAGGTGAAGGATTGGCTAATTCGGGAGACAGATGATTAAAGATTTGTGCTAGTATTCCCTCTATGGCGACACCCTCCGCTACGATCACCGAACGCCAACCCCGCAGTTTCGAGCCGCGTCCTGTTTCCTTCCCCACCGAAACAAAAGAAGCCATTGAGAAGTGGATTCACAAACAGGTTGAAGCACTTGAGGCTAAGTGGAAGCGAGTACACAAAAAAGAGATTCCTGATTTCCGCCGAATCCTCGACGCAGAGCCACGCGACAAGAACAAGAGTTGGCCATTCCCGAATTGCTCCAACCTCGTTCACCCGCTCGCCGCCGAAGCGGTAGACGATTTATCAGCGCGTGTGTTGCAACTGATTTGGGGAACTTCGCCTGTTACAAACTTCCGCTACTTCACCGCCACCGACAGCCAAGAAGAGGCAAGGGAGAATTCTCAGAAGGCAAAGACTCTCGAAAGTTTCATTGACTACGTTGCTTACGAGCCACAAGAGTTGGACCTGTATACGCGAGAGAACGAGTGGTTCACGGACTCAGCAGGACTCGGGAAAGCTCGCGTGTGCGTTGCGCCAGAGGAACGAATCGAAGCGGTGTACGCCGGGTACGAACCGCCAAACGAGAACGGAACAAAGGGCAAGTCAGCATTTGAAAGCGAGACGCTCTATGCTGGACCGAAGGTAATCAACCTGGCCTTCGAGGACATCCTGATCGACAACCCGGATATTCCATTCGAGGACAACGATCCCATCATTCGCCGCTGCACTCTGAAAAAGCGGAAGCTCATGGAGCGTGGACACAAGGGACACTTTGCGCCCGAAAAGATAAAAGCAATCCTCGGCAACCCTGACCGCTTTGGCCCATCCGACATCAATCGGCGAGAGAATCAGAAAAAGGGATTGCAGGACTCGCAAGATAACACGATGGCTGAGTGGGACATCTACGAATGCTATTTTTCGTGGTGGCACAATCAGAAAAAGTATCGGCTGATTTGCTGGTTTCACCATCACTCGAAAACGATGCTGAATTGCGTGTTCAACTTCATCCCAAAGAATCGTGTGCCCATCATCGAAACCCGGCTGTCTATCAAGGGTAAGGGATTCGCTTCGATGCTTAAGGGATTTCAGGAAGAAATTTCTACTGCCAAGAACCAGCGCAACGACGCCATCACTTACGGAATGCTGGGCGTGAACACGCTGGACAATCAGAACAAGACGATTGACCGGAATTTCACGCTGTGGCCGGGGATGTTCATTCCCGCGAAGAAAGATACCTTCCAGCATTTCGAGATGGCGAACGCGGCGGTAGCAGGACTCTCACTGCAAAACGAAGAGATGATGGTGCAGCAAGCGAAAATGCGGGCGGGGATTGATCCCGCCATTCGCGGGGCGGGCGCGGGAGGCACAAACAAAAAGGGGCAGTACGGAGCGATGGCCACACTGTCCACGATGCAGGATGGGAACTCGCGCAACGATCACCGGACATCGGACTTCCGCCACTCGCACGTAAAGCTCATTGGGCAGGTGGTGGACTTCTACGGATTCATGGGGCTGGGCAGCAAGGCGAGAGTGGCCGGCCTGAGCGAAGCGCTTTTAACTTCGGCGCTCAAAGACCACTTGAGCCGCGACCTGAAAATTTCCCTGCGTGCTGCCACGGCAAGCATGAACAGGGAGATCACCAAGCAAAACCTAATTATCCTCAACCAGGCGGTGAGCGGGTACATCAAGGAAACCAGTACACAGATTCAGGCGTTGATGAGCGCGACAGTTCCCGACCCGTACAAAAAATGGCTGCTGTCAGTAATCATCTCGAAAACTTTGTTGATGCAGGAAATTGTGCGGCAGTTCCAGATTTCCGAGCAGCCACAGGAATTTATCCCGGATTTGAAAGAGATTGAGGAGTTCGTGAAAAATGCCAAAACGCAAGAACCCGGAGCACCCGCTGCTGGCGGCAACGGACCCCTCGACATCCAAAAGATGGCCGAACTTGTTCGGCAGCGAGCAAGCGGTGGAGGTGCTGGTCCAGGGGCAGGAGTGGGCGGTGCTGCTGGCGGACCTTCGCCTCAAGGTGGAGGAGGAATCCCGTGACGTTGTGCTGAACATTCCCACCACGGAGACAGCGGTAGCGCAGCAGAATTATTCGCGTGGAAGAATTTCGGCGTTCATGGATTTGCTCGAACTTGCGGACGACTACCGAGAGTGGAAGGAGTCTAAGAAATGAAAACTCAACACGTGGTCCTGAGACTATGCTACTGGCCGACATGCGGCGACGAGATGCAGGTAGTCAGTCAGCGGTGGTGGGACCGATTCCTTCTGTCCCAAGAGATTTCCTTTAAAAAGAACTTGACACGTACCAGTACCGATGGGCTAACATCTGTGCCTAGAGGTAATGGTAGTCATGGGACTTTGGAACAAGAAACCAGCGGAAGGCGACGGGACGCAAACGAAGTCCGAAGCGGACTTGTTGGTTGAGAAACTCGGACCCGTCATCGAAGCAGTTGTAAAGCCAATCCGCGATCAAGTCGAAACGATTTCTACGAAGTGGAACGCGATGGAAGAAGAGGCAAAGCGCGGCCTCAACGAAGAGCAACAGCGCACCGCACGCGAAGCCGAAGGCAACCTCACCCCCGAAGAAAAGCAAGCCCTCGAAACAAAAAAAGCATTCGTCCTGAACGTGCTCACCAATGCGCGAGTGACGGAAGAGGACGTGATCCGCGAAGTGCGCGACCAGTGGCCGAGCCTGGTTCCGCGTTTCCGCGAAGTAATCAACGGAATCCCCTTCGATGAAAAATCCAAACCGAATTATGCCGACCGATGCCGGAACGCGGTAACACTCGTCATCGGGCAGGAAGCAAGGAAGGGCGGATTGAAACAGGATTCCAACACCGGAAAATTCTTTCTCGAAGATGCCGCCGCAAGCACAGGAGGGGACGACTCGCCTTTCAGCGACCCCGACTTGACCTGGATTGACCCGCGCAATCCCGACCGCGCTCCGATGTCAGCTTCGGAGCAACTGCGGAAACTTCGCATTGACCCCAAGCAATTTGCCGACTGGGTTAAGCAGCAAGGCGGGCTGGCATGAGCACTGGCTACAATCTTCCGAAAGCATTGCAGCGCGAACTGATTGAGACTCACGGCAAGAACATCGAGGCGTGGCCGGAAGAGTTACGCGACCTGATGGACTCAAGTATCACCGCTCGAAACATCTCGCCTCCGATTTCCGGGAAAGTCGAAACAATTCTCAATTCCGATTACCACTACCACTGGGCAGAAGATCGCAATGGCGCCAATCCCTTCCATGAGCGCGTGGAAGGATTGAAATGGGCTGGCTGGCAATTCGCAACGACCGACGATGTCCGCATGGCGAGCGAAGATACCGTGATGGGACGTGACAGCAAGAAGCAGTCGAAAGACGGGAAAGGATTCTCGGACGAGATTCGCTCCGGCGACCGCCGCCTTATGAAGATCCCCATGCGGAAGTGGCGCGAGAGTCGGAAGGCGCAGAATATCGCCGCGTACCAGTTGGCGTATCCACAACCGTTCGGTATGGACGGAAAGCCCATGTCTGCACAGAATCTGATTCCAGGCATGAGGACCGAAGAGTTGGACCCCGCTGCGATTACGAGTGAGCGGCGCAGGGCAAATTCTGGAAATTCCGTTTTGGCGCAGACGACGCACCAAGCGGCGCAGGAATAAGGAGACGAAGACATGGCCGGAAACTTTGCAGATGCGATTGAGCCACAGCTTGACCTCGGCGGCGCAATTTCCTTCCCCATGAAGGCCATCGTTGAAGAAGCGGGGCAAGTTTTCCTTTACGGTATGCCAGTGATGCTGGCCGCTGGCGACGGTGGCGTACAGATTTGGAACGCGACGGTTGGCGCTGGCGGATTGATCGCAGGCATCGCTGCCCAGAACGCACAGAACTTGGGCACGACCGGCGCGGGCGCACCTTCGGGGTTCTCCCCGATTCTCGGGCCTGGTTCTTCCATCGGAAGTTTTGCGGCAAACGCGAATCAATCGCTTGCTGTTATCACCCCGCCGATGGTTCCGATTACAGACGGGTTCAGTTACTTTTTCATCGCATCACCGACGACGGTGTTTCGTGCAAAGTACGGCACGACGAACAACCCGACCGCTACTGCGAATAACATTGTCGGGACACAACTCGGCATGACGAAGGACACCGGAAACAATTTCTGGTACGTAGACGCAGGAAAGACGGGTGTGAATGCCGTTCTAACAATCGTAGCACTGGACCCGCTTGATCCGGTCGGCACGGTAGGCGGACACGTTTTGTTCACGTTCCTCTACCCTGACGTTTCGATCTTCGCGTAGTCAGTTAGAGTTTTCTCTGGAGGCACGTTTTTGATCGGCAAGTTTATGACACGGCGAACACAACCAGACTACTTCCAACGGATTCTCGTAGTCGTTATGGTGGGCATGAGGTTTGCACGGGCGGCCACAGAAAACGCAATGATCTGGCCGAATGAGTTCGCCCTTTCGCATGGCTTTGTGGACAAGACGCATTGCGGCTCGGCGCTCAGGAAATTCACGGTCGTACTTGGAAAGTATTTCGGACCACTGTTCAGGATGCGCCTGTCTCCATTTAGCGTTTCCTTTTCGACACCAAGCTCGATGCTTTTCAAGATTATTTTCAACGTATTTTTTGTTGCGTTCGTAAATTTCCCCAGCGTGAGTCTCGCGGTACTCGCGGTCCCGCTGCTTGTATTCTTCGAGGTGTGCAAGTCGGTACTCTCTGTTGTACTTCTTGCGTGCTTCAGGGTCTTTGAGTGGCATGGTTCCTATCATACCACAAATATGTCGTTGACTGGAGGCGTCTGTGCCCAATAACCTTTTATCCCGGAACCTGTTCCCGCCACTTCTGGCTCCTGGGTTGAGACACATTTTTTGGCAAGCAACCGATCTCAAGGAACACGCGCCTCAGTACACGCACTACCTGAACGAGATGACGAGCGAGGATGCCTACGAAATCCTCTACGAACTCTCGGGCACTGGGCCGATGCCGATTATGCAAGAAGGAACGCCTCCGCAGGCGGACGGCATCTTGCAGGGCGGCACGAAGAAGGCAGTCCATATCCAGTACGGGCTTTTGACGGAAGCTACCCGGCAACTGGTTGCGGACGACAAGTACGGCCTGATTCGCAACGTGCCGAAGGCTCACGCAAAGTCTGCTCTGTTCTCGCGTGAAGCGGTGGCTGCGTCGCTGTTCAACCTGGGCGCTACGATCACGACCACCAACGGCGTATCGCTGTTCAACACAGCGCAGCCGCTAATGGGCGGGGTATCGGCCACCGCGATTGCACCAAACATTTCCACTATCATCAACTCTGCGGGCACCTATCCGAACCGGCCGTCGCCGGATACAGACTTGACGATGACTTCATTGCAGCAAATGATTACCATGTTCGCGCTGCAACCGGATGACCGCGGTATTCCCGCACACGTCAAACCAAAGTGGCTCATCCACACCGTGCAGCAACGGCGCAACGTGCGCGAACTTTTGGGATCTCCTGGTGTGCCGGGTTCTAGCAACAACGAACTGAACTGGGTGCTCGCGGAAAACTTGCAGGGGTTGGAACTGAACTACCTAACCTCGCCGAATGGCTGGGGATTGCTGGCTGATAAAGAAGGGCATCAGCTCAACTTTTACGACCGCGAGCCTCTGATGGCTTCTACGGACGACGATTTCAAAACGGAAGTTTTGCTGTTCAAATCAACGCAGCGATTCTCCGTGGTTCCACTGACTTGGCGTGGTACGGCGTGGAGTTACGGACCCTAATTAGGAGGGCTTAAATGCCCAATCTTCCGTTCCAAAATCAGACGCTTGGCGTTTCGCCCGAAGTACTGGGTACGTTCTGGGACCAGTTCCAGTTGAACGAGGCTCCGAACGGTACGGCCCAAATGGGCGTGTCATCCGACATGGCGGTGGTGTACCAGCTTACCAGCGCGCAGTTGCTCGCGTTGAACACAACCGCCGTTCAGCTCGTTGCGCCGCCCATCGTGGCAGGGCTGCCAAGCTACCTCGTTCCTCCTCGCGGATATTTGTATGTGCCAACCACGCTAACCTTGGAGTACGTGTTTGGTGGGACCGCATACACCATTGGCGGAACAACTCCAGTCATCCAGATTGAGTACACAGGGAAAACGGGAAACCTGATTTCCCTGTCTCCGACAGGGCTCGTGGATCAGGCCGTAAACACGGTAGCGAGCGTGGGCACTATTTTGATTACGCCTACTGCGCTAACGAATTGCGTCAACCTGGGCCTTGAAGTAAAACTTGGCGGAACCACGCCAACGCTTACGCTTGGCAACGGGACAGTGAACTTGTACATGCTGTACAATCTGTATGCATTGCTCTAGGGTGAGGGACGCATGGACCACTCAGCGGTTGTCACAACCAATCCGTCTGGTTTCGGCCAGCCCGTACACGTCCAATGCTCGTGCAATACAGCAGGGGATTTCCCCAATGTCCAAGTAGCGTCTGACTGGATTATATTTCAGCACTTTTCCAAACTGGGTGACACCGATACGTACTCGCTTTCATCTGGCGATCCATCCGATTTGCCACTCCACTCTGCCCCCACGAAAACTTCTGCCTCGGCTCTGGATTCGCCCCCGGAGTCTGAGGCGGGAGTTGAAAAAGAAACACTTGGTGCCGCATGATTTGGAGAGGCTTCTGCGATTTTACGTATTTTACGTGCCAGCGGTGTAACCGCAAGATGCCGCTCTCGCTGATGGAATGGGACAACGGACTTTTGGTTTGCAGCGATACGTGCAAGGACGGCGCTATTTTGGGTTCACTCGAATACAACTGGGCGGTGGAAGCATCACGCGACCGGCAGGAGCTTGTCCCAGACCCAAAACTGATTCATCCGGTTGACCCCGGCACTCAACTGCCAACTCTGCCGGCGAGTTCGGGGAGTTACTGATGGCCGACATCCGGGGCAATCCTTGGAGCTTCGTTCCGGCAGACCAATCGACTTCGATTGCGATTACGTCGATCACGCGCAACGGAGCACGGTCTACAGCAGTTGTGGCTGCCCTGCACGGCCATGCCGTAAACGACTACATCTCGATTCAAAACCCCTCAGTGTCCGGGTGGGCGGGAGCGTACCGCATTGATTCCGTGATTGACGTGAACACGTTCACGGTTCGCATTGAGGACTGGCGTTCTTCACTTGCTAACGCTGGAGCGCAGGGAAACGTACTCTCGATCCTCTTCCCGCAACTCGCGCAACTGATTGACGTGACGCAAATGCTCTGGGACAACCCCACAGCTTCGACAGTGTTATTGGTTACAGATGTCGTGGGCAGGACAGTTTGGAATCCACAATCGGCGGCTGCTGGCGGGAGCTTGACGTACATGAAGGCGTTCCCGATAAATGGCCTTGTTCTAAACACGCTTGGCAGCGGCGTGCTACAAGTTTCGATTTGAGGCGGACATGTGGCTATTCAAATCAAGAGCGATGGAACTTGGGCCGCAGAGTATGAAGGTCCATACCAAGGGTTAGACGTTCAAAAACCAGAAACACTCATCTCGGATAAGGCTTCCCCTTCCTTCAACAACTTCATGCTTCGCAACTCCGAGTTGCGATCACGCCCCGCGTTCACCCTTCCGTTTACCGGAAACATATTTAATTTCCCTGTTCCATTTCCCGTTGGAGTTTCTTCTTTCCTCGACATCAACGGAACGTACCACACGGTCGCGTGGGCTGGAAATAATATGTACCAATACAACCCAGCCCTACTTCCCTCTGCTCCGTGGAGCACTGTTGGCGCCGCTGGTCCTGGCAGCCTTGCACAGCAGCCTCTTACCTATCGTACTTTCGCAAACAGTATCTACTACACATCGAGCGCGCTGCTTGCTCCTCCGCACGGAAGCGGTGGAATTGCGGCAGTCACCCCGTTCCTGGCGTACTGGGACGGGATCGCCGCCGCGCCAATTTTTCAACAAACATTCAGCGACGCTTCTACTTCCAACTCTATTGCAGGAATTTCGTTGTCAGATTCTCCGACCGTGGGAGGATCGCTGCCAGGTGGTCCGACCATCATCGGTCCTATCGCTATAGGGGCTGGATTCCTTGCCGAGTTGAACAACCAACTCCTGTTAGCCAACATCAGCATCAAGGACCAAGGCAACGGAAAGATTTACAACTTCCCCACTTTGATTTGGTGGAGCGCGAACGGACTTCCGCTACAGTGGGACCCGACGCAAAATACAAGCGCAGGTTTCAATCCGTTTCTTGACGTGTCCGACCAGATTACCGGACTCGCCATGCTAGGAATTGCGGGATACATTTTCCGCACGTTTGGCATAACGCAGATGACCCCTACTGGGAGTGCTGTTACGCCGTGGGAGTTCGACCACATGTGGGCCAGCGATCACGGAATTGGAAACGTCCTGCCTTGGTCTATTTCGCAATACGGACCCACCGCGGCATTCGTCGCGCAGGATAACATCTATAGCCTGAGCGTAACGAACGCCCAGCCAATAGGGGGCAATTCGCGTGACGCGATTATGACGGACCTAGCGAATTGCAGCGGACCTCCCGTGGCGAACATCATTCCTATTTTCAAAGCGGGCTATGTGTATCTGACCTATGAAATCTGGATACCATTTCCTTCGTTCACTCGGGTGTACGTCTATTCTTTCGAGGATAAGAACTGGGCAACATGGGACCTCGCGCTGCCAGCCCCCAGCATTGGCCAGCAACTTGTGTCTGTTCCAAACGTGGTGTAAACGATGCCAGCATCCAATGGAGGAACGGCAACGCAGTTAAACATGATCCTGATTCCCGCCACTGTGTTTTCCGGCGGGTTTCTGGGTGTGATGTACACTTTCGATCCGACAAACTTCAACGATCCAAATAGCGGAAGTTTCTACAACTGGAAAGTAGAGGATGGAATTGCAGGGCGAACACTGACGACTGGCTTAGTAATCTTGTCGTATCGCGATTTGGGAGTCGCAACCATAACAGTTACACTGAGCGGAGTTCTTGGGATCACTGATGCCAAAAGCCCCAGCACCCCCGTCAGTAAAAGCCAGCAGGTTACAATCGGAACGATTGGTGCAACTCAGAAACTTTGCACGGTGCTCATCGGGATGGCTTTCTCCGCCGCTAACATGCAACTATCCGTGTTGAGAGCACCGAACGCAGGACCAGTGTCAATCACCAAGGCGAGGTTGGAAGGTCGAGTAGAAACCACGGTGATGGCATGAAACCACAATCTACATGCTTGGGCGATGAAAAAGTCCCACGCAACCTTGCCAGGTGGTCAGAACGCCTCGCAAGAGTTCTGGCTCGCAATGTGTCCTTCGGGGCGACGATGAACAACACGGATAAGGACATCAACCTTGACGTGTGGAAGGCGAGCGGGATAACGCCAGGAGTTGCGAACACAGACTTTACGATACCTCATTCGCTTGGAAGGATTCCGATAACCATCGTAGGGCAGGACACCGATAATCTAGGATTGATTGGCCGATCTCCCACTACCCCTTGGACCAAAACAACTGTTACACTCAGGTGCAGCACGGCATCGGCGCACTACAAGGTGATTCTCGCATGAGCACACCGAACATCAACTGCATTCTCCAAGCGGTGCTAGCGATTCAGAACAATCTGATTTCTCCGCCTCCACAGATTACCACGGTTGATTTGGGCAACCCCACCCTGAATGGAACGCAGTTTTTCTACGAGCAGTACATCCAAGCAACCGTAGGAGGTACCGGACAAGGAATGCCGGGACCTGGAGGCATAGCGTACTTGGTGATTGTGCAGAATCTTAGTCCAACGGCGGACATGAATGTTCAATTCACCCCAGTTGGCGGAGTGCAAACGACTATAAAAACGGGACCGAACGGCGCATTCATTTATTGCGACCCGTCCGAGCATGGCGGGATAAACCAACTCAACTTGCTAGGAATTGGCGGCACGGTTCCTGCTCTCATATTGGTGGCTGTATGAGTTTTCAATCTCCCGCGAACACTCCGCACGTCATCAACGACTTCATCAACAAGGTCGCTGCCATTCTGCAGAATCGGCAAGACGTGAGCGAAGCGGCCACAAATCCAGAGATGCGCCCTAGCGCGTGGCTACGCGACTCATTGCGCGAACTCACCGCGAACTATCCTTTCCCTGAGTTGCAGAAGGTTGGACCACTATTTACGATTGGCCCCGGCCTCGGCTGGCAGGGAAGCAACTACATGTATCAGGTGTCTAAGTTTCTCGCCCCCGGCGACGACATGACGATCATGGAGGACCCGGTTATCTTCCTTACGCCAACGCAGGCAATCTCTGTTGGGCTTGTGGCGAATGCAAACAACATCTCTGCCTACAGCATGGACTATTTGACTCCGAAAGCGATTCAGACTTTGCTTTTCCAGCCCGGAGGTGTGCCTTTCAAATACACTCGGTATGGAGATATGTTTTGGTTCGGTTCTCAGCCGGGAGCCAAGTACAACGTCTACGTACCTTATCAGGTGAGGCACCCGTTCACGGACAAACTTCCACAATCGCCCGTTAAGATTCCCGCCGATTGGTTTGACATCATGTGCTACGCAGCGGCGGAACGCGGAGCCATTGCTTTGAGGTGGAATGATCAGGCGACGTTCATTCACAACATCTTGTACGGTGACCCGGACTATCAGCAGAGCGGAGGAGAATCGGGTAGACCCGGACTAATTGCAGCGCGTATACTCCAACCTGAGAGGGACAAGCGGTTGAGCGCAGTGCAGATTATGGTGGGAGCTTCGAGATATTGACAAATGGGTTCTACTTCCAATCCGGTGCTGGCTATGCAGGATTCCAACTGGAGCAGCTTGCTGCCTGGACGTAACCCGACTGGTAGCACGGGAGCGGGAACTTCGTCAGTACCTTCCACTGGTTCGAGTAGCGGACAGAACCCGGTTTTACCGCCGACGAATCTGCCATCTGGAGCGCCGGCTTCAAATCCTTACGCTCCTGGTAGTGCGGTCCCAACTTTCGGAGCCAACTCTGGTGGATACTCGCCAACAAGTTTGGTTCCCGGTGGAGGTGCAACCGGATTATTGCCGGGAAGCGGAGGCGGTGCTGGTGGCGCCGGGGGAGCGGGATCTTCGGCTGGTGGAATTTTAGCGGGGATGTCGCCATCTGACCTGAAGCGCCTGCACGACGAACTGGGAAACACATTCGGGAACGGCGTTGCCGCGGCACTGATGAGCTTCCTGCAAGGCGGTTCGGGATTTAATCAGGCGGCGGTAAACAATTTGTTCGCAGCACTGCAACCTGGGATTGAGCGTGGAACAGAATCGCTAATGGAACAGTTTTCGACTAGCGGAAATCGCTTCGGGAGCGGAGCGCAAATCGGGCTTGCCGACTACCTTTCGCAAGTGCAGTTGAACGAAGGCCAGTTAGAGACTCAGATGTACGAACAGTCCGTACAGGATTCGCTCAACGTGCTGATGGGAATTTCAAAGGGCACGGAAACTACGCTGGCGAACAGCCCGAGCACGATGGACACGTTGACTAGCCTTCTCCCAACGATTAGCGGAGGTGCTGGAGCGGCATCGGCGGCGGGCATTGGCGGAACGGCCGGTAGCATTCTCGACGTGATCGCGGGGTTGGCATAATGGGAATCGAAACTCAATCCCAAGTTCCAGTGACCACCGCACCATTCGCCGGTGGAAGCATCCCCGGCCTTGGCGGTGGCCAAGTACCCGGAATTCCTTCACCCGGAGGCGTACCGGGGCCGCAAACAGCAGATCCCAACGACAAGGCTAAGCAGATTCTTGCGGCTATCCTGCAAGCCGCCAGCCGCAAACAGGTGGCTAATACGGCTGTTCCGGCTGCTATCCCTGCGGGGGGAGACGTGGAATCGGCGCGGAACATTGGCATGAACACGGCGCGGCCCGGAGCATGGGGAACGCAACGCTTTTTGGCCACGCTTGGCGCTAGCATCAAGAACGGCGTGCAGAAGCAGAAGCAGGACCAACTCTTACGCGCCGAGGGTGACTGGACCTACCTGCAATCCTCACTGAACGAACTCTATACAGCGCAACAGTCCGGAGACCAGCAGGCGATCAAGTCGGCACAAGCCAAAGTAGACGCCACACTCAGCGACCCGAAGAAATTAAAGAATATGGCGAAGGCGTTGAATCAAGATTGGCTCAACCCCGAAAAGACGACAGTGTACGGGGAAGCGCTGAAAAAAGTTACCGCAAAACAGCAGCAAGAGGACGCGCAGAACAAAAAGAAAGAAGGCGCGGCGCAGAACTTGAAGCAGATGTTCCAGCACCTTATCCAGAAGGCAAGCGGTGGGCAGAAGCCACAACTTAGCGACGAACAGCGCACGGCGATGGGGCGAGAGATTCAGGAGAAAGCTCCGACAACGCAGCCGAATCTTGACCCGAAAATGATTATGGACATAGCGAAGGCTGAGAAGGATTTGCAAGAAAATTATTATCCCCCAACGGCAGGAGCGGACGGCATCCTTCGTTCTGTAAGCAAGACGGACCCGCACAAGGTAGTAACAATTAGAGACAGCGAATCAGGGGATGTAGTTAAGGGGATTCCCAAAGGTCCTGCTCCCAAGCCACTAGTGGCGAACGGAATGGTTTACGGTATCGCCAGGAATGGGCAGATACTAACGCCAAGTAGTCCTGACTGGACGAAAGAAGATCAGAATGTTTTAGACGGTGCGAGGGACGCTGCAAAAGAAAAGCAGCAACTTCGTATCAATCCGATTATTGCCGACCAGTTAGGCGAACCTCCGAATCCAAAGGATTACCCGAAGGGACGTAGTGACCCTAAGTATGCTGCTGCCTTGAAGGAATACGGAAGCGAGGGAGAGAAAATTCAAGAGAGGATGTCTGCGGCTAGCGGATACTCTCGCGCCAAAGCGTTCAATGATTTCAAGGTCGTTGAAGTAACTGACACCGATGCGAACGGAGACCCGGTTACGCATTACACGTACGGGAAGGACGCGATTTCTCGCGGTCTGTCCAGCGCCGCACAAGGTGGCAAGAATCTTTCTCGCATCAAACAAATCGAGGACATTGAGTTCGCGTCAGGTAAGTTCAAGGAAACGATTAAGAACGTAGACAAGCCGTTCAATGTTGAGCAAATTGCAATACTAACCAAAGCCCTGCAAGCGCCGGATGAAACCATTGCCAACGCGGAACTGCAAGCGTTGGCCAACCAAAACTTGACTGATAGCCAATTCCAACTAACTCTATGGATTAAGCAAATCAACGAGCGTGCACTATCTATGCGGAACATTGCCGGGATGGGGCAGGGAGCACAGGACACAAGGAACGCCATCCGTGGAACTCTGCCGTACATTGGGATAGGCGACAAGAAGAGGATGCTTGAGGCGATTGCTCCATTCGACAATCAGATCAAGATTCTCAAGAGTGGGATACCGAAGGCTGGTGGAGGAGTGGGCGAAGGCGGGGGGATGGAAAAGCAGGAGCATGAAGGGCACACGTACCAGAGAAAGAAGGGATCGAATGACCCGTGGGTTCTAGCTCCTGCGGCTAAGACGAACTGATGCCTAATGATGTTCCACAGACGTTGCCCCCGGACTTCTTCAGTAAGAAGGGCGGGACACCTCCGCCCCAAACGCTTCCCCCGGACTTCTTCTCCAAAAGCGAAGCGGCAGATGCAAGCAAAGCAAGAATGCAGGGCACGATAAGCGCGCAGCCCTCGATGTTCCAGAAGATTAAGTCTGGAGCAAAGAGTGTGGCAATGGACCCGTTCAACCTACCTTCCGCCATCGGATCAATGACATCAGGGATCGAGAACTATACGCAAGAAGGACGCAAAGAACACCCAGTACTGTCTCGTGTTGGAGATGCGACGAAAGCAGGTAAGGATTATGCGGAATTGCTGGCGACCACGCTAGGAATCACTGGCGGGGCGGGCATACTCGGTCCCGCAGCGGAAGTCGAACAGGGTGAAGTGCTGGCGGCTAAACATGCGAGCAAGCTACAGAAAATCAACGAGACTTTAGGAGTAAAGATGGGCGAAATCAAGCCGGGGAAATTGCCAGCATCCCTGGATGAGTTTGAGGTTAATCCTGCCCGTGGCATGTTGAAATCTGGATTTGATGAAAAGCAACTCGCAAAAATGGATGACATCGAGAAATACAACGCGACTACAAAAGCCAAAGATGCCACTGGAAAACAACTCGGCCAGATGCTTGACCAGGCAGGCAAGCAGGGGAAAACGGTAGACGCCTACTCGATTATCACCAAAGCGTTCTCGAAGTTCGATGCAACAGAAGTTTCAAAGGCAGAGAAGGTATTGCAGGAAGGAATGGCGAAACACGGTATTGATATTGCCCAGTTGGACAAGCTAACGCCAGCGCAAGCACAAGCACTCAAGCAAGACTTATGGGATGCAGGAGAAGTAGGAAAGCAACTCTACCGAGGCATCTCGGAAGGTATCAAGAAAGCAGTTCCTGAGGCAAAGGATGCGATGCGGGACTATCAGGACTTGATGGGAGCAGAAAAGGCGGCGCGCCGTGGGGCACAGAAGTACGCAACAAAAGCTCCAGAGTCACAGCTACGCAAGATGTTCAAGAAATACGTAGTCCCGAAAGCGGCAGAAGGGATTGGCATCGGCGCTGGAGGCGGAGCCGCCTACGCAATCTACAGGCTACTGGCTGGAAAAGGTTCTACCCCTGTTCCGTAGTTTGTGATACGTTAGTTTTACCTGAGAGGCTGGGACGGGGCGTGATCTTCTCCCAAGTGGGTTGCGCCCCACAATTTGAAAGTGAGGACGTTATGAGTTTTTACGGAAACCTTGAGGACGCACGAAAGAACGCGCACATGGCGTCGAAGCAGATTGACGGCCTAGAACCTGGCAGCACCTCCCCGGTTCAGAGCGGGCAGTCGCCGGACGGCGCGTTCGATCTGAACCTGGAAGGCGAAAAGACGTTCACGGACAAGCGCACTCGGCCCCGCGAGGTTGGTCACACGAACACGCTCAAGCGCGAACTGCATCCGGTTCCGCTGAAAAAGGGCGGAGTACTTTAGAGTTTTGTCGCGGGCAGGGAAAACGGTAATCTGACGGGCTCATAACCCGTAGAACTCGGTTCAATTCCGAGGCCCGCAACCAATTTCGGGGACTAGGGAAACGGCTAACCCGCTTGCCCTGGGAGCAAGAGATTCTCGGTTCAAATCCGAGGTCCCCGACCAAATTTCCCGGAGCGTTATGAGGATATGTCTCGCCAGCCAATTTGGAGAAGGCGCTTGGCTGGCTTGGCTGATGGCGCAAGAAGGGCACGACGTATCCGTTGCAGTTGGTGAAGAACGGTACGCCGAGGCGTTGGGAGGACTCGTTACCACAATGCCCGGTAACGAAGTGTCTCCCGGTAATTACGACTGCGTGGTATTCGACGCGACCGGCATGGGCAAGGACGCCGACGAAGCCAGCAACGAAGTTCCCACCATTGGCGACTCCGAATTAGCCGACACCCTCGAAGAAGATCGCATCTACGGCTTGGATTTTATGACGCGCTGCGGCTTGCTGGTTGCGCCGTGGGAAGCATTCGACAATCCAGCGGACGGCATCCGGCATATCAAGAAACGCGACAAGCGACTCGTGTTCAAGCCGATTGGCGAGCAGGACGACAAATCCACGACCTACGTTTCCCGCGATGCGAAAGACATGCTCCGGTACTTCGACGTGCTCTTTCGTTCTGCTAAAGTTTCCGAGTACATCTTGCAGGACTTCGTGGAAGGCGTTGAGGCGAGCACGGAAGTCTACATAAACTCCACCGGCTACTATGCGCTGAACCACACAATCGAAACGAAGAAATTTCTAAACGGGGAATTGGGACCGAACACGGGATGCAGCGGATCGCTGTGCTGGATGTCGCGCAAGGACAACACGCTATTCGAGAAGGGACTGAAAAAATGCGTGGAGCCACTACAGGAACTCGGCTACGTGGGTCCTATAGACCTAAACACGATCACGAACGCAGAAGGAACCTGGGCGCTGGAGTTCACGCCACGGTTCGGCTACGATGCGACTGCCTTACTCACACGCATGTTGCCGATGGGGTTCGGAGACTTTCTCTACGCGGTTGCATCCGAGGAGCGGCCCCCGGAGATGATTTTGAAACACCCCTTCTGTGCCTCCGTTCGACTGTCCGTGCCGCCGTATCCTTGCGAAGGTTTACCGGACAAGTTTTATAAAGCAGGCGTGCCCATCGAAGGACTGCACGAAAAGAACCTTGACCGCTTCTACATCTACGATGTGAGGAAGCGTGGAGATTCGGACGAATTGGAAACGGCGGGACTTTGCGGATGGGTGGGCAGTCCTTTGGCTGTGGGTGAAACTCCCGGCGCGGCGTTCGACGGGGCTTACGACATGCTCAAGGAAGTGCGCGTGCCAAACGCCCAGTACAGGACGGATGTTTGCGATGCGGCGTGCAAGCGATATTTTCAGTTGAGAGAGGCGGGGATGCTGAAGTGATGCCAGAAATCTGGCAGATCGTTGGAGGTAAGAGCGACTTCCAATTTCAATTCTGGATAGTGACGTTGGGAGTGTGCTGGAATGCTGAACTCGTTTTCAACTGACATGCCCGACGCGATAGACGACTCCGAGGACATCCTGCAAGAAACCGAGGAGTCCGAAACCGACGACATCTCCGAGATGGACGAAGAAGATGATTGAGTTACAGTAGTAATGGTACTAGAATCTTCCACAGTGAGGATTCTATGCTTCGCAAAGTCCTTCTTACGCTCGGACTTCTTCTCTTGTCCTCCGCCCATGCTTTTTCGCAGTCAACCACGGTCTCTGGCACCATCACTGATGCTGGCGCGCAGACGTGGAATAACGGAACTTTCAATTTTGTTTTTGTTCCCAGCCCACAGAATCCAGTTGGTCCGTACACATGGACAGGCGGCACGCTGCCAACAAACTTCGGCGGCTCGTTAAGCGGAACAGGGACGTACTCCGTAAGCATCCCATCGAACACCGCTATCTCTCCCATCCAAAGTCAGTGGACGGCCACGTTTTGTCCTCAGGCAAGCTCTGGCTGCTTCACCGTCAGCAATATCACGATCACTGGGGCAACGCAAACGCTGAACGCCACACCTCCCGCCATCCTCATCAACTTGCAATCCACTCAACCTCCTGTTTTGGCATACACGGATAGCGAAGTAACCGGTGCGGCTCTCGGCTCTACGTATTTCAACCTCGTATCCACATCCACAAAAACCTGCACGGCCATTAGCGGAAATTCCTGCACCACATGGGTGGTTCCCGGAGGTACAGCAAACAATTTGGCAGGTCCAGGGACAATCACAGGAAGTTTTAGCGGTACGCACACAGAGAGCGGGGTGGTGGCATTCTCGAACGCGTCTAGCACGTTCGCAGGCAACGCGGCGACAGCTACAAGCGCAACATCTGCGACTTCGGCCACTAGCGCAACGACAGCAACGAACTTGACAGGGCCGGGAGTGATAACAGGTTCTTATTCTGGGTCTGGTTCTCTTTCTTTAAGTGGAGTGCAAACATTCAATCAACTAAACGGCTGTCAATACGTCAACGCCAATCAGACATTCGCACAGGCCTTAGCAGCCGTTTCAAATCCAGGTTGCATCCAAGTTTCTCCTGGAACCTATACAGTAGCGACAAGCGCCAGCGTTCCCGCAGGCGTTTCGCTGTCGCATTCAAAGGGTGGCATCCTTTCCATTGCTACAGGTCAGACTCTCACCGTCAATGGGCCATTTCAAGCTGGAGCACAACAGGCATTCGTAACTCAGGCGACGGGTTCACCAGTAGCAATCACGGCAATTACGGAAAACAACGGCAGCGGTGTTGCGATAACGGCGGCTTCAGAAAGCGTGAATACCGTCACGATAACAAGCACGTTGAATCCTGGGCCATACAGTACGGTTTTAATTTCTGGTGTCACTCCTGCTGGGTACAACGGGACTTATACGGTCGTCACAAGCGGAGCATCCTCCTTCACGGTATTCAATGCCACAACTGGACTTGGTGCTGGTTCAGTCTTTGGGACAGCGGCCTTGGGCGGTAACACCATGACGGTCACAAGCACATTAAGCGCCGTTGTAGGCATGCCTGTTCTAATTTCCGGTGTGACACCGGCACAATATAACGGCACATTTTTAGTGTTAACGACAAATCCGGGCGTTAGCTTTACTGTTTATAATCCACTTGGTGGACTCAGTGCTGGAACGGCTTTTGGCACGGCAACGATGGGGGGTGCCGTGCAGTTTGGTATGCCAAGCGAGGGAACGGTACGCCCTGAATGGTTCGGGGCCGTTGCTGACGGAAGTGGAACACCGATAACTGGAACTGACAACTATCCCGCTTTTCTTTCCGCGCAACAGGCGCTCCCAATATACACGCTGATTTCGCAGGGCACAAAACTACTCGCGAATCAACAGTTGGCTAGAAACGGCAGGATGCTGCTATCCACTGGACACTATATTGTCAGTCAAACGGTACAGTTCTCTCCATGGACAAGCTACGAGTGCCCATCGTATGAAAGTTGCGTTCTGACGCTGAAAAACGGAATAGCGAACTCCGGGCAGGAATACTGGATCGGGATCTCTTATCCACAGAACGGACAATCGTCCAACGGGGCATTCGGCGTGCAGTTCCGTAACATGACTTTCGACTGTAACGGCGGTGTCTATTACGGAACTAACACGCTCATCTCATCCGGTATTCAATGGGCAGGAGCGCAAGGGTCGGCACTTGGCACTGTTAAGGCGTTGAATTGCGGCTGGCGTGGCGTATGGCTGGCTTCCAACGCAAGTGGTTCTTCAAGCAGCGGCCAGAATGGACCTAGTGATATTTGGGTATCCGGCGTGACGGTTGGGCCTGGTATTCAACTTGACGCGTCGGTAGCGTTCTTTAATTCTCTGAGGAGCGAATTAGTCAATCAAGTGGGAACATATCTTGATGCCGATGGCGACGCCAACGCAGGAATTTTATTTGGTTCCCCACAATCAAATGGTGCAAGCAATCTAAACGCCAGTGTTGTCGGCGCAGAGTTTGATGCTCTCCCGTTCAAATTCTGGAATGGCGCAGCGATTAACCTCTTGAATGTTACGGCGCAGGCAAACAATGGCGGCCAAACCAACATGGTGGTCATCTCTCATGGTGCAGTATCTATAACCATTGGACCAATGTATGATTTTCAATCATCCCCTAACGTATTCACAAATTTCATTCTCGACCGCACGACTACGCCAAACACAACCGTACCCGCCGTGAGCCCTTCGTGCTCAACCCCACCGTGCAGTTTTCCCTCGATTTCGGGATACAACAATGCCGGTGTAAGTCTCAGCAATGCTATCCAATTTCCTGAGCTAGCTTCTGCGCCAGCGAACATACAGAAAGCGGCATTGGATGGTTGCTATGGCGATTCCACCGCCCACGCGCTGAAATGTAGTTACAACAATGGAACTTTTGGGCAGGTGCCTCTTGGTGGGACAAACTTGCTCATGTCTCCCACCGCTCCAACAATCGCAGGCGCAGGATGCGGTGGAACGGTTGCGGCCATTCAGAACGCCAACGGCACGGCATCCTTCAACATCTTCACCGGAACTGCGCCCACATCTGGCGGCTGCACAATCACGATGCCAGCGGCAACAACGAATTGGCACTGCGAAGCGAATCACGTAAGCGCGATCTCAACGACGAACTTCATCATTCAGCAAACGGGAGCATTGAGTACAACCTCTGTGACTTTACAGCTTTTTAGCGACGTGGCGGCGGCCACGGCACCAACGGCAAGCGATACCTGGCGGGTGACATGCACAGCAAACTAAATCTAGTTATTGTTGTATACCTCTGTTTGATTATAGCTGGCCTTGCTTACACACACGGCGGACAACTTCCCGGCACGTCCACACAGAATGGCAGCGGCGCTCCATCCGGTTCCTGTGTTTCTGGCAGCACGTACACAGACAGCTCTACGGGCTACGCTTGGAGTTGCAAAGGGTCAGTGTGGGTCTTGGGAGCAACTTCCGGCATGATGACCGGAACAACCGGATCAATCGGTGGCGGCGCGCTCTTGGCTGGGGCTTGCGCTTCTGGAACGGCAACAGTTACAGGAGCGACAGTCGGTATGCCAGCGATAGCCACTCCGAACGACGGGACAAATATTGCCGCGTTGGGAACTTCGATCACCGCGACAGTAACAGCGACCAATACAGTAACAGTCAATGTTTGCGCTTTACTGGCCTTAACTCCAACTTCTAAGACGTACTCCGTCCGGGTGCTGCCTTGATTAGAAAACTGGCGTTTATCGCCGCGATCATCCTGCTATTTTCTTCTTTCGCATTCGCGCAGTCTACAACCGTGAGTGGCACGATCACCGACACCCCAGACGGACAGGCATGGTTTGGCGGTACTTATTCGTTCGTGTTCCGCGTCTCCCCCTCGAATCCAACGGCACAGTATTTCTGGAACGGAGTGCCTTTCTCTTCGGCGCAGACGATAGCAGGGGCACTGGACGGCTCCGCGCACTACTCGGTAAGCGTGCCGTCCAGTACTTCAATCACGCCGGCAGGAAGCACTTGGGATGTCACATTCTGCCCGTTGGCAACCGCAGCCTGTTTAACGGTGCAGAGCGTGAGCGTGACCGGGACAACGCAGACGTTCAGCCCATCTCCGCCCAGCGTGAGAATTAACATGGGGAGTCCCGCGCCGAACACGCGAGCTTACCGCGACGGCGAGCTTGTAAATGGTGCACTAGGGCAATCGTATTTCAACGTCACAGACACCTTCATTCACGTCTGCAACATACTTCCATGTACCGTCTGGAATCCCATCGGTGGAGTCATCAACGTGGTATCGGCTCCATCGGGCGCTTGCACGCCAGGGTCTATTCCGCAGCAGGTCATCGGCACAGGAGTCATCTACACCTGCCAAGCATCAGTGTGGGCACCGATTGCATCGAGCGGGGCGGCGGCAGGAGCGCAAGGGCAATACCAACTGAACAATGGCGGCGTGCTTGGGATTGGGAACCTATCGGAAGCTAGCGGAGTTCTCACGAATGGCGACGACAATATTAATCGTGGGCCAAACCCTAACGGTGTAGATATTCGCTTCTACGGCGCGCATCCCGTGAATCTGAACTCTGGTTCGCTGGTGAGCACCTGTAGCATCAACGCTTCGTCAAGCACGATGACGGTAGGAACTGCGGCCAATATTACAAATTTGGATGGACTTGCTTGCGTCGGTGCTGGGCCAGTCCAGACTGTGACAACGCCATCAGCCCCAACAGTTGTGCCATCCGGTGCTGCGTCGTTGAGCGGAACTGGCGTCCTTGTAAACTCTCCTTTGGGGTCTACGCCCTACTCCATAAAGATCGCCATGTGCGACGTCGGTTACGGCTGCACGGCGGCGAGTCCGGCGGCAACCATCACGAACGGCCCCGCCAACTTAGGGATGCGCGGGCCGACGATCTCAACGATTACGAGTTGCGTCAGCGGCACCACCAACACATTCACTTGCTTGGTCGGAAGCACGGCGGAGATGTCCGCCGGTATGACGGTCGTTATCAAGGGAACCACAGACGACAAGGAGTTTGGCGGGGTAAAGCAGATC
>Ga0210393_10000831_pt1 | contig 26603 bp, 30 predicted proteins | sample IncBWC27OmetaG_FD_160068 | JGI IMG/M metagenome (GOLD analysis project Ga0210393, IMG submission 160068) | Forest soil microbial communities from Barre Woods Harvard Forest LTER site, Petersham, Massachusetts, United States - Inc-BW-C-27-O ...
CCGCCGTCGATTTACCCGCTTCGGCGGACTGTGCGGCCTTCGGATAGCCGAAGCTTGATCTGGATCAAGACGTGGCTTCTCCGCGTCACCGTAGCCTTCATGAACAGGGATGGTGACGGTTCGAAAGACAAGGAGCGACCATGTCCGGGAAAATCGACGACCTGATACCAAGTGCAAAGGAGCTCAGGAAGCAAGCCTCGATCAAGGAGGCGGAAAAGGCCGAGGAGCATCTTCGGTGGGCGGCCGCCGCGGACGCCGAAAAACGCGCATTGATCGAGAAGCTGAGCAAACCTTCCTTCCCGCAATCGCGTGCGGGCGGAACGGCCTGTTCGTGATCGACTGCGACAGGCATGGCGGCCCCGATGGTGTAGAGGCTTTTAAGAAACTGGTCGCAGCCAACGGCGGCCTACCGCGCTTCACGTGTTTTTCAAACAGCCGAACGGCGAAGCGCTGGGCAACGTCCGCGGCGTTGTCCCGAAGTTCGTCTCTCTAGACGATCCGGCCCCAACATCGAGCGGAGCTTGATCTATCTCAACCCACGACCGGACGGTTCCTTCGATGGATTACCGAAGGAAATTGTTGGAAGGAGCGACTCGCGCCCGGCGTCGCAAGTCTAGCGCGGCTTTGGGGTTGAGCTTGTTCAACCATCGAAGAGGATTGTATGAACCGTCGCCACGCATTGAAAGCCTTGACCGGGCTAGCACTGTGCCCGCTCTGCGCGTCCACCGGCTTCGCCGTCGAAGGGACGCATTGGACCTATGGAGGCACTGCTGGCCCCGATAAGTGGGGCGATGTCGATGCCGAGAGCAAAGTCTGCTCGGTTGGTAGCCAGCAATCGCCCATCGACATTATCGGGTCGATTAGAGCGCAACTGCCGCCGCTCAGGATTTCATGGGGCAACAACGCCGACACCATCGTCAACAACGGTCACACAATCCAACTCAATGCTGGCAAGGGGAACACGCTCAGTTTTGGCAGCGGGCCTTACCGGCTATTGCAGTTTCACTTCCATCATCCGAGCGAGCACCTCATCGGCGGCAAGCGCTTTCCCATGGAAGCGCATTTTGTCCATGCTCATGCTTCGGGCGCGCTCGCCGTGGTCGCTGCGCTGATGGTCGCAGGAAAGCCCAACCTGGTGTTCAGCAGGATCATCACAACCATGCCAACCCATGAAGGTGAGACCGTCAAAGCCGACCCGGCTATCAATCCGAACGGTCTCTTGTCTCGGGGGCGGCTCGCCTACTATCGCTATCCTGGCTCGCTGACGACACCGCCCTGCTCCGAAACCGTCGAATGGCTGCTGCTTACCAACCCCATACAGGTCGCCGACGCGGACATGACCGCTTTCGCCAACGTCTTTGAGATGAACGCGCGGCCGGCGCAGAAGGTGAACCGCCGTGCCGTGCTGCGTTCTAGCTGAGCAAACAGGACTACTACGAGGGACGCAGGACCCATCAATGTCGATGCGCGGACCATCTTGATCTTTGGTTTCCTGCACGCGCCGTGAGGGTTAAACGATGGTGTGCAGCCTATCTATCCAGCCTCATTTTTTCATGCAGAGGGGCCTAAGCGTCTCGTCAAGGCCACGGGCCTTGGCGTACTCGATCAGTGCCTGCCGGGCTGCTTCGCAACGCTCTTCGCTCGTAAACTCCTGTGTCGATATCACGGCGCCATTGACAGCCGCAAGCCAGCTCATGACGATTAGAACATGGGTCATAATATTCTCCTCGCCGTCTTGTTTGGCGGTGCGCGCTTCGGCTGCTGCAAACAATCTCTTGCTTCGCTTGGCGTAGCCTCGATGTCCTCGGGCAGGCCGTATCCGCCCGGACGATCCAGATCAGCGGGACCGCGCCGATGAAGGCGGCGGCTGAGCACGTTGCGCCAAATGAGCAGCTGACAATTGATCTGTATCAACGCGAAGCACTGAAAAGCCGGGTGCCGGCAGGCCGGTGCTGCAGGCCCGTGCTGACGAGGTGATCGAAGAGACGCTGCTTGCTGTGGTGGTGCATGAGTCTGTTCCTGGCACGAACGGTCATGCCGGTGCCGTCAGCGCAAGTCCGCTATGAAGAGATAAACGGACCTAGCTCTGTTGCGGTCCAAGGGCAGAGTTTGACCCAACGGGGAAGGCGAAAAATGCGTTGAGCCAGATCAACGCCGGTCCCGCAACGGAGTGGGATTTTCCGCCATCGCACCCAGTATGGAGACGGCAGCCGCGATGCAACCCCTGCTCACGGAAATCCGGCACACCCCGTTGCTCTGGATGCTGGTCTTCGTGCCGGCCGTGCTGGTGGCCGAGAAGGCCGCGCCACATTCCCACACGTTGCTGTTCGTGCTGGCCGTGCTTGCCATCGTGCCGCTGGCCGCCCTGCTCAGCCACGCCACCGAAGCCGTCGCCGCAAAAACCGGCGACGCGATCGGCGGGCTGCTCAATGCGACGCTGGGCAATCTGACGGAGCTGATTATCGCCATCACAGCGCTGAGCGCCGGCCAGTACACGCTGGTGAAGGCGTCGATCGCGGGCGCCATCGTCACCAACACGCTGTTCATGCTCGGCGCCTGCCTGCTGATCGGCGGACTGCGCTACCACGTGCAGGAATTCAACCGGTCCAGCGGGCGGCTCTATTCCGGCCTGTTGCTGATGGCGACAGTCGCGCTGCTCGCCCCGTCGGCGGTAGCCGACCTCGAGCTCACGCAGGCCGAGGCTATCATGCAGAAACTAAGCGTCGGCCTCGCCATCCTGCTCATCGTCGCCTATGGCCTCGGCCTGTTATTTTCGCTGAAGACCCACAAAGAGCTGTTCGCAAGCCGGAGCATAACGAGGGCGAGGCGCACTGGCCGATTGGCCTTGCGGTCGGCACGCTGCTCGTCGTCACCGTGTTGGTTGCGTTGGTGAGCGAGATCTTTGTGGAGTCCGTGCAGAAGGCGGCGGAAACATTTGGGATGAGCCCGGCCTTTGTCGGCTTCATCATTGTCTCGCTGGTCGGCGCCGCCGCCGAGTTTGCCGTGGCCTTTTCCGCGGCGCGCAAGGACCGCCTCGACATGAGCGTCAGCATCGCGCTCGGCAGCGCCTCCCAGATCGCGTTGTTCATGGCACCCGCGCTGGTGCTGCTCAGCTATATCGTCGGACCGTTGCCGATGAGCCTGCAGTTCTGGCCGGGCGCGGTGACGATGGTGATGATCGCGACCGTGACGGCGAGCTTCATCACGAGCAGCGGGCGATCGGCATGGTTCATCGGCGCGCTGCTCATCTTCATCTACGCGGTCTTCGCGTTGACGCTCTACGTGGTCCCGCCGGCCGGTCAGGGGGCGGGCTGAAGCCGACGATATTCCTTTTAGGAGCAAATCAGATTTTGGCGTGCGCCACGGCGATTGTTTCGTCACCCTCAGTAGCGGACCGCCCCGCAGTGCACGAGCTTGGGGAGGCAATTTGGGTTTTGATGACTCCTCTGCCCATGTTCGCCTACGTAGTGCGACCCGTCGACGGAGGTCCATATCCTCTTCTCATCATGAACCACGGCATTTCTGGTGGTGAAAGCTATGCTAATCCAATTTCTGATAGGCGGCATCGTTAGTGTTTGTAACATTACCATCCATGCGATGGTGATGACCGCGGTGGTGAGCGTAGCACGAGTATCGGCTACAAAAAGTCCCCATCCGTCGCTGCTCCTAATCATCACTATGATTGCAACCGTTTCGGTCTTAATGGCGGCGCATGTTCTCGAAGTGATTGTTTGGTCGCTGGCCTACTCGATTGTGGACGCCGCACCTGCTGGCACAAACCTTGTGTATTTCGCATTCGTAAATTACGCGACACTTGGCTATGGTGACGTCACACCGGTGGAGGACTGGAAGCTGCTTGGTCCCATAACGGGATGAATGGCGCTCTAATGTTTGGGTGGTCGACCGCTGTCATTTTTGAAGTGCTGCAAAAAACAATGAAGATTAGTGCAGACATCGCGGAATCTGGATAGCGCGTTTCAGGTGAACTGACGATCCGATGTCTGTTTATGGAGGCACTTTTCGGACATGGCCGGTCTAACTGACGATGTCGGTTGTCGGGGGTAAAGATGGGGTAATCGGCCGGCCCAGCTTGTGGATAGCTGAAGATTTTGGGTGCTGCGCTTCAGGCTGATGGTGAAACGAGGTCCGTGGTCACGGCCTCAAGCATCAGAAGGAGAAGCGCAGCACTGGCGAGCGCCGCCAGGCGACGGTGATGTTCTCCGACCTGGTTGCGCGCGGGCTTCTCGTGCCGGAAGGCTGTACGACGGCCGGGCGGTTGGCGGGACTGCGATCTCTGCTTGCCGTTATTGGTGCCGGCGGAGGCACGAAATTCCCGATATTGGCTGAACTGATGGCTATCAGGAGCCTTTTTGACGCAGCTATTCCGTCAATAAGTTTGACATAGCTCAATACTTTCACCGGCGCCGAGCAACAACGTTCGTGCCAAGGGGCAGACAGTATTGGAGAAATGCTATGCACACGAGCTTTCGAAAAAAAATTGCCATTGCGGCCACGCCCTTCGCATGTGCGATGCTCCTTTCTTTCGGCTGGACGGAGCAGCGCGGAATTGTATCGGTTGAAAGCGCCCAGGCGCGCGTCGGCCGCCCGCTTACTCCGGTGAGCGTTGCCGGTGTTGCACGTCGAACCAATCGGCGGGCTGCGTACGGCTATGGTGCGGGCGCGGTAGGCGCCGGATTGGCGGCCGGCGCTATTGGCAGTGCGGCGGTAGCGGCCGCCGCGCCTGGGGGTTACTATCCCGCGGGATACTATGGCACGGGATACTATCGTAACGGAGCTTATGCTCCTGCGGCTTACTATGGCCAACCTTCAAATTCTTACGCTTATGCAGGCACAGGCTGGGCCGGCGGCTATGCGAAGAGCGCCTGGGGTAGCTATCATTGTAATCTCCATCACTCCTATGAGTGCCTCCCTTACGATGAGACCTGGCACTGGTAGGCCGCTATCGCGCGACGGCCGCCACCACGATGGGCGATGGCACTGGCCCGCGGGCCACCGTTTCGGTCAGGCCTAGAATGTTTGGTCTGCCAGAACAACCGAAAGGGGCGTCTACCGTGCTGCCCCTTTCGAGTTCGCACAGCCGTCGATAACTACGTCACACCTAGCTATCCACCAACACCGCACCTCCTTGGCACACCCATGCCGGTGGAGGAGCCCTCAACAGCATCATGAACGGGCAGTCATCGCGACGGATCGTTTTGTTAGAAAAAAAGCCCCGGCTGAGCCGGGGCTGAGGGTGCCGGAGATGCTCGATGATCAGTACCGGGCGGAAACGGGAGCCCCGCCCCAGTTGAAGCGGTAGTTGAAGCGCACGGTGACCATATCAACGTCCTGATTGATCCGGTTGACCGCGTTTGCGACAATCGGATTGGCCACCGAGAACGAGTTGTTGGAGTTGCCCATGAACAAATGGTCATATTCCAGACCGACCGACCAGTTCGGCGTAAAGCTATACTCGACGCCGACACCAACAGTGGCGCCCCAACGCGTTGCAGTTGCCGAAGCGACATCGGTGCCGACGGCGTTGAAAATGTCGAGCCTGTTGTCCGTGACGGCTGCGCCTCCCTTGAGGTAGAACAGCGTGGTCGAGTTCCAGCCGGCCCAACCAAGCTGGCCGGTGAACAAGCCTATGCCGTCGGTTTTGACGCGGGTCGAGAAGAGCGGATTTATCAGACTGGCTTGCGAACTGCCAAGGTCGGCCCAATCGCCTTGTGCTTCCAGGCCGAACACGAACTGGTTGAACTGCCAGCGATAGCCGAGTTGACCACCGATCACGCCTCCGGACCGGTTTCGGCAGCCATCAGCGAAATCGACGCCCGCTGCAATGAAATCCACGCAATTGTGGTTTTCGGCCCACCCGCCATTACCGCCGATGTAGAAGCCGTTCCAACTGTAAACTGGCGGCGGCGGCGGCGGTGGCGGTGCCTTAACCGCCATATCAGCCGCCGAAGCCGGAGCGGCCACACCAAGTGCAATCAAACCAACGGTGCTCAGCAAAAACTTCTTCATGTGATGTCCCCTCTCGGCCTCGTAAGGACCGACGATGATCGTGCTACTTCGCTACTCCCCCTCGGACTCAATTCCGCGACCTAAAGTAGATGATTTGGCACCGTTGGCCTGTTTCTGAACAGCAACAGTCCGATTTATTGCGGCAAAAACGACAAGCATGCTGCCATAATTTGTCTGCAGCTTGCGGCCACAGGACGCTTCTCGTTTTTGGCAAATATTTAAATCAGTTGGCGGTCAATCAGGCTTCGGTCGCGAGTGATTGCGAGTCGTTGGGAAGACAAGATGTCGCATGATGCCCGAGCATGTGACCAAGCGGCTCGCAGCGGCGACAATCAACGTGCGCTTGCGAACCGGCGAATCGCGCCGGACTGATGCAGAAGTCACGCTGACGAATTGCCACGCTGTCCTACTTCAAGAGTTACAAGCTTGCCAGGGCGTTGCGGGATAAAATTCCCCAACTGTGGCTTCGCTGCGAAGCAGCACGGCGGCGATGGCCACCATGCTTGCCGAATTTCGCTCTCGACACTTCCGCAGCGGTCAGACCCGAGAGGCGGATTAACAAGTCATCCCGGTCGCGCATTGACCGCACGACCGGTCTGGCGATAGGCCGCGGTTCTCACGCAGACACCGTTCGCGCGGTGCATGCCGGCTCCGCACGCCTCAAGAACTTGGATGACCATATCGCTCGGCTGCATAAGGGGTACGGGTGCGATAGCCTGGGCCGACGAGGCGAACGTGAGGGCACAAGCAACAACAAATCAACCTGAGCATTGCTTCTCACCGGTCTGTTACGTCGGCATCAGCATTCACCAATTAGGAGCTATTGATCCAGGTCAACGAAGCACAGCGATCTGCGCTCCCGCCCCTTTGACGTCCTAGCACCAACCGGAGGTTGATCTACATCAACGCGCTGATGGACCATCGGATTGCTGTTGGCTGTCCGGTTGGCAAGACCACCAAAGGAGGCTCACCATGACCAAATGGATTGCGGCAGCGGGCTTCGCCCTATGGCTGGCAACATCGGCGCAAGCGATGACGCCAGCACCACTTCCTCAGCCGGATGACATGATCACGCAAGTCGCGGTCGGCTGCGGACCGGGTAGAACACGGATCAACGGAGTTTGCGTCGCAAGAACCACGATCCGTCACACCCGCCGAGCCGTCCGCAGGTGTGCGGTCGGAATGACTTGCTAGCGCTGATGTTTTCAAACTACCGGTGCTTGGGGTAGTCGCGCACCTGTATGTCATGACGTTCGTGAGAGCCATTGATAATCACAACACGCGCGGCCAGCGAAGGCATATCGTTTTGGGAAGCAAGCAGGTAACGGAGGAGAGATCTCATGAAAAAGCTAGCAATCATCGGAACAACGCTCATTGGCAGCATGATGCTTTGCGCTGTCCCTTTGTCTCTGCATTTCTCGCAAGCGACTGTCGTTTCGGTCGCGCTCGATACGGCGGATGCACGGGTCGGACGACCGGGGACGCCCGGCAGCGTCGCAGGTGTGGCGCGCAGATCTGCACGGCGCTGCGCCGCTGGCGTTACTTGCTAATAAGCACGGCTTAAGATCGTCCTCGGGGACGCGGACCGGCAGGACACGTGTTGAGCGTATCTGAGTCGCTAAAGACCATCTGCACCGAGAAGTCCGAAGGTGCGAGCTATGGCTTTTGGCCAAGTCGAGGCCGATCGTGGTAATCTGCATAGCGGATGGCTCCCATTTTGCTCGTGAATGCCTGACGGCGTTCACACCTTGGCACCTAGATGCCGTGAGCGGGAGCCATCCACCTCATCTGCTATAGCGCCGCTATCGGGTTATAAGCGGAAGTGACACATACATCGTCAAACCGACGCGATTGACCCTTGGCGGACATCGGGTTGTCGCTAAATGACCGGTAAATGACGCCCCCTGGCTCTTACAATGTGCTAAATTGAGCCGGCACGATTTACTGTCTTCAGCCCGGCCGTTGCACCATGACCGATTATCATAATCCGGCATGGACCAAGGAAAGCCGCTTTCGCGGCAGCCTCGACGATGTGATTGTCATCCCCCTCGTTGTTGTCGCGCTCGCCGCCAACAAAATCTTGCGTTTCATTCTTTCGATCCTGATGCGGCTGCTCGACTATGCTTTCCCTTTGGCAATGCAGATCGTCTGGCTTCCGCTCTTCGTGGCCAGGGTTCTTGGCAATGTCATCGTTACTGTCATAAGCGGCGCGTTGCGTCTTGTTCCCCTTTCCGAGACCAATCGTCGGCGCTGGAGCGTATCGGTCCGCCGGAACTGGTCGTGGCTTCGGCGGAAGATTAGCTATCACGCGTTCGAACGAGCTGTGCATACCTCGTTTGAGAGCGGCATGGCATGCGTGTTTCGGAAATGCCGACATCTCACGCCGAATACCGCACTGCTCGTGATTCTGGGCGCGGTACTTTGGCTTCCGATCTCTTTCGGGGCAGCAACGGCGATGCACGCGATATTGTTTGCGAAGGTCACGTCCTGGCCGGCGTGGATGCAACTCTTGCATCCGCTGGCAACGGTCATCGCGAAGAGCAAGCTCTTAGTGCTGCCGGTGTACCCGGCAGCCTGGCCACAGGCCAAAAGACACCCCTTCGTTCAGCTCGTATTCAAGGGCTATGAAACCCTCAAGCGCATGTATGTGATCAAAAAGGTCGGCTTTCGCTATCGGCAGGCAGAGATCGCCGGCATCGCCGTGGCTGAGAGGCTCGAGCGTACCGTCGGCATCGCATCGGCGGTGAGGTGGCTGCGCAACGCGCACGTTGCCGAACAGTTCGGCGTCGAGAAGCCCACTCAGAAACTGCAATCGTTCTTCTCGCGATGGTCAATCAAGTTCTCGGCCGAATACTACGAAGCGAAAGAACAGCAAGCCTCAGATGTCCTAACTTAAGCAGCAGCGGGCTGCGAACGCTGAGGTGATTGTCAATCTCAAAATCGTATGCGGCCGTAGATGCTCGGCCGATTTTGAGTCATGATGTGCATCCGGTGGTTTATCGATGCAGCCCATAGCTGCCGGGAAAGGCTTTCCTGACAGCCGCACTTGACGTTGATCTAGGTCAACGGCGCGCAGGCGACGTCATCCGGTGTAGGTAAGTGCCACGATCACGGGACCGAGGATGGTCAGGAGTACGTTTCCGACCGCATAGGGCACGGCGACCCCGAGGACTGGCGTCTGACTGTCCGCCCGTTCGCAGCATCCGGTGACGGCTGCGTCCACCGTCATTGCTCCCGCGAGCGCGCCGCAGATGATCACCGGATTCAGGTGCAGGACGCGGTACGCCACGATTGTCGCAATCGTCAGCGGAACGAGCGTTACGACCACCCCCAGAGAGAGAAGCAGCATACCGTGGGATTGAATCGCCGCAAGCGCCGCCGGCCCGTTGGCAAGCCCGATGGCGGCGATGAACCCGCCCAAGCCGATGTCGCTCAGCGTTTGCTGCGCCGCAGGCGGGTAATTTCCGATGGTGGGTCGGCGCGCGCGGAGCCAGCCGCACACCAGGCCAGCGAGCAGGGCGCCTCCGGCGCCGCCGAGCGTCACGGCGAAAGAGCCGACCTTCACGTTGAGCATTCCGACGAGCAGGCCCACGGCTATTCCCGTGGCGAGGAAGGCAATATCTGTCCGGTCACCATAGCGCAGCACTTGGCCCACCTTCGCTGCGGCACGCTCGACGTCGTGCGTTGCGCCAACCAGGGTCATGACGTCGCCGACATAGATTTTCGTATCCGGAGTGAGGGGTACCTCTTGCCCTCGACGCGTGAGATCCCGCAGGAACACACCCCGTGCGCTATCGCCGACCTGATCGGCTATTTCGGCCAGGGTCCGACCGTGGAACGCCTGATTGTTAACGAGAACGCCGAGCGCATCGCCCAATACTTCGCGCAGCACCCCGGCGCCTTCGATTTCCGGGCCGATCGAGGTGCTCGCCTTCACGAGGGCCGCCGTCGGCCCGGCGAGCACGATTTCATCTCCGCTTTCGAGAATCATCAACCTTGAGGATTCGACGTCGCTGCCGCCGCGGTCGATGCGCTCGACGACGACGCGTTGGCCAACACGATCTTCGATGGCTCCGACCGTCTGTCCGGCAGCGGTGACGACCCGGTAGGCCCGTGCCTTGAATTTCTGGTAACCCAGGCTCCCGGACTTGCGGACCTTTCCCCCGGAAAGAGCTGCCTCCAGTTTCGCGGCTTCGTCCTTGAGATTAACCCCCATCAGCCAGGGCGCGGCAAAGGGCACAAATAGCAGCGTCAGGATGTAACCAAGGATGTAGGTGACGGCGTAACCCGCCGCGATGTTGGCTTGCTGCTCCTGCAAGACATCGTCAGCAAGTCCCAGTTGTCCCAGCGCGCCTGTCGCTGTCCCGATCATGGATGACTGGGTGAGACTGCCGGACGCAAGGCCGGCAGCCGTGCCGGGATCCAGATGAAAAGCAAAGGCGAAAACGAGAACCAGGGCCAGGCCGGTGACGCTGACAACCAGGGCAACGCCAACCTGTGACAGTGTGCGCAGGCTCAGCGATGCAAAGAATTCCGGTCCCGACTTATACCCAATCGTGAAGACGAACAGGCTGAAGAACATCGACTTGAACAACGGAGGGATCACGAAGTTTCCGAGTTGTCCAAGCAGCACGGCCACGACCAGCGTGCAGGCTGTAGCGCCTACCGAAAATCCCTTGAATTGAAGTCGCCCAAGAAACGTTCCAAATGCGATTGCGAGAAGCAGGAAAATCTCCGGCGCAGTCGAAATAAGCCAGCTGATGGTGTCCATCGACGAGATCCTCAGGCCCACAAGAATCCACGTTCGGATGCGCTCATTCAAGCTCATTCCTGGCGGTCATGACGGAGGTGACGCGTGCCTACGCCGGTTTCCCGATGGCATTGCTTGTGATCGCATTGCTGCTTTGCGAGCAGAGCCTCAGGAATAACGGTCACCGTGCACGTGATGAGTTGATCTAAATCAAGACTCTTCGAGCGCAGCTGACTAGGTTTGTCCAACCGTAGATCACAGGTTCGGAGAACCGCCATGGCGCAGCAGCTCAGGGCAGGATCGCTTCGAAACGCCGTTCTTGGCGACCAGAGCTGTCGCCAGAGCTGGACCGACCCCCGCGATATTATCGAGCCGATTGCTGGCCTCGTTGGACCGATGCCAAGCCATGATCAGACGGTCAAACTGAAGAAGCAGGGTTTTGAGCATCTGCTGTTGGGCTCCGAGTGCGGCAAGACACGCACGTGCTACCTCGGGCATTCGTTTGTCGCTCCTGTCGGCAGCGACGTTGAGCAATTCCTCCACGCCATGGCGTCCGACCGGCGCGACAATCCCGAACTCAGCAAGATGAGCGCGGATCGCATTGATTGCCGCGGCAAGTTCTCCGTCCTGTGCGGTCCACGAGCATGCCCGACAAACTGAAAAAGCTGTGCGTTTTCACCAAGAGCGGACCGCTGATTGCGCTAGCCATCGCGGCGGGAATTGTGCTCGGCATTGTCGGACCCACCTCAGCGCAGTTCTTCGGCGGATTTCAGCAGCGCCCGCAGCCACAACGCGGTGGCGGCGGTTTCGGTGGCGGCTGGTTTGGTAACAACATGTTTGCCCCATTCCAGCAGTACCCGCCCCAACCTCGTTGGGATAGGCGGCAAACACTTCCGGCCGCGCGCGAGGATTTTTCAAAGGCACCGCCGCCTGTGAAACACGACACCATACCGGAGCGCCAAATTCTTGTGCTCGGTGATGCCATGGCGGACTGGCTCGCCTATGGTCTTGAGGACGCTTATGCCGATCAGCCGGAAATGGGCATAATCCGCAGGCACAAGACCGTCTCTGGCCTCATCAAGTATCAGCCCAAGGGCGATCCGGCCGACTGGGCCGCCGCGGCAAAGGGCATCCTTGCCACTGAGAAGCCGGACGCCATCGTCATCATGCTCGGGTTAGACGACCGCGTGGCGATGCGCGAGCCGGCGGTCGATAAATCCGACAGCAAGACATTGGACAAAAAGACCGACAAGAAGGACGTCAAAGCCAAATCGGACGCGAAGTCCGCGGACGGAAAACCCGGCGCGAAGCCGGGTGGCGGTACAGACGCCACCGCGAAGCCGGATGACAAGCCGGTCGATACTGAATTGTCGCCGGAGGACGCCGCCAACAATGACGGACCGCCGGCCATCGCGCCCGAGAAGAGCACGCGCTCGCCGAACGGCATCTATGAGTTTCGCGAGGAACGCTGGGTTGAGCTCTACAAGAAAAAAATCGAACAGATGATCGGCGTGCTTAAGTCCAAGGGTGTGCCGGTGCTGTGGGTCGGTCTGCCAGCGGTACGTGGGCCCAAGGCGACAGCCGACACGCTGTTCCTGGATTCGCTCTATCGCAATGGGGCCGGCAAGGCCGGCATCACCTATGTCGATGTCTGGGACGGCTTTGTCGATGAAGCCGGCGGCTTTCTGCAGCAAGGTCCCGATTTCGAAGGCCAGATCCGCCGGCTTCGTTCGTACGACGGCGTGTACTTCACCAAGGGCGGCGCCCGAAAGCTCGCGCATTATGTCGAGCGCGAAATCAACCGGTTGTTGGCTGCTCGTTCCGCGCCGATAGCGCTACCGACCGAACCGGCAACGCCCGACGCCAATGCACTGCCGGGTCAGCCGGCGCCACGCCCACTGGCCGGACCGATACTTCCCTTGGTGGCCTCCTCTGTCGGCACCGATCAATTGGTCGGCGGTCCGGGGTCGCGGCCAGTGGCGAACGATGCGCTGGCAACGCGGGTGTTGGTCAAAGGTGAGCCTTTGTCGGCGCCGGCCGGTCGCGCCGATGATTTTGCCTGGCCGCGCCGCGAAGTCGGACACGAACAAGTAAAGGGTGAGCCGGCAATGGCATTGGCATCGCCCGATGTCGGCGCCCGGGTAACGGCACCTGCGGCATCGCTAAAGCCCAAAAAGCATCGCAGCTGGAGGTGGGCCGGTCTTTCGCGCGCAGCACCAGCCAGTGTGAACTTCAGATAGGTGCCGCTCTCGTGACGCCAGAGCCAACCCAGTTCAATGGCGCGCGCCAGCGCGGCACGGAATTGACCCGGCGCAGCGCCTGCGTCGAGGAAGGGACGGTTGACCAGCTCGATAAAGATGCGGCCGTCCTGCACCGGCTCAATCGTGCTGGCGATCTCGACCAGCTTGCGAGCCGCGACATCGGGATCAGTGAAGGGGTTCGGCTCGACGTATTTCGTGCACGGCTTTATCCTCTTTGTCAGCGCCGCGCATGACGATTTTCAACGCGTCATCCGGCAATCGTCGCTGAAGTGCCCTCGCCTCGTCCCATGGCGCGCGCAGCCAGACGTCGCGCTCCTCGTCGGTCATTAAGATCACCGGCATCGCCTTCGGGTAGATCGGGTCGACCACCGTGTTTGGCGCATCGTCAGCGAAGCAATAGGGCAGCAGGTGCCGTTTCGAGATCACATTTGACTTCGTGCTGCGATCCGGTTGTGGGTGGAAACCGTTCACCGAGCTTGCGCCTATAGTATCCCCATCTCTGTATGGCCAACCTAATTTCGTCGCTGACAGCAGCAACCCTCGTCTTCTTCTTGCGCCACCTTCCTGTCTCCTTGTTAGGGATCGGCAAGCCGTTCGGGAGGACGAGCAGATCGCCCCTCCTGTTTAAATACACGTCGAACATCGCAGCGCTCCCAGCACAAATGGGTGAGGATATCGCTGTGAAGCACGGAGGGAGTCACCCAAATACAACAGCGCGCCAAAAACAGCGTGTCGCAGACAACCCGCAGCGACGCTCCAGCTCATGGATCGGCGTCGTCTTCGGACGGCGCACTATGTCGAGGGCGACGGTCTGGTGGGTGTAGCAACCGAGGCAGCGGACCTCCAGATATCCGTAACCCGCGTTCAGGGCGTCGCCGATTGTCGGAGAAGGCTGGGCCGGTCCTTGGTAGCCGAGCATCCGGTCATTCCCGACTTTAAGGGCGAGCCGGTCGGCCACCTTGCGCGCCGCCTTGTCGATGCCGACAAGCCGCCGCTGCCAGCGGCATTCCTCGACGCGCTCTTTATCGCGCACGCCGATCACTCGCTTGACCAAAACTACTGCACCCGCAGACGCGGCGCTCCGACCTCGATCCGCGCCGAAGCGATGACCGTTTTATTAAAACTGGCCATTTAAAGGTAAACGCGATGATTGGCTTTTGGGACAATCACGCGGCGATATACTCGGCGCTTAGGTGCCTCCTCAAAGTACCGAATCCAGCGCGGCCGACGTACCGAGGATTGGATGGCCGATGATCAAACATTACATGGAAGGTCTGCTGTTCTTTGAAGGCGGCCGAGAATTGCGCATTGTAGCTTACGACGTGAGCCGAACCAGCGCCGTGCTGCATTCAGATGGACTCGGCCTCCTTCCGATACACTTTTACATCACCTTCGACGGCTTTCTCACCGTTGGAAAATGCCGACTCGCGTGGAGATATCGGGACGATGTTGGTGTCGTCTTTGAACGATGGCTTGATATCCCTCAGTGTAAGACGCTCGACAACGGCCAAGGTGCGATCCATGACCGATGAGCAGCTCGCAGCTATGCACCGACTACTTGCCGAGTACCGTCGAAAACTCGCAAAGGAAGCTGTTCTCGATGTCGTGCAACAATATCACGCTGACCTTGGGCAAAGAGGCCGCGCTGATACCAAGGCGAACGGCGATAGCGGAGCGGCTTCATGAGCGCGAACAGAAGATTGCGAAAGATGGCGGTGAGAACGAATGACAGCCGGGCCGGGTCCGTCAATCGAAGAGTGCCGCGCGTTGGCTGCCGAGTACAAAAATGCTGGCATCCGATGCCAACAATTCTGCCCGTCGATCTAGCGTGCTTAGGAACATCTCCAATAGCCGGACAGCACTAGGGAGCCAGCTTGAGGCCCTTGCGGTCATCACAAAAGCGGAACAGTAGTCGAGATCGTGCCGCATCGCGCGCATGATGAGGTGATCGACCTGCCGCCATTGCCGTCCTTGCGCAGCCGCGTCACGAGTGTCACAAATTTCGTGGAAATACGGTGTGCAGGCCCGGATAGAAGCCGCAAGCCCATTGCCATTGGTCGACGTGGACGGGAACGCCTGCGCCCTCGCCCACCCTTTAACTGGCGTCCCAAAGGTTAGACACTTGTTCCAGAAACGTTTTGTTTCCGTACTCCGGTTTTGGTGTCTAACCTTCCCCAAGGTATTGAATTTACATTGGGGTGCGATCCCTGGGAGGATTCGAACCGCGATATTCCCATTTTACAAAAGCCCTTTGAGAAATCGAGAGAATTTCAATCAATTTCCCGAAAATCAGGGCTGGAGACTTTCGGAAAACACGGGAGCCCAGGAGACTCGCAGATTGCGTTTTCCAATTAGGCTTTGCGAGCCGAAATCGCGGCGGCCGCTTGCGAAACTGATAGGTAAGACGGTGACCGCGAGGCCGATAAATAGTCTGACCGCAATCAGAGAAGCTAAATTTATTTTGCGCTCCTTTATTAGTTTCGACAGCAAACTCTCCCGCTACTTCATTGCCTTCCGCATTGCGTGTGGTCTGTTAAGGTCAAGGATGACCCTAGTTGGTACGCAGCAGACGGCAAGCTAAGGGCCAAAAGCCGAGCTATCGGTCGATAATGACTCCTATCGATGGCGTCTTCCACAGCGAGGTTTCTCACACGAGCAGTCGCTGCCCGACGACCTCAGATCCCGCTTCTACAACGAGCGAGTTTTGTTATGTTTGCAAGTTAAGGCAAGAACACTAGCTAAAAACCGCCGCGCCAGACCATGGAGAGCTGCATGGCTATCTCACGTAGGAATCTCACTTGTCTGGCTGCGACGAGCGCTGTTGCTGCTGTTGCTTCGCCCGCAATTGCGCAAGGCGCAGTCAAATGGCGACTTGCGTCGAGTTTTCCAAAGAGCATTGAAGGTCTGTGGGGAGCGGGTCCGACGCTCGCAAAATTCGTAGACGAGATGAGCGGCGGCAAGTTCACCATCGATACCTTTGCGGCGGGAGAGATCGTGCCCGGGTTGCAGGTGCTGGATGCAGTGGCAAATGGCACGGTTGAGTGCGGCCATTCCTATAGCGGATACTATATCGGAAAGAATCCCACTCTGATCTTCGACGGATCGCTTCCTTTCGGAATGACTCCGCGCCAGCAAAATGCGTGGTACCTTTACGGCGACGGCAAAAAGCTGATGGACGATATTTACGACGGCTTGGGTGTGGTGAACATTCCAATGGGAAACACCGGCGGGCAGACGTTTGGCTGGTTCCGGAAGGAAATGAAGTCACCAGGCGATTTTAACGGCATCAAAATGCGGGTTGCCGGCTTCGGCGGAAAAGTGTTGTCAAAGCTTGGCGTGGTGCCGCAGCAGATCGCGGCCGGTGACATCTATCCGGCACTCGAGAAAGGCACCATCGACGCTGCCGAGTGGGTAGGACCCTATGACGACGAGAAGCTTGGCTTGCATAAGGTAGCGAAGTACATGCACCTTCCCGGCGTGCTAGAGCTCGAAGCTAATAACGGCCTCTACATCAACAGAGCGAAATGGTCCGAGCTCCCGACGACCTATCAGGCGATGCTGAAAGCGGCCTGCGCCTACACGCTAGTTGACATGCTTGCGGGATATGACTCGCGTAACCCCAAAGCACTCACTCGCCTCGTGGCAGCCGGCGCGCAGCTGGTTGTGCTCAGCCCGGACATCTTGAAAGCCCTGCGCACCGCGCTTGAGCAGGTGCTCGATGAGGAGGCCGCGAAAAGCCAGCAGTTCAAGCGCGTGCTCGAGAACTGGCGCACCTTCCGCTCCGAGCAGCACCGCTGGTTCTGGATCGCGGACGCCCGGACCGAAATGTCGGTATATGCGCTCACGGCTCAACAAACAAGCCTTAGTGCGGCAGGCGGTCGCTGACCGGGCGCGCTGGCAGCGCCGCGACTTCGAGTGATCAAAGATCGATTATCACTCGGGTAATCCAGCCTTACGTAGAGCTTCTTCGTATTTTGCAAGATCGGTGGAGCGCTGGAGAGGAAACAGCTGCCTGATTTTGGAAATGTGTATGGCTGGGTCGATTTGAAGCATGCGACTTACCGCCTGGGCGGCCTTTTCCTGATGTCCAGCGAATGCATGGCTTGCGGCTGCGATGCAGCTCACAATCAGGTAGTTGGGATTTTCCTGAACCGCCTTGTCCGCCCATATCGAGGCCTCATCGTGAGCCCCCAAAAAGAAGTGGGCGTGCGCTGTCGAGCCTTTCGCACTATAGCCAAGTTGATCGAGGGGACTAAGGCGCATCGAACGGGCCAAGTATTCGATCGCGGCTTCAGGTTCGCCGCGTAACACCCTCATCCATCCTGCGAAGTTCCACGCCGAAGCCAGGTTTGGATTAAGTAAAAGCGCGCGATCTATGGCAGGCGCGCCGCTGTCCAGGTCACCGGCAACATACGCAATCACATGTCCCGCCCGGGAGAGCGCAGCCGCATCATCTCTGCCCAATTCGACGGCTCTCCTGGCAAGCCATGTCGCTTCGGCAATATCCACGCGGCGATCGTTCATCCAGCCATTTGCCATTCGCCAAACGTAACACCATGCGGCCATGCCGTATGCCAACGCAAAATTGGGGTCCAGCTCGATCGCCTTGCGGAAGCTCTCCGTCGCTTCATAGTTGCTGTCGCGTGTCCACAAGTTCAGAACCGACATGCCGCGTAGAAAGTGGTCGTAGGCATCCAAATTCTCGGTAGGCTTTCTTTTCGAACGCTCGATCTCTGCCTGCTCCACCTTTGGCGCGATCGCATTTACGACGCTCGATGTCACCTGATCTTGCAGTTCAAAAATGTCATCAACTGAACCGTCAAATCGCCCGGCCCAAAGATGAGCACCGGACGCGGTATCAATCAGCTGCCCCGTAATTCGGACCTTCCCCGCCGATTTCCGAACGCTGCCTTCGAGGACATAACGGACGCCAAGTTCTCGACCAACCTGCTTTACGTCCACGGCCCGGCCTTTGTACGTAAAGGTCGAATTACGCGCGATCACGAACAGATTTCGAAAGTGAGATAGCGCCGTAATGATATCCTCGACCATGCCATCAGCAAAGTATTCCTGTTCGGGATCGCCGCTCATGTTTTGGAAAGGCATAACCGCGATTGACGGCTTGTCGGGCAGCGGCAACGGCCTTGCAACTGCGGGAGGCATAACGGGTGACGCTGGCGGCGCGGTCAGACGTGCCGCATAGAGGCGCACCGGTCGCTCGATGTTCTTTAAGAATTTTTCACCGAGATCGTCGAACGCGAAGCGGGTCTTGCCGCGCACTTGCTCGAAAACGCTCCCCGACAGGTAAACCCCGCCCGGCTCGCATTCGTTCTCCAGACGCGCGGCGACATTGACTCCATCGCCAAAAATATCATCACCCTCGATGATGATGTCACCGATATTGATGCCGATCCGGAATGTGATCGCCGGGCCGTCGCCACGGCGCCCGGCCATCTTTTCTTGAACTGCGATTGCACAGGTAACGGCGTCAACAGCGCTGGCGAATTCGACCAGCATACCATCGCCCGTGGTCTTGACGATGCGGCCATTATGGCTCGCGATGGCGGGATCGACGACTTCGCGCCGAGTAGCTTTTAGCGCTGCGAGGGTCCCCAGTTCGTCCGCGCCCATTAGTCGCGAATAACCGGCGACATCCGCCGCCAGGACCGCTGCCAGTCGCCGTCCGACCCGTCCGTCCGTCACGCACGTCCTCGCCCGGTCGCTGCTTCAACCGACTCGCATCAAATCACGATCAGGAAACCGCGGCTAGTAAGGTCGGACGTGGTTTTCCCAACGCCATGAACAGGCAACATGGTTACTCCGACGTCAGCTAGTCGCGGGCCATTGGCGAAAGAGCGCTCTTGAGCAGACGGTGGAACGACACCGAGAGACATATATCGACTGCGACGCCTATCGCGCAGTGCAGATCGAAAAAGATCTCTGCGCAAAGTCTCCCGAAAACGGGAATATTCCGCAGTTAGACTGGAGACTTTTGACAATTTCTCGCATAGGTTGCCGTCTTTCAGAACACGGAGACAATGCATATAATGCGAGAAAGCCCTTATTTAGCGGGCGTTCTGTGATATGGTTGATAACTATCTTAAGTTGAACGACTGGTTGGCTGGGGCGGCAGGATTCGAACCTCCGTATGGTGGAATCAAAATCCGCTCGCTTAGTTTTTTGCTATCTGCTCAAACTATGTAGCCGCTTCGAACCTGCTCGAAAACGTTACGGATTTCGGGGCCGGGAGCAAGGCAAGCAGTTCGATACTCATCCAAGAAGGCCCACTATCCGGGGGCTTTGTACCTCCGCTCACAGCTCGGCATCGGGCAATGTAAACGAGTCCGGGTTCGGTATCCTTTGCCCGGATGCGCAGGTCTGAAGCGCCCCGACGACGGCCAGACAGGTCGGTCTATTCAGGCGTACGGCTTCGACTCCCGATCACGTCGGTTTTGTTAGCGTCGAGGAGCGTCAGAAGTCCGCGCACGATCACCAGACGCCGACGCCCGACGGTGATCGTAGCGAGTTGTCCGGCCCCTATCAGCTCGTAAAGCTTCGTCCGTCCCAAGCTCGTCGCCTCGCATGCTTCATCGATCGTACAACTCAGCCGCTGAGAAAAAGGAATGGTTCGCTCTTCAGACTTCCGAGACGATAATAGTGGCTCGTCTGGTGCATTCTTCCCGCGTTGACTGTATCTCACAGACCTTCCTCCACACAGAAACTCGACAGTGCAAAAGTTGATCGTGCGGCGAGCGAGGTCAATGCGTACATCCGAGGCTCCCCGCGTACCATAGCGTACGGCAGCGGCCGTTCGAACATATCCGGATGTCAACGACGGCGAATGAATTTTTTTTGCTAATCAGTCGCAGAACCGCGGGAGCGATCGAATAACCTTGGATATCCGATAGAGATGTGTCGATCCTGTCAGAGTTCGACGCTGCATGGAGCAGACGGCATAAAGGCGAGCGCCATTGAACAAGGTGGCCGACCGGCTCCAAACATCGTTGTCTGCCTCACCTGACCACCCGCCTTGATCGGCGCCGACTCAAGGTAGATTTGGTCCTCACAATCAGTTGGCTGAAGCAGGCCGGATCGTCGCAGAAGGCGCTCAGCAGCCCATTCGGACGACAAAGCTCGGTCGTTATCTTCAGTCGCTTAGCGGGATCACGGTGCGCATCGGCGGTGGGATCGAAACGAAATCTTTGAGCGGGGCATCTCGATCGCAGACGAAAAACTGCTCCGAGCGTTCGCTGTCGTTCGCCAGCGTATATTCGACGTATATTCGACGAGCGCAGTGCGGATCAGCTAAGGCATTGTTTTCTTGGCGCTCCCAAGGGGAATCGAACCCCTGTTTCGGCCTTGAGAGGGCCACGTCCTAACCGCTAGACGATGGGAGCATAGGGACAAGGGAATAGCGTTGAAATCGGCTCGCGGCAAGGCGGGTTTGTACTGTCCGCGGTGAAGGTAAACCCCTTCTCCCCGCATCTGCGAGAGGGAAAAGGAATTCAGGGCTCGCCGACAAACCTCAGGCGCCCGACGGCTTTGAGCGTATGCGCATCAAAGGTGCGGATTTCGGTCGTTCCGCCCACCTCTAGCGTCACCACCACCCGGTCGCCGGCCACTCCCGTCGAGACGATCTTCGCGCCCTTGGGCAGGACGGCGGTGATCTCGGCCGTGGCAATGCTTCCCTCGGAGCGAAAAAGACGGTAGCCGATGGCAATCAAAACGGCCGCGACCGCCAGCGTCGTGGTAAGGCCGGCAATCAGCATCAGGCGCCGCACCCGCGCAAACAGCGCGGCCTGTTCAGGGGTCGGATCGGGCGCAACGGTCTCGGTCATCAAGCTCATCTTTGGAACACAACTTGGACAACGGTCAAAGGCTGGAAGTTATCGTCGAAGGCAGCGAGGGATCGCCCCGGCTCGACCGCGTCCTCGCGGCCCGCCTCAGCGAACTGTCGCGCTCGCGGCTGAAAGCGCTGATCCTCGACGGCCAGGTGACCGTGAAGGACGCCCCCGTCCGCGACCCCGCTTATCATGTCGCATCCGGGGATACGATCACAATCGACGTGCCGGCGCCGGTGGCCGCGGAGCCTAAGGGCGAGGATATCGCGCTCGATATCGTCTATGAGGACGATGACCTTGTCGTCATCGACAAGCCCGCGGGCCTGGTGGTGCATCCCGGCGCGGGGCATGAGACGGGGACATTAGTTAACGCGCTGATCGCCCATTGCGGCGAAAGCCTTTCCGGAATCGGCGGGGTGAAGCGGCCGGGCATCGTGCACCGGCTCGACAAGGACACTTCCGGCCTGCTGGTGGTCGCCAAGAACGATGCGGCGCATCAGTCGCTGTCGGCGCAATTCGCCGACCACGGCAAGACCGGCGAGATGCGGCGCGGCTACCTCGCCTTTGTCTGGGGAGTGCCGAACCGGCAGCGCGGCAGCGTCGATGCGCCGATCGACCGGCATCCGCATGCGCGGGAAAAAATGGCGGTCCGTGAAAGTGGAAGGCATGCGGTCACCCATTGGGAGATCGTCGAGAGTTTTAACGGCCCCGACGGCAAGCCGGTGGCTTCGCTGCTTTCCTGCGAACTTGAGACCGGCCGCACCCATCAGATCAGGGTGCATCTCGTCCATATCGGCCACCCCCTGATGGGGGACGCGGTCTATGGTCCCCACTTCAAGACCAAGGCCGTCCGCCTCGGCCCGCAAAGCCAGGCGGCTTTGACCGCCCTCGATCGCCAAGCGCTACACGCATACCTCTTGGCCCTGGAGCACCCTAAAACCGGGGCGATTCTGGAGTGGAACTCGGATTTACCCGATGATCTCAGGGCTTTACGAGAGACCTTAACGGCGGCGCTATGACGCAGCTTGGTTAGAAAATCCTTGATATGCCAGCAGGTTATGGCAGCCACACCGTAACGTGACGGGGGTTTAACTTCCAAACGGGGTACCGGTTGGTGTATGTTGCATCTGCGTTGAATACCCAACGCGGAACATCGCAGAGCGACTGGCTTTAACAAAGCAGTACCTGCCTGGCCCGCCGCTATCGGGGGCCTGAACCAAGTGGAGGGCGCACGAATGGCCCGCACAGCTACCCTGCCGATTCTCAATGGAGAATCCGGTCTTTCCCGTTACCTCGCCGAGATCCGCAAGTTTCCGATGCTGGAACCCCAGCAGGAATACATGCTCGCGAAGCGTTTGCGCGAACATGATGATCGCGACGCGGCAGGTCAACTTGTCACCAGCCATCTCAGGCTCGTGGCCAAGATAGCCATGGGCTATCGCGGCTACGGATTGCCGATTTCCGAGGTCGTCTCGGAAGGCAATGTCGGCCTGATGCAGGCGGTGAAGCGGTTCGAACCCGAAAAGGGGTTCCGGCTCGCTACCTACGCTATGTGGTGGATCAAAGCCTCCATACAAGAGTACATCCTGCGTTCCTGGTCGCTCGTGAAAATGGGCACCACCGCGAACCAGAAGAAGCTGTTCTTCAACCTGCGCAAGGCCAAGAGCAAGATCTCCGCGCTCGACGAGGGTGATCTGCGTCCTGACCAGGTGAAGGTGATCGCCAAGCGCCTCGGCGTGACCGATCAGGACGTGATCGACATGAACCGCCGGCTCGGTGGTGATGCCTCGCTCAACGCCCCGATCCGCGACGATGGCGAAGCCGGCGAATGGCAGGACTGGCTGGTCGATAACTCGCCCAACCAGGAAGCCATCATGGCGGAGCACGAGGAGTTCGATCATCGCCACCAGGCGCTGACCGGTGCGATCGGCGTGCTCAACGCCAGGGAACGCCGCATCTTCGAGGCGCGGCGTCTGGCGGAAGAGCCGATGACGCTGGAAGATCTCGCCGCCGAATTCGGCGTGTCACGCGAACGCGTGCGGCAGATCGAGGTTCGCGCTTTCGAGAAGGTGCAGTCGGCCGTGAAAGGCACGATTGCCCGGCAGGAAGCCGCAGCCCTCGAGGCCGCGCACGCCTAACCGAGGCGGATCGAAAACGAAAGACAGGAAGCCGGCGGCAACGCCGGCTTTTTTGTTGGCTTAAGGCAGCGCACCCAACTTGAACCAGCCGGCATCGGAGACCGACCAACCAAAGCGAGGTGGCGTCAGCCCTTGGGTTAACTTCTTGGGCGACGCCAGCTCGCAGGCAACCGGGTCTCGAGCGATGTCCATCATCCTGCAATCCAGCGTCGGCTACTCCGCCGAGTTCATGCGCGAGCTTCCGATGCTCGAACAGGCGATGATCGCCCACGGGCTGGAACCATCGAAATTCGTGATCTCGAAGGATTCCGCCTCACCGTCGACGCGCCATGTCGTCGGCACGTTCTTCTACGACTACACCGTGTTCGTCGACGGGGAGCATTTCACCCTGACCGAGCCGAACGACATGGTGTTCCTGGACTATTTCCTCAAGCTCTGCACCGCCGAGGACGACGTGCGTCCGCTGCTGAAACTGCGCCGCGGCCGCCTTAACCGGGGCGGCCCTGGACTGGTCCGCCGCTTCCTGCGCTGGATGGCGCAGCCGGTCTGACGAATGAATCGAGGGTTACCTCAACGAAGGATGCTGAGGTAATCCGACAGCGTGGTGGGATCGCCACGCGTGCTCTGCCGCAGGGGCTGGTTACTCAACAATATGCTGGACTGGGTCTTGTAATCGGCAGGCACATTGTCAGTCGGCTTCAGCGGCTGGCTGAGGAGATCGCGGTAGCGGTCATAGGCCTGCTGGGTGCCGACGAAGATGCAGACGCAATGCTGCGGCTCGGCATAAAGATAACGCATGGCGTCGCCGGCCCCATTTGTGACGAAGCGGTGCGCCGGCAGCGCGCGCAGCGCTTTTTGCCCGGCGGGATCGTTGGCGAACTGGATACGAAAACCGGCGGACGACAAATAGAAGCTGTTCTTTTCCAGGAACGGCTTGCTCGGCTCCTCCACGGCGGACGAAACCGCGGCGGAGAGCAACAGCGCCATCGCCGGCAACAGCCGCAAGGCCCTGAAGCCGCGGTGCCAAAATGTATGCCGATGGTTCGACGCGACCAGCCAGATAATACTCGATCCTGACATTGTAGTTCCTGCCTTAACCTGTCGCCTTGCCTCGGCTATTACGCCACCAACAGTTGGCCACATTGTGTTGAATCTGAATCCGTTCGCGCTCCGCTACTCCCCCCACTCGCGCGCCAGCGTTGCGAGCGCACAGCCTTCGCAGTAGCGCGCATCCTTGAAGTCGATCCAGTTGTGGGCATAGACGTGGTCGAGCGGAATGCGATAACGCGCGCGCAGCACCTTCACCAGAATCCGCCAGGCCGCGATTTGTGCTTCGGTCGCGCCCCGCGTGACGTCGGGATAATTGCCGGCGAACTCCACCCCGATGGACGTGTCCTTGTTGACCTGATGATAGGTCTTGGCGTTGTCGATGTATTTGTTGTCGTTGCGGTCGGCGCCGTCGGTGTGTGTCGGGACGAGATTGTCCGCCACCGCCCAGTAGACCGTGCCGTCGGTCTCAACCCAGACCATAACGCCGCGGCGCGTCGGATTTTTCGCCTGTTCTTGCGCGCCGCCCCGCGCCGAACCCGCCGGCCCCTCGGTCTGGTGCACGATGATGTTGCGCCAGGGGTGAGCGTGAGCGACATCGCCCCATGGCGCGAGCCAGACGATCTTCAGGCCCGGAATTTCCGGCGTGCCGGACGAGCGCGCGATCGCCTCGATCGAGGGCCCCTCGGCCAAAGCCTGAGCCGCGAGCATTACCGCGCAGATTACGATCAGGAGAAAGCGAAAAGGCATGTACGGCACTATGCCGGGTGCCAGCCGTAGGGATCAAGCGGCAAGCCTGCCAACTGTTGCATCAGGCGTGGCGGCGCAGCGGCTCTCGGGAAATGGTTTCCGGCTCGGGCGCCAGCGGCGGCGACAGGTCGTAGACCGAATAGCGGTTCCGGCCTTCTTTCTTGGCGACATAGAGCGCGTGGTCGGCGGCCGCAATCAGCCGGTCCGGCAAGACCCCGATGTCCCGCGTCCATTGCGCGACCCCGATCGAGACCGAGAGCGGAACCTCGTTGCCGACACAACCGGCGGCATCCTCGCGGCACACATCCACGATGCGGCGCGCGATCATCGCGCCTTCGCGCAGCGTGGAAGCCGGTAGCATGATGCAGAATTCGTCGCCGCCGGTGCGCGCCAACAGATCGCCCGGCCGCAGCCGGGTCTGCGCCATCAGCGTGAAATGCTGCAGGCAGGCGTCGCCCGCGGCATGGCCGTGGGTATCGTTGATGGTCTTGAAGTTGTCGAGATCGACCACCAGCAGCGCAAACGGCTGATCGCTGCGGTCGGACCTCGCGCATTCGTCAGTCAGGCGTTGCAGCAATTGCCGGCGGTTGCCGACGCCGGTGAGATCGTCCATCAGCGCGAGATCGGCGACCTCGTTGCGCAGCCGGTCCATCGCCATCAGCAGGAAGCCGAAGTTGCAGACCATGGACAGGAACAACAGCGCCAGGATCATGATCGATTGCGGCGCGTTGAAATGGACAAACGAGAAATCGGTGCCGATCTGAAACAGCTTGCTCAGCGCACGGAACACGCAGATGACGATCATGACGATCGCGACGCCGCCGGCGAGCCGCGCGCCGGCATTGGCCTGGCCATCCCGCTTCCAGAGCAGCAATTTCAGCGGAAGAGCCAGCGGCAGCGCCTGCGCCACGGAAAAGATCACGATCCGCGCGGTCGCACTGTCATAACCGAATATGAAAATCGAAAGGCCGGCTAAGGTCAGCACCGTCAACGCGACCGTCTGCCGCCAGAGCACCGGCTCGCCGTAAAACCGCCGGATGCCCATCCCGGTGAGGCAGCTTGCGAAAACGACTGTCGTACCGCCGACCAGCAGCGGAATCAGCGAGTCCGTGAACAGCATCAACGTCGCGATCATCGAGCCGGCGGCCAAGCCCAAAGCCGAGCCGGTCCAGTACCGCGCCGCCTTGAGGCTCGGATAGCTGTGCAGGATGTACGCCCAGATCAGACCGAGCGCGAGGAAATTGATGACGAACGCCGTCCACAGCGTCGGTACGTTCAGCATTTAAGGTTCAGAGCGCCCATCGCCCCGTCTCCCCGTTTTCAAGTCGCCAGCCAACAACTACCCCCGTAGTCTCGCGGAGCAACATGCGGCCGCGGCGATTAACGGAGTCTCACCTCGGCCGCCAAATCCGCGGTGTGGTTGTGAAATGCTGAAGACAATTCACGACGCCGCGATGGCTGCCGGATGGTGCGGCGTTAACCTCGGAGTCACCACGGTGAGGCGCGTCGAAGCGACCGCTTATTCGATCGTGTGAGGCGATCCGAACGCGCGAAGCGAAAGCTTCGCGTCGAAAACACGCCAAAAGGCGTAACTTCTGTGGATAACGTGATGACACAAGCGTGACAACACGGGGCAGACGCTCGCGAATCTGCTCGATTACACTTCGAGGATATTGCGAGGCTGGCCCTCCGCCGAGCATGCCTCGTGTCGCGTTTCAATCCATTAACTCAAATGAGGATGCTATGGCTAAGAAAGCGAAGAAGGCAAAGAAGGCGAAAAAGGCCAAGA
>Ga0210393_10000833_pt1 | contig 26545 bp, 30 predicted proteins | sample IncBWC27OmetaG_FD_160068 | JGI IMG/M metagenome (GOLD analysis project Ga0210393, IMG submission 160068) | Forest soil microbial communities from Barre Woods Harvard Forest LTER site, Petersham, Massachusetts, United States - Inc-BW-C-27-O ...
ACCACCGAGATCGCATGAGCGTCAGCGGAGGTCCCGCCGTCGCCCGGTCCTTTGCTGCTGTCGCGCTTCGCGGCGCCGCCCGCCGGAATCGCCCTCAGTTCTCCCGTTAGCGGATCGCGTTTCCAGCTGACATCCTCGTCCAGGCGGCGCGGCCGCGGCAGTTTTGATTTTTGCTGGGTTTGTAGCGGAAGCTCGCGTCGCAGCATCGGCAAAGTCGCCAGCGTCAGAACCAGCGAGATGACGACGGTCACATCGCGCTGAGTCTGCCGATACGCGCGACGCTCGCGGGAAATGCGGCGCAGTCGCATCGGGGATTCAGTCGAGGTCAAAGTCGCGCAGCGGTTTTTCGATGGGCCCGTCTTTGGCCTTCTTCAAACCCTCCGCGAATTTTCGCGCCAGCACGTCTTCCTTCGATTTCTCCGCTTCCACCGACGCGCGGAATTTCGCCTCGACTGCGTCCACCTGTTGCCGCAATAGCGCCGCTGTGTCGTTCAGGTCCACCGAAGGCGGCGGCTTCGGCGGCGCAACGTGCGAAAGCACCACGCCAATCTCGCGATCCACCGTAAGCTTCGCCTGGCAGCACGGGCAACTGAGGGTAAACGTGTCTAACGGTTTCTGAGTCATACGCGCATTTTACGCCAATTTTGGCCTATCAGATATCGCGTCGGAACACTCGACCGGCGAAGCGATGGCGGCTTCGGTGCTAAAGGTTTCCTCGCAGCGGCCGATATATCCATTACGTACCGCTGGGAGCTTGCGAAAGGTGCGTGGACTCAATGCGTCGGCAGCCCGCACGCCCAGGTTCCCAAGCGGCACGGAAACTATTGCTCGGAAAGTTTTTAGGCATTGTCTTAGGCGAATTAGGCCGTTTCCAAACAGCAGGCGAGTGAACCGGACAAGGAGCGCGCAAATCAAGATTGTTCCCACGATCCCTCTTCCTCCAGAAAGTCTCGTCAAGACGGGAGCCGAGCTTCCCGCAAACTCCCGAACTCGCTCGCCACAAAAAAAAAGAACCTCGCCTCTTTCGAGACGAGGTTCTGAAAATTCCATTGCTGCGGATGCGGCTTTAAGCCGGAGCCGGTTTTTCTCCCTTAGCCAGACCCGGAATCGGCCGCGGTTCAGGCCGCAGCGAAAGCTGCGGTTCCTTGGTCGGCACCGGCGGCGCAGCGGGCGGAGGAGGCGGTATCTTCTCCGGAAGCGGCTTGCCTTCCATCAAGAGCTTTAATTCCACGGCATCCAAAACCTCGCGGTCTAGCAGTGCCTGCGCAATACGCTCCAGCTTGTCCCGCTGGGTCTCCAGAATATTGCGCGCCCTGCTGTAGCCGTTCGTGACGATGCTGCGAACCTCGCCATCAATCTTGATCGCGGTGTCTTCCGAATAATCCCGATGCTGCGCGATCTCGCGCCCCAGGAAAATCGCTTCTTCCTTCTTGCCGAAAGTAAGCGGTCCCAGAACGCTCATGCCCCATTCGCACACCATCTGGCGCGCGATTTCGGTGGCGCGTTCGATATCGTTCCCGGCGCCCGTGGTGATGTGGTGCAGGAAAATTTCCTCGGCAGCGCGGCCGCCCATCAGTACGGCCAGTTGCGCTTCCAGGAATTCCTTGGTGTAGGTGTGCTTGTCGTCGATCGGCAATTGCATGGTGACGCCCAGCGCCATGCCGCGCGGAATGATAGTCACCTTGTGCAGCGGATCGGCGCCTGGCGTCATCGCCGCAACCAGCGCGTGTCCGGCCTCGTGATACGCCGTGTTGCGCTTTTCCTCGTCCGACAAAATCATGGATCTTCGTTCAACGCCCATCAGGACTTTGTCCTTGGACATCTCGAAGTCCACCATCGCCACAAACTTGCGGTTTTGCCGCGCGGCCCATAGCGCGGATTCGTTCACCAGGTTCGCCAGATCGGCGCCCGAAAACCCCGGCGTGCCACGCGCAATCACCGAAAGATCCACGTCCTCGGAAAGAGGCACCTTCCGCGTGTGTACGCGAAGAATTTCTTCGCGGCCCTTGACGTCCGGACGCGGCACCACGACTCGGCGATCGAAACGGCCGGGCCGCAGCAGCGCCGGATCCAGCACATCAGGACGGTTCGTGGCCGCAATCAGAATGACACCTTCATTCGATTCAAAGCCGTCCATTTCCACCAGCAGCGCGTTCAAAGTCTGCTCGCGTTCGTCGTGACCGCCGCCCAGGCCTGCGCCGCGATGCCGCCCGACCGCGTCAATTTCATCAATGAAAATAATGCACGGCGCGTTCTTCTTGCCCTGCTCAAATAAATCGCGCACGCGGCTTGCGCCCACGCCCACGAACATTTCCACGAAGTCCGAACCGGAAATCGAAAAGAACGGCACATTCGCTTCGCCCGCAATCGCGCGCGCCAGCAAAGTCTTGCCGGTTCCCGGAGGTCCCACTAGCAGCACGCCCTTCGGAATGCGCCCGCCGAGCTTTTGGAATTTCTGCGGATCCTTCAGGAAATCAATAATCTCGTACAGCTCTTCCTTCGGCTCGTCAATCCCAGCGACGTCCTTGAAGGTAGCCTTCTTCTGCTGCGCCGTCAGCAAGCGCGCGCGTGACTTCCCGAAACTGAGCGCCTTGTTTCCGCCCGCCTGCATCTGTTTCATCATGAAAACCCAGAAGAGAACCAGGAGCAGCAGCGGCCCGAAATTTACCAGGAATGTCAGCCAGTCGGCGTTCTTCACTTCCTTGTAGTTATAAATAACGTTGTGGTCCTGCAGCACCTTGGTGACATCCGGAATGGCGGTGTTGGCGATCGTCACGCCGCGGAACTTGCCGCCCTCGCGGTACTCACCCTGCAACTCAGCACTGTTGGGCGAGAGGTAAATCTGCACGTCTTTGACGCCGTTGTTCTGCACCTTCGCCAGAAAATTCGTGTAATTGGGTTCGTCGTCATGCGCGGACTGCCCCCCCGTCGAGGCCATCCTCCAAAGCACGACCGCCAGCAAGATCATTAACAGCCAAAATAAAATTGTTCGGACTGTTGAGTTCACCTGATTACCTCACCTGTTCCAAGCTAACCGAGATATTGCCGCACATCGTTCCTACTTTCGCTTCAGCAGTTAGATGCAAAAAATCGCATGAGATATTCAACTTACCCGGCCGCTCTCCAGACCCTCTTCCTCGATCACCACTCCTGCCCGCGTGTTGTCGCGCGCGCGGAAGTCTTCGGCAGCGGGCATTCCCTGAGCCCAAATCACTCGGCCACCGCTTTCCAGTACCGGCCAGGCCGTGCGGTCTGCGCTCGGAACTCGCCCTGCCAGAAACATGCGCTTCAACTTCAATTCGTGGCGCCGGCCTTGTGGCCTATAGGCGTCGCCAGGCCTCCAATTCCGCAGGATCAAAGGAGAGCGCAGGAGGTCCGCATCGAGGGCGTTGGCGTAGCTCTTAGTGTCGCTCTCTGTCCGAGGCCAGTCAATCACTTTCAGCCGGAAGCATTTTCCGAGTTCCGGAATGGAAACAGTCGCCGTCACGCACAACGGCAAGGTTACAACATACTGATACGAGTGCGCTTGTTTCGCGGTTCCGTTGCCCTTGGACTGGCGGATCGTCTCGCTCCGCGAAAAAATCAATTCGCCGAAATTTCGCCGAACGATAATTCCGCCGGGAAGTTCCACGTGGCGGCCACTGCTGGACCCGCTGGCGAGGTGAACCACCTGTGCGACGTGGTCCGCGCCTAACTCTCGCCGGTTCCCCCGCACTACTTCATAAAGACGGCGGATTAAGCGTTCCGTAAGCACGCGCAAAGGACCGAATTCATTGTACTTCGGCGACGCCGGATTTTCCGCGCTAGGCGTCCGCAGCGCCAAAGGTGTCAACAGGGCGTGCACCGCGATACGCACACCATCGTCATCCGTCTGTGCCAGAGCTTGCATTCGGTCTTCCACCAGCGCGTCCCAGAAATTTCCTTCTTCCCGTGCAAAGCGCGCCAGCTCGCTCAAGTGCTCCACAATCGCGCCGGAGAAATCGCGTTCGATTACGGGCAATAGTTGCTCCCGGATTCGCGCGCGTGTCCGCCGCAGATCTCGATTGGTCGAATCTTCCCGCCATGTCTGGCTGTGCGCGCGCAGATATTCACGCAGACTTTCCCGGCGCGTGCCGAGCAGTGGGCGCACGATGGTCCCGGCCACAGGATAAATTCCCGCTAGGCCTGTCGGGCCGGTTCCACGCATCAGATGCGCCAGAACCGTCTCGGCTTGATCGTCCGCCGTATGCCCGACCGCGATGTGCGTGGCTTGTCGCTCGCGGATCACGCGCTCGAAAAACGCATAGCGCAGCCGTCGTGCCGCGTCTTCCAGATTCCAACCTTGGCGCGCGGCTTCCGCTGCCACATCCTCGCGCGCGGCCAGGAATTCCAATTCAAGAGCGCCCGCCAGCTCCGCAACGAAGGCGGCATCGGCTTCGGATTCAGTTCCACGCAGAGCGTGATTGAAGTGCACGACCGCCAGCGTGATGCCCAGTTCGTCGCGCAAACGGTCGAGCAGCCGCAAAAGCGCGACCGAATCGGCGCCCCCTGAAACGGCTACGCCCACACGATTTCCGGCTGCCAACATTCGGGAGTTCTGAATGGTCGCCAATACGGATTGTTCCAGCCGGACTCGCACAGACCGATTCTCCCACGGCTTCGGAATCAGGATATGCCTATGGTAACAGTGCGATTGTTCAGGGTCGAGGGCGGGACGGCCGTTTGAACATCAAGCGAGTGCGGAGACGCCGGAGAATCACAGCCGGTCGGTGATTTGTTGCGTGAATAGATCGCGGCTATACGAAATGCGGCGATCCAGCGCGACGGCGGCAAAATAAGAACAACTCTTGCGCTCCTTCTCCACCCAGACCGAGAATCCGGGGGCCAGCGGGCGTGAAACGCGATTCAGCACGGCAAGCAAGCCGTAATACGTTCCCACCGCACGAATCTCCGACTGGTCGTCGCCACGCTCCGGGCACAACCGGACCAGTTGCAGCAGACGATTGAAGTCATCGGCGCCAACTTCCTGATTGGCGATGCCGGTCACTTCGCGGACGCGGTCCGACAGGGCGATATTTCTGCTGGAAGCCAGGATCGCACGGCAATACGACACGAAGAACTGCAGGAAAATCGCAGCCGAAACCACGCATATGAGTGCCGCAATCATCGCGCTCTCACCATCAACCGAGCCGGCTCAAGGCGCGCGTCCTCCTGAACGTGTGCGAGCGTGTAAACCCACGCCAAGGGCAGCCACACTCCTACCAAAGGCGGAAACCAGCGGAGAAAGTTCGGTTCCAGCCCTGGGAATAGATTGCGCAACGCGTACGTGCAAGCGTCGGCACTGAAATAAATCCCGAGCGCGAGAACCAACTGGATCAACCGCGTCCGTGTCTCGCGCAACTTCAAAATCGCGCCCCACAGCAGGTATGTCAGTACCACTCCCACGAAATAGAAATTCTGGCCGATCTCGACTACGAAGCGACTGGTTAAGTGCGTCCGATTTTGATGTACCACCGCATAGGAGAAAACTGCCGTCAGAAGTATCAGCAGCACCGCAGCCCCGCGGATATACCGGCTGACACCCATTTCCGCGAAGGTTTCCTGGTAGAACTTAATGATCACCCAGAACATCAAGACGTTCAGCAAGCTGTCGGTGTAGTAGTAAAAATAGATATACGTGGTTGAATCGAAGCCGAAATGCCGCACGCAATAATACAACCCGCAGGTAACGAAGGCGTCGCATAACATATAGAAAGCAATGGGGAAATACTGAAAAGCCTGTTTGCGGGAGAGCAGATACACCACAACGCTAATTTCCGCGAGGAAACCGACAAGCCAGATCAAGTAATCGAGTGGTCCAAGCATTCCAGTTTCGTTTCCGGTGCTTGACCACTCGGCTCCCGCCTTTCAGCGGGAGCCCCCAGAAATTAGTTCCAGGGTGTGGGTGGCACCGGGGCCGACGTACTCATCCAAGGAGTCTGCGGCACAGGAGCCGACGTACTCGCCCAGGGAGTCGGTGGTACAGGAGCCGACGTACTCGCCCAGGGAGTCGGTGGCACAGGAGCCGACGTACTCGCAACTGCAATCGCCTTTAGACCGACGGCGCTAGCCAATACCGACATGACCAACACCGCTACAACTAACCACTTACTCATTGACCCCTCCGAGTAGGGACACTACGCGGCGGAGTCTATAAGTGTTTAGTCGTCGTCAAGAGGTAAATCTCAGGGCGTGTGCCCAAACGGTACACACCCCTACCTCTGGGCTGATTTCAAGCCTTTCCAGATCGTGCTCGTCAAATTAGCCGTTTCGATTGTGTTGGGTCAATGTTACGAAAGTACCATTCGCGCGGGACTTTCCAGGACGGGAGGAAGCGCGGAAATCAGCTGATTGCGCTGAGCGGCGGCCCTGTTTTCGGATGTCCGCCCGTTTCGCTAGGGCCGGCCAAAACTCTTTCCGCTATGGGTAGACTCTGCTAACATACATGCGCAAGTAAATCGACAATTTATGATGTGTGGAGCGACGCAACAATGGCACTAGCATGTGAAATGTGCGGTAAGAAGCCGCTATACGGCAACGCAATCAGCCACGCCCATAACGTTACGCGGCGTCGCTGGAATCCCAATCTACGGCGCGTCAAGGCCGTGGTCAAAGGCGCTCGCAAGCATATCCGCGTTTGCACTTCCTGCATCCGCTCCGGCCGCGTACAAAAGGCCGCGTGAAGTCGGCCCTCCTCTGGAAGGAGTCCAGTTTGCCACGACGGATCTTGGCCCTCGCACTCGTGTTGGCGGGTGTGTGCGTGGTGGGTTGTAGGAAGGAAGCCACGCCCGGCCCGGACGTTTGGGCAGTCGTCAACGGGAAGGAGATCCCGCGCTCCGAGGTGGACAAGTATTTTCGCACACGGGTGAACGCCGAAGGCCCGGCGCCGTCTCAGGAGGAGGCTCTTTCGCTCAAGTTGAATATCCTCGATGAGCTTGTGAACAACGAAATACTGCTCGAACGCGCCAACAGATTGAATCTGGTCGCCACCGATGCGGAAGTAGAAGACAAATTCACCGAGTCCAAGAGCCCCTATACCGAGGAAGAATTTCAGAAAAAGTTGAAGGATTCCGAACTGACGGTGGACGACTTGAAGGCGGACATCCGGCGGCAACTTTCCGTGCAAAAGCTGCTGAATCGCGAGGTGGTCGCGAAAATTTCGATCACCGATCAGGACGTGCTCGACTTTTATAACAAGAATCGCGCGCAATTCAACGTGGCTGAACTGCAGTTTCACATCGCGCAGATCGTCGTTACGCCGCACCCTGACGCCACTGTCCACAATCGCAAGAACGATAAAGCCACGTCGGAACCCGAAGCCAAGCGAAAAATTGGCTTGATCGAGCAAAAACTGGAAAGCGGCGCCGATTTTTCGCAACTCGCGATGGATTATTCGGAGGATTCCACGGCAGCGACCGGAGGCGATCTCGGCTTCGTTCCCGAGTCTGCATTGAATCAATCTGACCCGCTCTTGAAAAAGACGGTTCTGGCAATGAGGCCAGGTGACGTCACTCCCCCGATTGGCGTGAAAAACGGCGGCTACCGCATTCTCAAGCTGGTCGCAAAAGAGCCGGCCGGTCAGCGCGAACTTTCCGATCCCCAAGTGCAACAATCCATTCGCGACATGCTGCGTAACCGCAAGGAACAACTTTTGCGTTCGGCGTACATGGTCGAAGCGCGCGACGATTCGCACGTCACCAATTACCTCGCCCGGCAAATTCTGGAATCCGCAGGAAAACTTCCCGCCGCAAAATAATTGCGCAATCGCAACGGAAATTCGCAGATGCTGGATTGAAGCGATAGGGCAATTGATGAGAACTAGAGGCGGCTAACCGTGGGCGCGAGGGGCCGGCTCGGACGAAGAATGTTTGGGAGGAATGTCATCATCAGGCCCGCCAGTGGGCTCAGTAACAAGCTGATGAGGAATCCCTTCCAGAACGCAATCCCTTTTTTTTCCAGCTTCGTCGCCGTAAGCGCGCATGCCATCACCCAGAGAAGCACGGCAATTGCCAACAGGAGCCACGCGGCAAGCGCAGCAAAATGCACGTCTAAATACATTCTGAATCCCCCGAATGTTTCGCGCCTGCCAGGTAGCTAATTTCCGCCCGGATTGGAACCATTTTGACTCGAGCTAGGTGGTAAAGAAAGGCGCGGGAAACAAAAGCGAACTTAAAGGTCACTAGCAGCGGAACGAAACGGATCTCTCAGCCAACGATTACAACCACCTCTCCTGCGTTCACAGTTTGACCTTCGACCACACGCACCCGGTCAATCGTTCCCGATTTCGGTGCGCGAATCTCGTTCTGCATCTTCATCGCCTCCACCACCAGCAGGCCCTGGCCCGCCTGAACTGAATCACCCGCGCTTACCAGGACGCGCACGATTTTCCCAGGCATCGGCGCCAATACCTGCTGGCGTCCTTCCGCTTCGACGCTGCCCGCACGATTACGTCGCCATTCGCGCTCATCCTGGATTATGACCTGGAATTCCCGGCCGCCCGTGATCACTCGCAGTTGCGAACCCCAACACTCGACGCGCACAGCGAACGATTTTCCGTTTATCAGGATGGAATAGATTCCGGGTGACACCGCAGTCGCATCAGCCTGCAAACGTTGGCCATCCATCGTCCATATCGGGCGTTCGCCCGCCTGCGTGAGCTCGACGCGGCGCTTTTTTCCGGCAATTTCAAGCTGCAATTTCACAATGACTCCGCTGGTGCTGACGCACTTGTGTCACGGTTGCGGTTCGCGATTCACTTGCTCCCGGCGACCCTCGGTTCTCCACCGTGATCCTGCAATCGTGTTCGTCTCGGCAGCATTCGTGCCGCCACGCTGCGAGGTATGCCACAGAAATACGGCGATGGCCGCAGCTTGTTCGGCCCCGGATTCTTCTTCGCCGCTGCGGCTTTGCGCAGCCGGTGCGGCGCCCAGAAAATCATCCAGCCAGCGCGTATAAATCGCGCCCTTCTGGAAATCGCTGTTCGCCAGGATACGGCGGAAAAGCGAGATGTTGGTTTTGATCCCGCTCGCGTAATATTCCCCGAGTGCCCGGTCCATCCGCGCCAGCGATTCCTCGCGATCGCCGCCCCACGCAATGAGCTTTCCCAGCATCGGGTCATACTCGTTGGGAACCGTCCAGCCCGCGTAAATTCCTTCGTCCAGCCGGATCCCGGGACCGCTCGGAATCCCGCAGTCCAGGATTCTCCCGGGCGATGGAAAGAAATTATTGTCCGGGTCTTCGGCGTAGATGCGGCACTCAATGGCGTGGCCGCGCAGTTCCATCTGCTCTTGGCGAAACGGCAAAGGCTCGCCCGCCGCGATGCGCATTTGCAACTTCACCAGATCCAGCGAGGTCACCATCTCCGTGACGGGATGCTCCACTTGCAGCCGCGTGTTCATCTCCAGGAAATAAAAATTCCGCTGTGCATCTACCAAAAATTCCACCGTCCCGGCATTGGTATAATTTCCGGCGCGCGCCAGTTTCACCGCCGCTTCGCCCATGGCTCGTCGCAACTCCGGCGTCATGATCGGTGACGGCGCCTCCTCAATCACTTTCTGGTGACGTCGTTGCACAGAGCATTCGCGCTCACCCAGATAAACAAAATGACCATGATGATCCGCCAGCACTTGAATTTCGATGTGCCGAGGGCGCTCCAGATATTTTTCCAGGTACACTCGCGCGTCGCCGAATGCGTTTTGCGCTTCGGATGTCGCGTCCCGCCAGGCCGAGACGAGTTCGCTCTCGCGCGCGACGCTGCGCATCCCTTTGCCTCCGCCGCCCGCCACCGCCTTCAAAATCACCGGGAAACCAATCTCCCGCGCGATCTCCATCGCCTCGTCCACATGGCTGATGGCATTCAGCGTGCCGGGCACGGTGGGCGCTCCCACGTTTCGCGCAATCTGCCGCGCTGCGGTTTTCGATCCCAGCTGCTCCATCGCGGCGGCTGACGGGCCAATGAAAGTCACGCCAGCGTCCACACAAGCGCGTGCAAGCGCCGGATTCTCCGCCAGAAAACCGTAACCGGGATGAATCGCGTCGCAGCCCGCATAACGCGCAACGCCGAGAATCTTTTCAATCACTAAATAACTTTCGCGCGACGGAGCCGGTCCAATCGGGTAGGCCTCGTCCGCGAGACGTACGTGCAGCGATGCGCGATCGACGTCGCTATACACGGCGACGGCGCGCACACCCAGTTCCCGGCACGCCCGCGCGATGCGCACGGCAATCTCGCCGCGGTTGGCAATCAGGACCTTCTTGAACATTGCCGCTCCCCAGGGCAAACCAGGAATTCTAGCATCTTGGCCGTTCGCCCGCCTGTACGGGGGCCAAGCAGGCGAAGCCGGTAGTGTCTCAGTTTGAAAATGTTTCGAAAGGGAAATTGCGTTGTAGACGCGGTGCTTTTCCTTCAAAAAGCGTGCGGAAAGCCGTTCAGCATGAATAGCGCCACAATCGCCGCCATGACAAGCAAACCCACGATCAAGAGGCCCATGGCGGTCCTCGGGTGCCGCCTGGCGCGCAGGATAAAGACCAGCGGCAGGATATAAATCCACTGGAACGCGCCTAGTAAGATCACCCAATGGATCGGGTCCACGGACAGGTATCGTCGCAACTCGAAATAAAGCACGGTTAAAAGAACGCCCAGAACGAGGCCGAGCCACACGCTGCCGCGCCGGGGTTTCAGGGCGGTTGAATCATTGTCCATGAGCTTCGTCCGCAATTTTGCCAGATCCGCGCTTCCCGTCAAGAACCCCCGAATTCAAACTGAGACACTACCGCGAAGCCAGTTGCGTTGACACGCATGTGAGCCGCTGTTAGATTGCATACTTTGTGCTCATCGGCCGGCTCAAATTCAGCGTTCGGCGCGTCATCAGAGTGGCATTTTCGGCAGCGGTGCTCGCGTCTGCCTTCGGCTGCGCCGTCAGTCACAGGACAGTCGTGAAGCCGTCGCTAGCGCCGGCCGCGCTGCAGACCGCGACCAGAGAACAACTCATTGATAGCTACAATCGCCAGGCGCAAGCGATCCAGTCTCTCAACGCCGGCGTGAGCATGAAGCTGACCGCGGGTTCTGCGTATTCCGGCGTCATCGAGCAATATCATGAAGTGAACGGTTTTATCCTGGCAGCCAGGCCCGCGAGTATTCGCGTGATTGGCCAGGCCCCGGTGGTTAGCAAGAATATTTTCGACATGGTGAGCGACGGCTCGACCTTCAGCATCTACATACCGTCGAAGAACAAATTTATCGTCGGCCCGGCCGATCTGGAACGCCGTGCCGAAAAACCGATCGAAAATCTAAGGCCCCAGCACCTGGTGGATGCGCTGTTCTGGCCGGTTATCGCGGATCAAACGCCAGTGTTGTTCGAGCAAGCCAGTGAAGGCGCGGCGCGATACTACATATTGACAGTCGTCAAGCCCGAGGCACTGCCATCGGCAACCGGCTCGGGCGACGCCGGCAGCGCTGCTCCCGGTCGGGAAGGAATTTCCCGGCGTCCGACGTCGGACTGGGAAATCGCGCAGAAAATATGGTTCGATCGGACCGACCTGCGCGTCTCAAGAACTGAGAATTTCGGCTCTGGTGGTAAGGTGGCTTCGGACGTGGCGTACGCAAACTGGCAACCCGCGGGCGCCCAGAGCTACCCGTGGCAAATCAACGTCACCCGGGCAAACGATGACTATCAATTGCAGATTACGATCAAGAAGCTTACTGTGAATGAGCCGATTGCCGCAGACCGCTTCTCCCTGCCGCAGCCGCCCGGCACGGATTTGGTGCGCGTCGGTGAAAAGACTGGGGACGACGTTCACCAAGATTCTGGCCCGAACACCAAGGAGCCGCATCCTTAGCGCTTTTGAAATCGCCTAAGCGCTACAAATCTATGATTCGTTACATGATTGTGCAAAACGTGCTGCACCGCCCGCTCCGCACGTTCATCACCGTGCTGGCCGTGGCCGTCGAGGTCACGCTCGTCATCATCGTCGTTGGCCTTACCAGCGGCCTGCTCGCGGAATCGGCCAAGCGCATCGAAGGCGTCGGCGCGGACATTATGGTTCAGCCGCCCTCGGCGTCTGTGTTCATGGCCTTCAGCGGCGCTCCCATGCCCATCGCCATCGCAGATAAACTCGCACAGCTCGAATACGTACAGGCTGTCGCCCCTGTCCTGCTGCAATTCAATTCCAACGGTCTGGAAATCATCTATGGAATTGACCAAGAAAGTTTCCGTGCCGTAACCGGCGGGTTCGTTTTCCATGAAGGCCACGATTTGCAGGGGCCGAACGATATTCTCGTAGACGACGTGTACGCCAAGTCAAAAAGGATAAAGCTAGGCCAGACGCTGCGTCTGTTCGATCACGATTTTCACGTGGTGGGCATCGTCGAGCACGGTAAGGGCGCCCGCCTCTTCGTCTTCCTCTCCACACTGCAGGAGATGGCCGGCGCTCACGACAAGGCTTCGGTCTTCTTCATCAAATGTGATCGAGCGGATCACACACCCGCCGTGATCGACGGGATCAAGGAACTCCTCCCCCGTTACGAGGTTCGTCCGCTGAAGGATTTCATTTCGCTGATGACCTCTTCGAACCTCCCCGGTTTGGGCGCCTTCATCAACGTCATGATCGGTATTGCCGTGGTTATCGGGTTTCTGGTGATTTTTCTCTCGATGTACACCACGATCATCGAACGCACTCGCGAAATCGGGGTCCTGAAGGCCCTGGGTGCGTCAAAGGGCTACATCGTTCGCATCGTTCTCAGCGAGACAACGCTTCTCTGCCTCGGTGGCGTCGCCGGCGGAATTGGTCTCAGTTTCCTAATGCGAGCGATCTTCATCAAGCTGTTCCCGTCGCTTACGATCCTGATTTCCCCAGAATGGGTTTTGCGCGCGGGGCTCATTGCCATTGTAGGCGGCCTGCTCGGCGCTACCTATCCCGCCTGGATGGCCAGCCGCAAAGATCCCGTCGAGGCGCTGGCTTACGAGTAGCTCAACTCCACTCTTCCGCCGCGATTCGGGCGTCCCGGGCGATTTGCGTCCGCCTATCCGCGCTAGGCAGAAATGCTAAAGCCGACTAGAATATTTTCGTCCTCGAATTCGCCGACGCTTGCAGGGGAGCGGCTGTTGGAGCCCATACTTCAGACTGAAAATCTTTGGAAGGTGTATCGCCAGGGCAAGGTGGAGGTTCCCGCCCTGCGCGGCGTCAGCATCGAAATTTTTCCCGGCGAGTTCGTATCCATCATGGGTCCTTCCGGATGCGGTAAATCAACCATGCTGCACGTGATAGGCGGCTTGGCCCAAGCTACCTCCGGGCGCGTGCTCCTCGATGGCAACGATCTCACTACCATGAGCGATTCCGCCCGCACTCTGCTGCGCCGCCACAAAGTCGGCTTTGTGTTTCAGCGTTTTAATCTGCTCCCCACTCTCGATGCGTATCACAACATCACTCTCGCCCAACATATCCACGGAAATGGATTCGATCCGCATCGCTTCCAAGTCGTTGCAGACCTCCTCGGCCTCAGCGGCAGGCTGAACCACAAGCCCTCGGAGCTTTCCGGCGGCGAACAACAACGCGTAGCACTCGCTCGCGCCATCGTCAGCGAACCGAAAATCGTCTTGGCCGACGAGCCTACCGGCAACCTCGATACCAAGAGTTCCGAAGCCGTCCTGGGCCTCCTCCGCCAGCTCAATCAAGATCTCGGCCAGACGATCGTCATGATCACCCACAATCCCGAAGCCGCCGCCTACGGACATCGTGTGTTGCACATGCGTGATGGTGAGGTTGTGGACGGCTCGTCGGTTCACTGATATGCGCACCTTGTGGCGGGCAATTGTCCACACCATTTTCTGGTCGTTTGAACGCGGCAGCTGGCCCTACGATCTGGCCGTGATTTTGATCGTTCTGTTTGTACTGGTCACTCCGTCACACTGGTTCCACGATCAGCCCCAATTGAGTGCCGCGATTGGTTCCAAAGTGCAGCTTCAATCTGAGGATCCCGCCAGTCAGACGCACACTTATCGCCTGGATGCCACCGTGCTTCCCGCAGCAAAGCGCGCCGCTCGCGCCACTCCCGAACTCGAGCGCGAGACGCACGACATTCTCGCGCGCACCGTCGCCGAATTGAAAGACCAGACTTTCCAGGTTATACATATCGAACCCGTTTCCGCTCAGGACGGCTCGATCCTGTATTACGATGTCACCGTGCATCCATCTCCGCTGATGTAACATTTTCCGCCCCGCTCGTGAACTCGACTGGAACCAGGCGACGGGCCCGCTACGTCTAACCAATGTAGTATTATGAACGCTTCGTAAACGGGCCAACCACTCACCGAGGGACATGATTTGAAGGTAAAACGCTTCATATCGGCAATGGCGCTAGTCACCATCATTGCGATCGCTTGTCTCCGGGCGCTTCCTGCCGCCAGCCAAAATCACAGCCCAGCTACGCTGGACAGCACGCTCAGAGAACTCGATCGGTCCGCAAAGGGTTTCCACAGCCTTTCCGCTGACGTCGAGCGCACCAAAGTTACCGTCGTGGTTAACGATCGCTCCACCGAAACCGGTTCCATCCTGGTTCACGACGACAAGATGCTTCTGGAGATGAAGCCTCCGGATGCGCGCACGATTTTGCGCACCGGAGATAGCCTGTACATCTACACGCCAGGTCTGAAACGTGTTGAGGAATACAACCTCGCGCAGCATCGCGCACAGGTGGACCAATACCTTCTGCTCGGTTTTGGAACGCAGGGGAAAGAACTGCAGAAGTCGTACTCGGTTACTCTGGTAGGCGAGCCGACACTGGACGAGAAGAAGACAGTCGAGTTGGAATTAACTCCCAGATCCCAAGAAGCCCGCAACCAGATCTCCAAGATTCAGATCTGGTTCGATGAGTCTTCCTGGCTTCCCGTGCAACAGCAATTCAACGAATCCGGTTCCGGCGATTACTTCGTCATTCGCTATTCCAGAGTCGTGCGCAATCCCAACCTCGGCGACGCCCACTTCAAACCGCACTGGCCCAAGGGCACGGAAAAAGTCAAACCTCAGGGCTAACGCCTATTTCACGCCTGTTCGCTGTCTTTTCTCGCCACGCCCGGCTGATTCCTGTTCCAGCAGCGCCTGTTTGCGCTCCAGCCCCCAGCGATAGCCGGCCAGATTGCCGTCCGCGCGCACCACGCGATGGCACGGCACCACCACGGAAACCGGGTTCGTCGCGCAGGCCCGCGCCACTGCGCGAATCGCCTTCGGTTTGCCAATCGCTCGTGCCACCTGGCCGTACGTGCGCGTCGTGCCGTACGGAATCTTCCGCAATTCTTCCCACACTCGTCGCTGAAACGCAGTCGCCTGCACGTCGGTCGGCAGATCCAGATTCGGTTCTCGCCCGCGCAAGTGCTCCAGTATTTTTCCCACCCAGCCTTGCAAACTGTTCCGATCGCGCTGGAGTTCCGCTCGCGGATATTCTTTCCGCAAAGAACTTTCCAGCGGACCGTCCTCTTTCCCCAGGTACAGCGCGCTGATCCCGCGGTCTGTCGCAGCCACGAGCAATCGCCCCAGCGGCGAACCCACGATCGCGTAGCGAATCTTCATTCCCGCGCCGCCCTGCCTGTAGGTTGCAGGCGTCATCCCCAACTGTGCCGGAGCGCGTTCGTACAATCTGCTGCTCGATCCAAATCCTGCGTCGTATAGTGCGGTGGTCACGTCGTCTCCTTTGCGCAATCTGGACTTCAGCCGGCGCATCCGGCGCGCGTCAGCATACTGTCGCGGCGAGATGCCCATTACGCTGCGAAAAGCGCGTTCCAGTTGATGCGCGCTCATTCCCGCTGCCGAACTCAGTGAGCTCAGCGTCATAGGCGCCTCGCTCGCATCCCCGTTCGCGGACTTACTGCTGTCCGCGTCAATCTGCGCCTCGATTTCCCGACACACCCTCGCCACGGCTGCCGTGCGTGGGTCGCGCAATCGCGCCAAACGTGGTCGGCACCTCAGACAAGCGCGGAATCCTTGCTGCTCCGCCGCTTCCGGCAACGGAAAGAATTCCACTTGTTCAAGCCCCGGTTTCCGCGCAGGGCACGACGGCCTGCAGTAGATTCCTGTGGACCGCACGGCATACACAAACGCACCATCCGCGCCGCGATCGCGCCGCTGCACCGCCTGCCATTGTTTCTGGTTTGGCGCCAACCCGCGCCGGCCGCCAACGTTCGCATTAGGAGTTCTGGTCATCGGTTCAATCATGGTATGAGCCTCGCTCTCCCGTCGAAATTAGCGAAACTCAATCAAACTCGCTATCCGTTTCTAGCGCGCGAATTCAACGCGAAATTTCTCACAGCCGCAGCAACGATCACTGATGCTCCGAAGGCGAACACCCCTTCGCTTTCGGTTGTCTTTCGCGCGCAGCGAACAAACAACAAACCGCAAATCCTGCCCCTCAATCAGCTCAGAGGCCGCAACTCCCGCCTAATCATAGCTATGTGTTCCACCCCTTACTGTTGTATGATAGGGCACCCGCCCATCACTTCCCTTGACGCGGTTCCAGACTCCGCGCATATTCGCACTACCTGCAGGGGGGAAGTTTAGGCCGTTCTTGGGGGATAGTACATGGGGGCTGCTCCGGATTGGAAGGGGCCGCGGTCGGTTGTGTCGCCGCTGCGTGAAGTTGAACGCTACACAGTAAGCGTCGCATCTCCAGCAGGGAAGCCTGGGCCACAGCGTTTTGCGCGAGTTCCCACGCACGCCATTGGCGTCGCGCGCGAACGCCGCACCAATCCGCGCGCATCGCTCTCGCTGCCGCTGCGTCTCACGCGCGTCGGCGATCATCTTGAGCCCATTCCGGTCACGCTGGTAACCCGCAACATCAGCTCGAGTGGCGTTTATTTCCTCGCGCCGCGCGATTTTCAGCCCGGCACGGCGATCGAACTCGAAGTTGCGCTCATCGAACGGCCGCTAGGCCAAGGCAGCGTGCAGATGTGCACCGCTGCGCATATTGTGCGCGCCGAGGAAGTGGACATGCCGGGTTGGTGGGGCTACGCCGCCACTTTCGACGACTTCGCGCTGCGCCGCGACGACATCGTCCCGCTGCGCTATCGCAGCCACTAAAGCCGTCGCATACCTGCCTTGCTCGAAAGGGCGGGGCTTGGGCGTCTGTCTCAGAACTCGAAAATCTTCGTATCCATTTCTCGCCGCTAGCCACTAAGCACTGGTCACTGCCTTTTTCCCCAACCGTTTTACGCCACGACCCACTCCATCGAATCTCAGCATCATTTACAACGGTCTGATACGATTCCCTCGCCGTGAAAATCGCACAGTTCGCGATCCGCGCAGTTCTCTTCGACTGGGACGGCACGCTCCTGAATTCCTACCAAGCCGACTTGCGCGCTTATCTCTCGATGTTCCATGCGCTGGGCATCCATTGGACCGAACGTGAGCTCGCGCAACACTATTCCCCCAATTGGCTGCGGGTCTACCGAGCCGCGAAGCTCCCGCGTTCAAAATGGATCGAAGCCGACCGCCTCTGGACCCGCGCCTACCAGCTGGAAAAGCCTCCGCTACTGGCGGGCGCGCGCCGCGTCGTCCGGCTCCTCGCTCAAAAATATGATCTCGGTATCGTGACCAGCGGAAATCGCGCGCGCGTTCGCCGTCAGCTCCGCCAGCTTGAGCTGGCCAGCTATTTTTCGGCCTGTGTTTGCAGCGAGGACGCCGCGAAAAGGAAGCCGCATCCCGACCCGCTCCAGCTGGCGCTAAAGCGCCTCGGTCGCGACCCGGAGCACTGCTTGTACATCGGCGACACGGCAGAAGACATTGAAATGGCCCGCAGCGCCGGCGTCCGCGCCATCGGCGTCCTCGGCCCGTTTCCGACAGCCGCTCGACTGCGCGCCGCCAAACCCGAAGTCCTGCTGAACTCAGTTCAGGAACTCCCGCAGTATCTGCGTCGCATGTCGTAAAGCCGGCCGGTCGCGCCGCCCGTTGCCTGCTGCCAGCACTCCGTTGTCCGATCGCCTGTGTTTGCTGGCGCAGAAATTATCGCTGTGGAGAAGATAGCGGAACGCTCGACGACGAGCCCGAATCAGCCGCAGGCGGAGCCGCCGCCGCGCGCACCTTGAAATCAGTCGCATGAATCACCAGCCGCAACGGCAACTCATCATTCCCTTCGCTTTTAAAGTAGTCATCCGATCGGGTATAAGTCGGCAGCCAATACTTGCTCTGGAAATTCTCGCGGTAAGTTTCGAACATCGTGAACGGCAGCGCCGTGCCATTCCCCTCGAGCTCACTCACGAATTTTCCGTAGCTCTTCACGATCGCGAAATCGTGATCGTCAATCCAGATCACGCCTTCGAAGTACCGTTTCTTGCGGCTCAACGTCTTCGGTTTCACCTGGAAAATGTAAGTGTTCAGCTGATCCAGCTTTTCCTGTCCCGCATATTTAAAGTTGTAGTTCCCGATCTCCTCCGCTGTCAGCGGAAATTCCGGCATGCTGGCGATCGCGCGCACGTCCTCCAACGAAAAATGCATCAGCTTCAAGCTGGATTCCGCCGGCTTCGTCACGCGCAGGTACCGCAACCCGTCAGGCTTGGTATACACTTCGCCGGTCACGCTGAATTTGCCACCCGGATCGGTTAGCTCATCCAAACGAATGGTTTGCGTGAAGTCGTAGCCGTCGTACACCTTCTTCATCACATCTTCATTCGCCGCAAATTTCTGGATGATCTCCTCTACCGGCAGCGGCGGCGGACCGGGATGAGGCTCCGCTGGAATCCGCTCCACCTTGAACGTCGGCGGCGGAGCCTGCGGCCCGGGATCTTGCGCGTGAAGGGCCGTCGCGCTGAACAAAAGCGCCGCCACGCCGATAAACGCCAAGCCCATCGCCCGGCATCGCGCCAGCAATTGGAAAGTTCGCGGCTTTTTGAGATATTTCAACATCAATGTTTGGATGCGAAGTTTACTCTTCGCGTCTGACCTCGGTAATTGGTCGCGACGGCCGACCATCGTGCCCTGCACCGGCCTCCAGCATTTTATCGCGGTCGTGCGAAATACCGCAGCTCCATCGAAGCCTAAGCAACCTCCACAAAAATCGAGACCTGCGCTCCCCGCGCCTCTGTTAAAATCACGCGTTTGCGGATTACGGTTCCGCACGAGCCATGGAAGATACGCCGCAAGCCCGCGAGTCCAGACGTTACTTCATCAGCGGAATGGTGCAAGGAGTCGGCTACCGGTATTTCGCCATGCGCTTGGCGCAGCGTTTCGGACTTGGCGGCTATGCGAGAAACTTGCCAGACGGCCGCGTTGAGGTTTACGCCGTCGGTAGCGCTTCGAAACTACAAGAATTTCGCAAGGAACTTGCACGCGGCCCCCACGGCGCCTCGGTTGCAAGCGTAGCCGAAGAAGAGGCAGCGCTGAACCCAAAATTCGAGAGAGGATTTTCGATCGAGCACTGAAGTGTGAGGGGCACGATTTGGTTTTCGGCCAAATAGCTTGGCTGGTTAGCACGCAATCGCATCACGGAACGAAGGAGAAGAATGTCCGACCTGAAAACCCTAATCCGCGAAATCCCCGATTATCCCAAGCCGGGCATCCTATTCTACGACCTCACCACCCTGCTTAAAGACCCGGCCGGTTTCCATTCGCTCGTGGACCAGCTCTGCGAACAATACGACGGTACCAAAGTGGACATTGTCGCCGGCATTGAAGCGCGCGGATTTATTTTCGCCCCCGCGCTGGCCTATCGCCTCGGCGCCGGTTTCGTTCCGGTGCGCAAACCGAAGAAGCTTCCCGGCAAGACTACCTCCGTCACCTATCAACTCGAATACGGCACGGACCAACTCGAGCTCCACCAAGATGCCATCAAGCCCGGCCAAACCGTCCTCATTTGCGACGATCTGCTAGCCACCGGCGGCACCGCAGCAGCCACCGTCAAGCTAATCCAGCAACTCGGCGGCAAAGTAGCGGGAGCAGCCTTCGCCGTCGAACTCAGCTTCCTCAACGGCCGCGCCAAGCTTCCCGGCCTCCACGTGTTTTCGTTGCTGAAGTACGACAAATAGAATCCGGGCGTCCGACGAACAGCGAATTGCTAATCGAAGACCGAAAATATCGAAGGGTTTAAGCAGTCATCTCTTTCAGCCTTTATCTGTGTTCATCTGTGGTGCCGTTGACTTGCTCCGCCGCGCCGGTCCACGATCTGCCCCGCGCTGCCGCACCACCTCAAACAACATCACCCCAGCCGCCACGGAAACGTTAAGCGACCGCACCGGCCCAGCCGTAGGCAGCGAGACCAGAAAATCGCAACGCTTGCGCGTCAATTCGTGCAGTCCTTCGCCCTCGCTCCCGAGCACGATTCCGATGGGCCCCTTCAGATCCACTTCCGTGTAACTTTTTTCCGCGCGTTCATCGAGCCCCACCAGCCAATAGCCCGCCTCTTTCATCTCCTCCATCGCGCGCACCAGATTCTTCACCCGCGCAATCGGCAAATGCGCTAGCGCGCCCGCCGACGCCCGCTCCACGGTGTCCGTGAGTCCCGCCGCCCGGCGCTCCGGAATCACCACGCCGTTCGCTCCAGCCGCCAGCGACGTGCGCACCACCGCGCCCAGGTTATGCGGGTCCTCGACGCCATCGAGCAAGACCAGTAATCCCTGCGGCGTCTGTGCCGCCAGCAAGTCCTCCAGCCCCATCGCCGGTTTGGCCGCGCCCAGCGCTGCTACTCCCTGGTGCTCGCGTGTCCCTACCAGACGGTCAATCTGCACACGGTCCTCAAACCGCACCGGCACGCTCTTGGCCTTCGCCAGCTGCACCACAGCCTCCACGCGCTCGCCGTGGCGCCCGCGCGCGATGACGATGCGGTCCAGCGCCCGTCCCGCCGCCAGCGCCTCCTCCACCGCATGAAATCCCGTAAGCCAGTTCATTCTCGTTCCGTCCGTCTCGGAGCCAGGTGCGCGCCCCGGATATAAAATTTCACATCTTGTCTTATGGTTTCTCTGCGAACTATGGGCCTTTGCGGTGACCTCAACCTTCCAAGGTAGCGATCGTGTGCGCCGCAATCGCCTCGCCCCGCCCGATCTCGCCCGTGCCCTCGTTCGTCTTCGCTTTCAGATTGATCTGCGCTTCCGCAATCCCTAGCGATTTCGCCAGCGCCGCGCGCATGGCAGGGAAGTGCGGCCCCAATTTCGGCCGCTCGCAAATCACCACCGCGTCCAGATGGCTGATGCGCAACTTGCGCTCATCAAGCAGCTTCCGCGTGTGCTCCAGAAATAAAAGACTCGCCGCGCCCTTCCACTTCGGATCCGTATCCGGAAAATGCGTCCCAATGTCTCCGAGGCTCGCCGCCCCCAGCAACGCGTCGCACAAAGCATGCGCCAGCACGTCGCCGTCCGAATGCCCCACCGAGCCTTTGTCGAACGGCACCTCGATCCCGCCGATCATCAGCTTTCGCCCCGCGGCGAGCCGATGCAAGTCGTATCCAATTCCCGAACGTGTCATGAAGCTTCCTTGATTCGAAGTGCGACCAGCCTGCATTTGAGACGCTTGATCATCAATCTAAATAGAAAAAGGAACGCAACAACAGGTAACACAGCAGGCACCGTGGTTCCCCAATAAGCAATCGAATTTCCAGGAATGTCGCTGGCCGTAGGTCAGTCCCAATCGCGTCTTACCGATCCTCTTCATTGCTTTGCCGCTTTACGTTCCTGCTCCAGATAAAACCGCGCCAAATCCATGTCCGCCGGCCGCGTAATCTTGAAGTTCCGCTCCGAGCCTAGCACCACGAACACGTCGTGCCCGAATCGTTCCACCAGCGCCGATTCATCCGACGCCAGCACTCCATCCGCCTGCGCCTTGCGAAACGCATCCCGCAGCAACGCATAGGAAAATGCCTGCGGCGTCTGAGCCAGCACGATCCGCTCGCGCGGAATCGTTGTGGAGATCAGCGCCATGTCTTCCGGCAAAGTCCCGCGTTTCACTTCCTTCACCGTATCGATCGCCGGAATGCCCAGAATCGCCGCGCCGCGCTTGCGCGCCTCCGCAATCACACGATCCAACTGTTCCGCCGTCACAAACGGCCGCACCGCGTCATGCACCAACACCACTTCTGTCGCGGGGTCCACTTGCGCCAGCGCGTTCGCCACGGACTGCTGCCGTGTATCCCCGCCATGCACCACTCGCGCCGGCCTTCCCAACGCCGCCTTGGCAACTTTGTCCTGTAGCGACACCACGTCGTCCGCGCGTGTCGAAAGGAAAAAATCAGTGATTGCGTTGCACGCGGCCAAGCGGCGCAGCGTGAAAATCACCAGCGGCATCCCATCCAGTTCAAGGAACTGCTTCGGCATTTCGGCGCCCATGCGGGTGCCCAGACCTGCGGCGGGAATAATGGCGGCGACTCGGCTCATAAGAGGGAGGACAGTCTATCGCAATCCAGCGGTCCAGCACACGCACTCTTGTTTACGGGGAATGACGCGCGCCGCAGGACCATCGCGCGGTGAGGCCTGAACGGAAGCGGTTTGGCGGCGCACTTCAGTGCACCATCGATGAGAGGAGACGGCGCGAACCGGCAGTGACTTGCAGGCCGCGGCCGCTAACTTCTGCCTGTCTCGGGATACAAGGGCCGCGCAGGCCGCTCGCCCCCAGCCGCGGCTCCCTCGTTCGCCCGTGGCGCCGATGGAGGTTCGGAGTGTGGCGCCGCGGTGCCGCGAGGAATCTGCTGCTCGCCGCGCTCATCATATCGTCCAAAGATCATTTTCCCCGCGGTCGTCTGATGCACCGAAGTCACAGTGATGTCGATCGTCTTGTTGATCATCTTGCGCGCCCCATCCACGACCACCATTGTCCCATCGTCCAGATAGGCCACGCCCTGGTTGTACTCTTTTCCTTCGCGCAAAATGAATACGCGCATAGTTTCGCCCGGCAGCACTACCGGCTTCAATGCATTGGCCAGCTGGTTCACATTCAGAATCTCGATCCCCTGCAGCGCTGCAACCTTGTTCAAATTAAAATCGTTGGTCACGATTTTCGCGTCGTAGCGCTTCGCCAATTCAATCAGCTTCAGGTCCACTTCCGGTATCTGCAGGAAATCATCGTCGGCGATTTGCACTTCCAGGTGGGCCATCTTCTGGATTCGTTGCAGCACTTCGAGCCCCCGCCTTCCGCGTTGTCGCTTCAGCGGGTCGGCCGAATCCGCTACCAGTTGCAGTTCGTGCGGCACGAATTGTGGAATGATCACCGTGCCGTCCAGAAATTGTGCATCCGCGATGTCCGCCACGCGCCCATCAATAATCACGCTGGTGTCCAGCACCTTAAAAGAGTGCTTCAAACTGCGCTCGCTGCCGAACAATCCACCCAGCGCTTGCAGGTTCAGCATGTCACCCTTATTCGCGCCCAGAATCAACCCGATGTAAGCCATCACCAGAAATGCCGCCAGACTGAAAAACGACCGGGTGCTCTCCGGCATGATCGTATGCGTCAAAATCAGCGACGTCAGGTAAGCGCCCAGCAGTCCCAGAATCGATCCTATCGCCGCTCCAATCAACCGGCGCAAGCTCGCGTGGCGCAGCCGCAGCTCGAACAGGATCACGGCAAGGCCAAACAAAAGTCCCACCGCGGCTCCAGCCACCGGAGTCACACTGAACGGACGGAAATGAAAGCCCGCCGCCACGCACACGGCCATGAACACCAACCGTATCCCCAACATGTCCCAGAACGTCCCAACGTGCTCGTGCACTGCGCGCGGGGAGGATGCCGCCTTGTTTGGAGAGTTTTCAGGAGCCGTGACGCTAGGAGGGCGATTTGGAGACCCAGGGTTCCTCTGCATGGTTCCACCTTATGATTATGAAAAAGGCGAATCTCGCTCCCTTGCTTCGCCTCGAGTTCTTTTTTCCGGCCTATGATATTTTGGAGCGCCCCGCCGGAATGATCGGACTTGCTTTATAAAATCCTTATGAACTCCAGAGTATAGCACCGGGTACGAAGCCCCAGTCAATGAGCTGTGTTTCCGCCGTGTAACCCAAGCAAACTCGTATGCCTCAGGGCCGGGTCATTGCGGAGCCGCACGGCAGCCCAGCCGGGCGCATTCGCTAATATAATTGGACTAAGGCACGGCTGAATGGTTAGGGAACTGGCATGGTGGACCGCGACGGCCGCGCGCCGCCAACGTCAGCCAGAACATTAGGCGCCGACCATGCCTACTTTATCTTGGCCACGCGTCCTTCAGCAGGGAACTTCTGGAATTGCAGCGCGTCATGCCCGGGTACCACGCGGTCCGGCGACCCCGCCAGCTCGATCATCCGCGACTGCGCTGCGATGTTGGCCGCATGATCGGCATCGCTGAACGTTGCGCTGGCCAGGTGCGAGGAAAGATTAAGGTAGAAATAACAATTGTCCGAAGCCAGCACGAACGTAGGATTCCCTTCCACCCTCAGATATTGCGAAGCATAGGTGTGCCGCGCGCCGGTGTAAGCGCGAATGCCCGGAAAAATTTCGACGTTATCGCCATCCACCAGATGCATGCGACCCTCGGCATTTACTTGTAAAAGTTCCTTGGCGTCTTCCGGATTTATGCCGCCGTGGTTTCCGGCCGGCTGCCACGCATCCATGGTGTAGTAGCGATACTCTTCCTTTTGAATCCAGACGTTCGCCTTCGGAAACAGGTCGATCCCGCCCATATGATCCCAGTGCGCATGGCTGATGACGACGTCCGTGACGTCCTCCGGCTCTGCTCCAGCAGTTTCCACCGCCTTGTCGGGCCGCAGATAATCTTTCATCGGAAAATCCTTCACAAAAGTGTCCCGATGAAAGCCGCTGTCGAAAAGAATCGTATGCCCCCCGCCGCGAATCAGCCAAACCACCATGGCAATCTCAACTTTCTGGTCTTTTGGCCCGCCCACCACCAGCTTGGAGAGCTGCACACCCGGAGAAGCTGTGAAAAAACCTCGCTGAAATTTCCCCTTGAAAATAATGGGAAGGCAGCTATGTTTGGCACATGAGCCAGGAAAATACGAACCGAAAGCAGCGGTTGATCCGATATGTGAACCGGGAGCAGATGAGTTGGCGCGCGGTGGACGTCGAGCGGCTGATTGAGCAGGACCATCAGGCGCGGGCGATCTGGGAGATGGTGGGGCGGCTGGATCTGAGCCGATTTTACGAAGCCATCGCCAGCAGCGCGGAGGAAGGTGGGCGTCCTGCGATTGATCCGCAACTGTTGATCAGCTTGTGGGTCTATGCCTACAGCCGCGGAATCGGAGCGGCGCGAGAAGTGGCGCGGCGCTGTGATTACGATCCCGCGTTTCAGTGGCTGACGGGGATGGAAGGGGTGAACTATCACACGCTAGCGGATTTTCGTGTGCAAAAGGCCGAGGAGTTGGATGAGTTGTTCAGCAATTTGCTGGGAGTGCTGAGTGCGAAAGGGCTGATCACGCTGGAAGAAGTGATGCAGGACGGGACGAAAATCAAAGCCGGGGCGAGCAGCGGCAGCTTTCATCGGGAGAAGACGCTGCGGGAGCATTTGGAGCGCGCGCGGCAACAGGTGCAAGCTTTGCAGGATCCGCTGGCCGAGTCGGCGGCGAACCGGCAGCAGCAAGCGGCGCGGGAACGAGCGGCGCAAGAGAAGCAAGAACGGTTGGAAGAAGCGTTGGTCGAACTGGAGAAGTTGCGCGAGGTGAAAAAGACGGTGGCAGAGAAGCGCGAGGCGCGCGTGAGCACGAGCGATCCGCAGGCGCGCGTGATGAAGCAGGCCAGCGGCGGTTTTGCGCCGAGCTACAACGCGCAGATCTCGACCGACGCGCGGCAGGGATTTATCGTGGACGCGGAAATCACCCAAGTAGGCAACGACTATCAGCAGTTGCTGCCGGCGGCGGAGCGGATCGAGCAGCGCTGGAAACGAAAGCCGGGACGAATGGTGGCCGACGCCGGCTACACGAGCGGCGAAAACATTCAGGGCCTGGCGGAAAAAGGGATTGATTTCGTGGGCAGTCTGGCCGATGACGCGTCGAAAGCGCGGAGGAATGCGAAGCGATTGGACGCGAGGCGATTTATTTACGAGGCGGAAGAAGACCGTTACCTTTGCCCGGCGGGCCAGACGTTGCGCTACCAAGGCCACTGGGTGCGCGGCGGTGTGACTCATTATAAATACCAGGCGGCCGCCGCAGAATGCGCCCCGTGTGCGTTGCGGGCGGAGTGCTGCGGCGCGAATCAAAAGCACGGGCGGTCGGTCGAACGGAAACAGGAAAACGCGGCGCTCGGTGCGTTCCGGGAAAAGATGGCCAGCGAAAAAGCCCAAGCGATTTACCGACGGCGCGCTCCGGTGGCCGAGTTTGTGCATGCCTGGATCAAGACTAAACTGGGCCTGCGGCAATTTCACGTGCGCGGACTGCGCAAAGTAGGAGCCGAAATGCTCTGGGCCTGCTTGACCTACAACCTGCAGCAATGGATCCGCCTCGGACGGGCACCTGACCCGGCTCCTGCGGGATAAGCGAGCAGGCAAAGCAAGGACGCGAATCGGCAAACATTCAAGGAACGCAAAAAAGTGGGCGTCGGGATGTTCGTGAAGCCGCCACAAGGATCTTTTTTCACAGCTTCGGAG
>Ga0210393_10000835_pt1 | contig 26456 bp, 25 predicted proteins | sample IncBWC27OmetaG_FD_160068 | JGI IMG/M metagenome (GOLD analysis project Ga0210393, IMG submission 160068) | Forest soil microbial communities from Barre Woods Harvard Forest LTER site, Petersham, Massachusetts, United States - Inc-BW-C-27-O ...
GATCGCTGCGTCCCAGGCATCCCCGCCACGCAGCTCGCTCTTGTCGAACCAGATCTCGATGCCGGCGGCGCGCAGCGCGTCGCACAGCCGCTGCGCGGCCGCGGCATCCTCCGAGGCGTAGCTGAGAAAGACTGCCGGCCCCGTGGCGGCGGCGCCGGCGGCGCTGGCCGATTCGCCGCTCAAGTCCCCGCCCGCCTACTCCGCATTCTGCACCTGCTCGCGCATCTGCTCGATCACGACCTTCAGGTCGACCGCGCTGCGCGTCGTCTCGATGTCCTGCGACTTCGACGACAGCGTGTTCGCCTCGCGATTGAGCTCCTGCATGAGGAAGTCGAGCCGGCGCCCGGCGGGCTCGTTAGCGCCGATCACGCGCTGCACCTCGACCACGTGGCTGCGCAGGCGCTCGATCTCCTCGTCGACGTCGAGCCGCTGCAGCAGCAATGCCAGCTCCTGCTCGAGCCGCTCGGGATCGACCTGCACGGCGAGCTCGGCGACGCGCTCGGCGAGCCGCGCGCGCACGCGCGCGTGCACTTCGGGAAGCCGCGCGCTCACGTCCGCGATCAGCTCCTCGAGAGCGGTGCAGCGCTGCTCGAGCAGCTCGCGCAGCCGCGCCCCTTCGCGGCGGCGAGCGGCTGCCAGGTCCTCGAGCGTCGCCTCGAACAGCGCCAGCGCGGCGCCGAGCAGCTGCTCACCGCCGACTCCCTCATCGCGCAAGACGCCGGGCCAGCGCAGCACGTCGAGCGCGTTGACGCTCGCCCCCGCGGGCAGCGCGCGCGTCACCACGTGCACGGCCGCCCGCAGCCGCTCGAGCGCCTCGCCGTCGATTTCCAGCGCACCGCCCGCGCCCTGCGGGCGACGGTAGTTGATGGTGCAGTCGACCTTGCCGCGACGCAGCTGCTGCGCAAGCCGTGCGCGCAGCTCCCCTTCCGCGCTGCGCAGCTCGTCCGGCAGGCGAAATCCTGCTTCGAGGAAGCGGTGGTTCACGCTGCGTAGTTCGCATACCAGCGTGCCCCACGAGCCGCTGCTCTCGCGGCGCGCGAAGCCGGTCATGCTGGCGATCATGCTGACGCTCGTCACAGGTGATATAAAGCCGCGGACAAGTCTAACAGAGGCTGGGTGCGGTTCTTGCGGGTCGAATATGCGGACATCAGCCTGCTCGGCGGGCGCGAGGAGAACCAGGATCGCGTCACCACGGCGGTCGCCGAGCACGCGGCGCTGCTGGTGGTGGTCGACGGTATGGGCGGTCACGCCCACGGCGCGCGCGCCGCACAGGTGACCCAGCAGGTGATCGTGGAAGCGTTCTGGCACTCGCCGCAGCCGCTGTTCGATCCGCTGGGGTTCCTGCACCTCACCCTCGGGCGCGCGCACGAGGAAGTGGTGAAGCTCGGCACGCACTTGGCGCTCGAGCAGCGGCCGCGCGCCACCTGCGCGGTGTGCCTGGTGCAGCAGCGCGCCAGCTGGTGGGCGCACGTCGGCGACAGCCGCCTGTACCACGTGCGCGGCACGCAGCTGCTGACGCGCAGCCGCGACCACAGCCACGTCGAGCTGCTGCTGCGCGAAGGGCTGATCAGCGCCGAGCAGGCGCACAATCACCCGATGCGCAACTTCGTCGAATGCTGTCTCGGCGGCGACCCGGTGCTGCCGGACATGTCGCTGACACGGCGCCGCTCGCTGCAGCCCAACGATGTGCTGCTGGTGTGCACCGACGGTTTGTGGGGCGGACTGAAGGATAGCGAGATCGCGGCCGAGCTCGGCGCGCCGGGGGCGCTGCGCGAGAAACTGCTCGCCCTCGGCGAGCGCGCGGTGCAGCGCTCCGGCAGCGGCAGCGACAACACCTCGGCGGCGGCGCTGCGCTGGCTGGGCGAGTAGCGCGTGGGCAGACCCTCCGGACGCGCCCCCGACGAGATGCGGCGCGTGAGCTTCGAGCGGCGGCACGCCAAGCACGCCGAGGGCGCGGTGCTGATCGCCTGCGGCGACACCCAGGTGCTGTGTACCGCGAGCGTGGAGGAGGGCGTGCCGCAGTTCCTGCGCGGCAAGGGCCAGGGCTGGATCACCGCCGAGTACGGCATGCTGCCGCGCGCCACACACACGCGCTCGGCGCGCGAGGCGGCGCGCGGGCGCCAGAGCGGGCGCACCCTCGAGATCCAGCGCCTCATCGGCCGCTCGCTGCGCGCGGTCGCGGATCTCAAGGCCCTCGGCGAGCGCACCATCACGCTCGACTGCGACGTGCTGCAGGCCGACGGCGGCACGCGCACCGCCGCCATCACCGGCGGCTTCGTGGCGCTATCGCAGGCATGCGAGCAGCTGGTGCGGCGGCGCCTGATCGCCGCCAGCCCGCTGCACGGGCAGGTGGCGGCGATCTCGGTGGGCATCGTCGGCGGTGCGGCGGTGCTCGATCTCGACTACGCCGAGGACTCGCAGGCCGAGACCGACATGAACGTGGTGATGAACAACGGCGGCGGCTTCGTCGAGGTGCAGGGCACCGCGGAGGGCCACGCGTTTCGCCGCCACGAGCTCGACGCGCTGCTGAACCTCGCCGCCGCCGGCATCGGCGGGCTGTTCGCGCTGCAGGCGCAGACGCTCGCGACGCCGTGAGGCGCGCGGTCCTCGCCAGCGCCAACCCCGGCAAGCTGCGCGAGCTCCGCGCGCTGCTCGCCCCGCTGTCACTCGAGCTCATCGCGCAGGGCGAGCTCGGTATCGAGTCGCCGCCCGAGACCGGCGCCACCTTCCTGGAGAACGCCCTGCTCAAGGCGCGCCACGCGTCGGGGCGCGCGCAGCTGCCGGCGCTCGCCGACGACTCGGGACTGGAGGTCGCAGCGCTCGGCGGCCGTCCCGGCGTGCGCTCGGCGCGCTTCGCGGGCGAAACCGCCAGCGATCAAGACAACCTGCAGCGCCTGCTCGCCGAGCTGCAGGCCGTGGCGCCCGGGCAGCGCCAGGCGTGCTACCAGTGCGTCATAGTGTTCGTGCGCGACGGTGCGGATCCCTCGCCGCTCGTGGCGCGCGGCAGCTGGCGCGGGCACATCGCCCAGGCACCACGCGGGCACGGCGGCTTCGGCTACGACCCGGTGTTCGTTCCCGAGGGCGAGCCGTGCACGGCGGCGCAGCTGTCCGCCGCGGCGAAGAATGCCGCGAGCCACCGCGGCCAGGCGCTGCGCGCGCTCGTCGCGATGCTCGGGACGTCGGGCTATATTCGCGCCCCATGAACGGCATTCCTGCACCATGAGCAGCGGCAGGCTGATCGTCATCTCCGCGCCCTCCGGCGCCGGCAAGACCTCGCTGGTCCGGGAGGTCCTGCAGGACGACCCGCAACTGCAGCTGTCCATCTCGCACACCACGCGCAAGCGCCGCCCCACGGAAGCCGAGGGGCGCGAATACCACTTCGTCACGGTTGCGCAGTTCCAGGCGCTCGAGGCGCGCGGTGAGTTTCTGGAACACGCGCGGGTGTTCGACAACTTCTACGGCACCTCGCGGGCGTTCGTCGAGCAGCAGCTGCGCGCCGGTCGCAGCGTGCTGCTGGAGATCGACTGGCAGGGTGCGCAGCAGGTGCGCACACGCATGCCGCAGTGTGTGAGCGTGTTCATCCTGCCGCCTTCACGCAAAGCGCTCGCCGAGCGCCTCGCCCGGCGGGCGACCGACACGCAGCAAGTCATCGCGCGACGCCTGGCGGATGCCGCGACTGACATGTCCCATTACCGCGAATTCGATTACGTGGTGGTGAACGATGATTTCGCGCACGCGGTCGCGGACCTGAAACGCGTCATCGCCGGACAGGGCGAAGCGCTGCGCAGCGACCGCCCCGAGCTCGCGCCGCTCATCGCAGAGCTCCTGGCCGGGCCTTAGTAAGCATGTCGCAGGACGGTTAGCCACATTCCTGCCCCGGCTCCGCTTAAGGTATGCCGACGCACCAGCCGTCATTGACGCCGACTTCGGCGAGGAGTACGAAGTCAACACAAACAAGTCCTGCCAAGGACGGGCAAGCCCATGAAAATTCTCTGCACGCTCACCGCACTCGCCGCCGCCGCGCTCGTCTCGGCTGCCGCCTTCGGTGCCGCCACCCCGTTCAATGTGAGCGGCACGATCAGCAGCGACTTTCCGCCGCCGGCGAGCTCGGCGCTGAGCGGCACCCTCACCATCGATCCGGCGACCGGCGCCATCGACGCGCTCGATCTGAATTTCACCTCGCCTTCCACCACGATCACGATGTCGCTGCCGTCGCTGACATTTCTGGGACCGGAGAGCGCCCCGGGTCCCGCGGGCTCGCACCTCTACGAAATCGAGGCGTGTGCGTCCATGGATTGCGGCTCGAACTGGCTGATCGAAATGGGCCTGGACGTGACGCCGACTGTCCCGAGTCTCGTCGGCTACAACGGCGGCGAGATCGCCACGATCGGTTTGTTCTACGGCGGCGTGCAGAACACCTGGGGCGGCTGTCCGGTAAGTCCTGCGGTGGCCTCCCCCTGCGGCACGCTGTCGACGAGCAAGACCACCGGCGTGCCGGAGCCGGCCAGCGCTGCGCTGCTGATCCTCGGGCTTACGGCCACCTGCCTGCGCCGGCGGCGCAGACTCCCCTAGCAGACTCCCCTAGAGGAGGCGCGCGGCCGCGGGCCGCGCGCGGCGTGCCGGGCCGCGGGTTTTCCTTTATAGTGAAAGACCCCGCGTACCCTTTGCGGCGCGCTCAACAGCTTAGCGATCCCATGGCCCGAATCACCGTAGAAGACTGCCTGCAGAACGTCGATAACCTCTTCCAGCTGGTGCTGCTCGCCGCGCAGCGCGCGCGCCGCCTGGCGAACGGCGCCGAGGCGACGCTGCCGCTCGAGAACGACAAGCCGACCGTGCTGGCGCTGCGCGAGATCGCCGCCGGCAACGTGACCGCGGAAATGCTGCGCGAGCCGGAGCCCGCGCCCGAGCCGCTGGCAGCCGAAGCCGACAATCAGTCCAGCTTCCGCGCACCGCAGTTCGGTCTCGGAGACTGACGGCTTAGACAGCCCCCATGGACTATGCGTCTTCGCTCCTGGGATTGCTGCCCGGCGGAAGACGCACTCCGGGACTGAAGGAGCTGCTGGGCGCGGTCGGCGACTACCTGCCGGCCGAGCAGGTGGGCCGCATCCGCGAGGCCGCCGAGTTCGGCACCTCGGTCCACAAGGGGCAGAAGCGCCTGTCGGGTGAGCCGTTCATCGCCCACCCGGTCGCCGCCGCCGCCATCCTCGCCGATCTGCACCTCGACGCCGACACCATCGTGGCGGCGATCCTGCACGACGTCATCGAGGACACCCCGACCCCGAAGGATCAGCTCGCGGCACGCTTCGGCGCCGACGTCGCCGAGATCGTCGACGGCGTCACCAAGCTCGACCAGATCAGGTTCAAGAGCCGCGAGGAGGCGCAGGCGGAGTCGTTCCGCAAGATGCTGCTCGCCATGGTGCGCGACCTGCGCGTCATCCTGGTGAAGCTCGCCGACCGCACCCACAACATGCGCACCATCGAGGCGATGGCGCCGGCGCGCCGGCGCGCGATCGCGCGCGAGACGCTCGAGATCTACGCGCCGATCGCCGAGCGGCTCGGGCTCTACAACATGAAGCTCGAGCTCGAGGACCTCGGCTTCAAGGCGCTGTACCCGCGCCGCTACCACGTGCTGGAGCGCGCGCTGCGCCGCACGCGCGGCAACCAGAAGGAGTTCCTCAAGAAGATCGAGCAGCAGCTGAACGCGGCGCTGCTGAAGAGCGGCATTCCCGCGCACGTCGAGACGCGTGAGAAGCATCTCTACAGCGTGTACCGCAAGATGCGCCGCAAGCGCGCCATCCTCAACGAGATTGTCGACGTCTACGGCATCCGCATTGTGGTCGACAGCCCCGACATCTGCTACCGCGCACTCGGCGCGGTGCACTCGGTGTTCAAGCCGATGCCCGGGCGCTTCAAGGACTACATCGCCATCCCGCGCGTCAACGGCTACCAGTCACTGCACACCACGCTGTTTGGTCCGAACGGCGTGCCCATCGAGGTGCAGATCCGCACCACCGACATGCACCGCGTGGCCCAGGCCGGCATCGCGGCGCACTGGAAGTACAAGACCGGCGGCGCCACCGATTCCACCCAGCAGGAGCGCACGCGCGAATGGCTCTCGAGCCTGGTGTCGCTGCAGGAGGCGGGCAGCTCGGAAGAGTTCCTCGAGAGCGTCAAGGTCGACCTGTTCCCCGACAAGGTCTACGTGTTCACGCCCAAGGGGCAGATCCTGCGCCTGCCCTCGGCCGCCACGGTGGTGGACTTCGCCTACGCCGTGCACACCGACGTGGGCAACCGCTGCGTCGCGGCCAAGCTCGACCGGCGCCTGACGCCGCTGCGCACCGTGCTGCGCAACGGCCAGACCGTGGAGATCATCACCGCCAAGGGCGCGACCCCCAATCCCTCGTGGGTCAACTTCGTGGTCACCGCCAAGGCGCGCAGCGCCATCCGCCACTACCTGAAGAGTCTGCGGCGCACCGAGGCGATCGCGCTCGGCGCGAAGCTGCTCGCGCAGGCGCTCGGGGAGTTCTCGCTGTCGCTCGAGGACGTCTCCGAGGAGGTGCGCCGCGCGGCGCTCGGCGAGCTCGGCATGAAGGATCTCGACGAGCTCTACGAGAAGATCGGGCTCGGCGAGCGCCTGGCGCCGCTGGTCGCGCGGCGGCTGCTGCCCCCCGGACCCACCAGCGGGCCCACCGGACTTGCGCCGCTGGCGATCGCCGGCACGGAAGGCTTGCTGGTCACCTACGCGCGCTGCTGCTTCCCGGTCCCCTACGATCCGATCTTCGCCTTCCTGTCCGCCGGCCGCGGCGTGGTGATCCACCGCGAGAACTGCGTCAACGTCGAGGACTACCGCAAGCATCCGGAGAACTGGCTGCCGGTCAGCTGGCAGACCGCGCCCGACCGGCTGTTCGCTACGGAGATCCGCGTGTACGTGGTCAACCGCACCGGCGTGCTGGCGGCGGTGGCGGCGGCGATCGCCAGCGCCGAAACCAACATCGACCACGTCTCCATCGACGAGCAGGACAGCGACACCGCGGTGCTCACCTTCGAGCTGCGGGTGCGCGACCGGCGGCACCTGGCGCACCTGGTGCGCATCATCCGCCGCATGGCGGACGTGACGCGCGTGACACGCACCCTCGCCGCGCACGCGCGCGATGCGCACTCGCCGGGCAGCGACGCCGAGGCCGACGCCGAAGCCGACGGTGACACCGACGGCGAGTCCGATCAGGGCGACGGCGACGGTGAGGGCTGAGAGAAGCTTTTCAGGAGGAGGCAAGCGGATGAGCTCACAGACCATTCATACCGAGCGCGCGCCGCAGGCGATCGGCACCTACTCGCAGGCGGTGCGCGCGGGCGATACCGTCTACCTCTCCGGCCAGGTGCCGCTCGATCCGGCCACCATGCAGCTGGTGAGCGCAGAATTCGAGGCGCAGGTACGTCGCGTGTTCGAGAACCTCAAGGCGGTCGCCGAGGCCGCCGGCGGCTCGCTCGCGCAGGCGGTGAAATTCACCATCTTTCTCATCGATCTCGCCAACTTCGCCAAGGTCAACGAGGTCATGGCGCTCTACTGCGCCAAGCCCTACCCGGCGCGCTCCACGATCGGCGTCGCGCAACTGCCGCGCGGCGCGCAGGTGGAGATCGAGTGCATCCTGCATCTCGGCTGAGGGGGCCGCGGCGCGCCGCCGCACCGCGGGCGGCTGACGCAGCCCGCGTGGCGAGCGCCCCGGGCGCCCTCGCAACACCGACGCCGGGCGGCGCGGCCGCTCGGCCGGTGACGGCGCTGCGCGGCGTGGGCGCGGCACTCGCCGCGCGGCTGGCGAAGCTCGGCGTGACGCACGTGGCGGACCTGCTGTTCCTGCTGCCGCTGCGCTACGAGGACCGCACGCGGCTGCAGCGAATCGGCACGCTCATCGCCGGCACGCGCGCGGCGATCGAAGGGGAGATCCAGCTCACCGAGATCGCTTACCGCGGGCGGCGCCAGCTGCTGACGCGCCTCTCCGACGGCACCGGCCTCCTGACGCTGCGCTTCTTCTATTTTTCCGCCAGCCAGCAGCAGCAGCTCGCGCGCGGCACGCGGCTGCGCTGCTTTGGTGAAGTGCGGCGCGGGCCGCTCGGCCTGGAGATGGTGCACCCGGAATACCGCCGCCTCGAGGGCGAGGCGGCCGCGCTCGAAGACACCCTCACGCCCGTCTACCCCGCCACCGAGGGCGTACCGCAGGGGCGGCTGCGCGCGCTGGTGCGCGCGGCGCTCGCCGCGGCGGCCGGCGCACAGCTGCCCGACCTGCTGCCGCCGTCGGTGGGATTGCCGGCCGGATTGCCGTCGCTGTCGCAGGCGCTCGCCTACGTGCACGCGCCGCCGCGCGCAGCGCGGCTCGAGGAGCTGGCGAGCGGACGGCACCCGGCGCAGCGGCGCCTCGCCTTCGAGGAGCTGCTGGCGCACCACCTGGCGCTGAAGCTGCGGCGGCGGGCGCTGCAGACTGATCCCGCGCCACCGCTCGCCGATGCGAGCGGCCTCGCGCAGCGCTTCCTCGGCTCGCTGCCCTTCGCACTGACGCGCGCACAGGCGCGCGCGCTGGAGGAGGCGCGGCGCGATCTCGCCGGCCGCGTGCCGATGATCCGCCTGCTGCAGGGGGATGTCGGCTGCGGCAAGACGGTGGTGGCCGCGGCGGCGGCGGCGGCGGCGGCCGGCAGCGGCCTGCAGGCCGCGCTCATGGCGCCCACTGAGCTCTTGGCCGAGCAGCACTGGCGCAACTTCCAGGCGTGGTTCGCCCCGCTCGGCGAGACGGTGGCGCTGCTGTCGGGCAGCGTGCCGGCGCGCACGCGGCGCAGCGCGCTCGCGGCGATCGCCGCCGGCGAGGTGCGCGTGGTCGTCGGCACCCAGGCGCTCTTCCAGGAAGGCATCGAGTTCGCCGGCCTCGCGCTCGTCATCGTCGACGAGCAGCACCGCTTCGGCGTGCAGCAGCGCCTCAAGCTTTCCGAGAAAGGCCGCCACGCCGGCCGCCTGCCGCACCAGCTGATCATGACCGCCACTCCCATCCCGCGCACCCTGGCGATGACCGCATACGCCGATCTCGACATCTCGGTGATCGACGAGCTGCCGCCGGGACGCACGCCGGTGACGACCGTAGTGGTGCCCGAAGAGCGCCGCAGCGAGGTCGTGGCGCGCATCGTCGAGGCCTGCCGCGCGGGGCGGCAGGCGTACTGGGTCTGCCCGCTCATCGACGAGTCGGACGAGCTACGCGCGCAGGCCGCGGAAGATACCGCCGCGCGCCTCACGGCAGCGCTGCCGGGCGTGCGCGTCGGGCTGGTGCACGGCAGGATGCCGGCCGCCGCGCGCGATGCGGCCATGCTCGCCTTCAAGGCCGGGAAGCTGCAGCTGCTGGTGGCCACCACCGTGATCGAGGTCGGCGTGGATGTGCCCAACGCCACGCTCATGGTGATCGAGAATGCCGAGCGCATGGGCCTGGCGCAGCTGCACCAGCTGCGCGGGCGCGTCGGCCGCGGCAGCGCCGCCAGCACCTGCGTGCTGCTGTACCGCGCGCCGCTCGCCCCGCTCGCGCGCGAGCGCCTCAAGGTGATCCGCGCGAGCAGCGACGGCTTCGAGATCGCGCGGCGGGATCTGGAGCTGCGCGGCCCCGGGGAACTGCTCGGCACGCGGCAGACGGGACTCGCGCAGCTGCGGGTCGCGGATCTGATGCGCGATGCGGATCTGCTGCCACGGGTGCAGCAGTGCGCCGAGCGGCTGTTGCTGTGCGCGCCCGCGCAGGTGGCCGCGCTGGCCGCGCGCTGGATCGGCGCGGACGAGCGCTACGGGCGGGTGGGCTGAAACGCCCCACGCGGTCAGAGCTGGAACCAGCCTGACGGGCGGGCGGTCGAATGCCGTTAGTGCGGAGCTATGCTATGTCACCCATCGAGAAAAAGAGGCGCCTGTGGCGCGAGTATCGCGGCCTCGCGCTGTTCCTGATGCTGATGCTCGCCTTCAGGTCCGCCTGGGCAGACTGGGTGACCGTGCCCACCGGCTCGATGAACCCGACCATTCTCGAGGGCGATCGGGTGCTCGTCGACAAGCATGTGTTCGGGCTGCGCATCCCGTTCACCCTCATTCACATCAGCGGCGGTGCCGATCCGGCGCGCGGTGACATTGTCGTGTTCGACTCCCCGGCCAGCGGCCAATCCCTGGTCAAGCGCGTGGCCGCGACTCCCGGCGATATGCTCGAGCTCGACGGCGAGAAGCTCATCGTCAACGGACAGCCGGCCAGGTATGGTCCCGGAGATCTCACTCACATAAGGGAGCTGCTGGCGAAAACGGCGGCGCAGAGACCGGCCGTGCTGAGCGAGGAACTGGCCGGGATCGCGCACGAGATCCTGATCCTTCCGGCGCGCACGTCGCAGCGGATCTTCGGGCCGGTCACGGTGCCTGCGGGCATGTACTTCATGCTCGGCGACAACCGTGATAACAGCGCCGACTCCCGTTACATCGGGTTCGTGCCCCGGCGCGTCATCGTCGGTCGCGCAACCCGCGTCGTGGTCTCATTCGATCCAGAGCACTACTTCATGCCGCGCTGGCATCGCCTGTTCGTTCCGCTCACCTGAGGCGCCAGACGGCTAGGGATGTTCGCCCGCCGCGCCGCTGGCGGACATCGAGTAGGGCTGCTCGGCGCCGGCGCCGGGCCAGGCGGGATTGGGCTGCGACTGCATGCGAAAGCGCAGCTCCCCGCCCGCCATGATCTCCTCGTGGCGGATGAAGGCGCGCCTGAGCGGCCTGCCGTTGAGCGTGACGGCGCCGATGTAGGCACGGGCATCGCTCACGCCGGGCGCCGCGATGGTGAAACGCGCGCCGTTCGGCAGGGTAAGCGTCGCGCGCGCGACGAACGGTCGCCCGATGATGTACTCGTTGCTCCCCGGGGCGAGCGGATAGAAGCCGAGCGCGGTGAAGATGAACCAGGCCGACATCTGGCCGAGGTCATCGTTGCCGGCCAGGCCGTCGGGGCGCGGCGCGTACTGGCTGTTCATGATGGCGGCGAGGCGCGCCTGCGTGCGCCACGGCTCGCCGGCCGCCGCGTAGAGATAGGCGATGTGGTGGCTCGGCTCGTTGCCGTGCGCGTACCAGCCGATCAGCCCGGTGATGTCCTCCATGTGCGCGAACACCTTCGGGTCCACCTTGACATCGAACACCTGATCGATGCGCCTGAGCAGCGCCGGCGCGCCGCCGTGCGCCTGCGCGAGCGCGGCGATGTCCTGCGGCACGTACCAGGAGTACTGCCAGGCGTTGCCCTCGGTGTAGTCGGTGCCGTACCCGCTCGAGGCCGGGTCGAACGGCTCGCGGAAAGAGCCGTCGCGGCGGCGCGCGCGCATGAAGCCGCTCGCCGGATCGAACACGTTGCGCCAGTTGCCCGCGCGCCGGTAGAACTCGGCGGCGAGCTCGCGCCGCCCGAGGCTCTCGGCCATGCGCGCGATGCTCCAGTCGTCGAAGGCGTACTCGAGCGTTTTCGAGACCGCCTCGCCCTCCTCGTCGATGGGCACGTAGCCGAGCTGCATGTAGGCGCCCAGCCCGCCGTAGGGCGCGTAGCTGGCGGTGGCGACCATCGCCTCGAGCGCCGCGGCGCCGTCGTAGCCGCGGATGCCCTTCATCCAGGCATCGGCGATCACCGGCACGGCGTGATAACCGATCATGCACCAGGTCTCGCGGCCGTGGAACGCCCACACCGGCAGCATGCCGTAGGGGCTGGCGTGCTGCGCGGCGACGAGCGAGCGCACGATGTCGCTGGTGCGCTGCGGACTCTGCACCAGGGTCAGGAGCGGATGCAGCGCGCGGTAGGTGTCCCACAGCGAGAAGGTCGAGTAGTTGGTGAAGCCGTCCGCCTGGTGCACGGCGTTGTCGGGGCCGACGAAGCGGCCGTCGCTGTCCATGTAGAGGCTCGGCGCCTGCAGCGCATGGTAGAGCGCGGTGTAGAGGCTGCGCCGCAGCGGCGCGGGCGCATTCACCTCGAGGACCCCGAGCGCCTCGGACCACGCCACGCGCGCGGCCGCGCGCACCGCGTCGAAATCCCAGCCCGGCATGCCCGCATCGAGGTTGGCGATGGCGCTGTCCTCGCTCACCGGGGAGATCGCGGCCTTGACGATCAGCGTGCCGCCCGCGGCCTGCGCGAAGTCGAATGCCCCGACCAGCTGGCGGCCCTCGATCTGCGCGCGCGCGCGCGGCTGCGTGTTCGCCGGCGGCGGGAAGCCCTTGTAGAGGAGCTCGCCTTCCGTGTTGCGCAGCTCGTGCCCGCTCACCGCCTGCGAGAAGCGCAGCGCAAAGTACAGCCGCCGGCCCGGCGCCCAGCCGCGCGTCTCGCGAAAACCGCTCACCGTGCCGTCCGGCCGCAGCCGCAGCCGCGCCCACAGCACCTTGCCCGGGTAGTCGTACATGCTGGTGCGCAGGTCGATGAGCACGTGCGCGCTCTTGCCGGGCGGGAACGTGTAACGGTGCACGCCGACGCGCGCCGCCGCGGTGAGCTCGGCACGCACGCCGTAGCTGTCGAGGGTCACCGCGTAGTAGCCCGGTTGCGCGATCTCGCTGGCGTGACTGAAGAGCGAGGTGTAGCCACTGCCCGGCTGGTCGATCTCACCGCGCTCGAAGCGCACCTCGCCCGTGATCGGCATCACCAGCACGTCGCCCAGATCCGAATGCCCGGTGCCAGAGAAGTGCGTGTGCGAGAACCCGACGATCGTGTGGTCCTCGTAGCGATAGCCCGCCGACCAGCCGAAGGCCTCGCTGCGCGGCTTGATCTGCGTGTCGGGACTCAGCTGGATCATGCCGAACGGCACCACCGCGCCGGGAAAGGTGTGTCCTTCCCCGCCGGTGCCGATGAACGGGTCGACCGCGGCGTAGGCCGCATCGCCCGCGGTAGCAGGCGGGGCGGGCCCGGCCGCGGCCACGCCCGTCCCGCAGCTGCCGAGCAGCAGCACCGTCAAGATCCGCAACGCATTCATGCCGGGAAACCCTTCGCGAATTTCTGACGCCGCCCAAGATCGGCTATTGTGCCGCAACCGCGCTACCGCACCGGCGCGCACCGGCGTTGAAGCCGCCTGAAAGAGAGTCGCAACAGCATGAACGGGCGCACGCTGTCCACCCCGGCGGCCATCGCCGTGCTGTCGATCATCTTCTTCACCTGGGGCGCGCTCACCTGCCTCAACGACGTGCTGATCCCGCATCTGAAGGCCGTGTTCGCCATGAACTACGCCCAGACGATGCTGATCCAGTTCACCTTCTTCGGCACCTACTTCGTCATGTCGATCCCGTCGGGCCGCGTGGTGGCGCACGCCGGCTACAAGCTGGGCATCATCATCGGCCTCTTGGTGGCGGCCGCCGGCGCGCTGCTCTTCTATCCGGCGGCCGGCGCGCCCTCCTACCTGCTGTTTCTCGTGGCGCTGTTCGTGCTGGCGAGCGGCATCACGCTGCTGCAGGTTGCAGCCAACCCCTACATCAGTCTGCTCGGAGACCCGCGCCGGGCCTCGGCCCGCCTCACCCTGGCACAGGCGCTCAATTCCCTCGGCACCACGCTGGCGCCCTGGCTCATCGGGCCGGTGATCCTCGCGATCGCGGTGCTCGGCCCCGATGCGCTGGCGCGATTGTCCCCCGCGCAAGCCGAGGCCTATCGCATCGCCCAGGCTCACTCGGTGCAGACACCCTACCTGTGGATCGCGGTGGCACTGTTGCTGCTGGCAGGCTTCGTGGGAGTGTTCCGCCTGCCGCCACAAACGGAGGCCACCGAGCAAGCCGACCCGCACCCGCACCGCTTCACCGAGGTGCTGCGCTACCGCCACGTGCGCCTCGGCGCGCTCGCGATCTTCGTCTACGTCGGCGGGGAGGTCGCGATCGGCAGCTTCCTCATCAACTACATCTCCGACCCGCATATCGGCGACATCGCCCCCGCCGACGCCACGCGCTACGTCGCCCTCTACTGGGGTGGCGCCATGGTCGGCCGCTTCGCCGGCTCGCTGTTGCTGCGGCTCATCGATCCGCGGCGGCTGCTGTGCCTGTTTGCGCTGGCGGTGCTCGCGCTGCTCGCGACCACCATCAGCAGCACCGGCCACCTCGCCATGTGGAGCATCATCGCCATCGGGCTGTTCAACTCCATCATGTTCCCCACCATTTTCACGCTCGGCATCGAGGGACTCGGTCCCATGACCAGCCGCGGCTCGAGCCTCCTGGTGATGGCGATCGTCGGCGGCGCGCTCATCCCCTACCTGCAGGGCGTGCTCGCCGATCACCTCGGCGTACAGCGGGCGTTCTTACTGCCGGTGCTGTGCTACGCGTACATCGCCTGGTACGCGCTGCGCGGCTCGCGGCCGGTCGCGCCGCTCGCGCAGGCGGTGACCGCCACGCCGTGAGCGCGGCCGCGCCCGCCACGGTGGTGTGCTTCGGCGAGGCGCTCGTCGACCTGCTGGCGCGGGCACCCGCCAGTCCCGCCACCCCGCCCAGCTTCACCGCCTACGCCGGCGGCGCCCCGGCCAACGTCGCGGTCGCCGTCGCGCGGCTCGGCGGCGCCGCGCGTTTCGTCGGCATGCTCGGCGAGGACCTGTTCGGCGAGCTTCTGGCGGGCGAGCTCCAGCGCGCGGGTGTCGACATCTCCTGCACGCGCCGCACCCGCCAGGCGAAGACCGCGCTCGCCTTCGTGGCGCTCGACGAGCACGGCGAGCGCAGCTTCAGCTTCTACCGCCCGCCGGCGGCGGACCTGTTATTTCGCGCCGCGGACTTCGCGCCGCGCGCCTTCGCGGAGGCGGCGGTGTTTCACGTCTGCTCCAACAGTCTCACCGAGGCCCCGATCGCGGCGGCGACACTCGCCGGGGTGCACGCGGCGCGCGCCGCGGGCGCCCTCATCAGCATGGACGTGAACCTGCGGCCCTCGCTGTGGGGCGCCGGCGTGGACCCGGCGCCCCTCGTGTGGCAGCTGCTCCTCGAAGCGGACCTGGTGAAGCTCGACGAGGCGGAGCTCGACTTCCTTGCGCGCAGCAGCGGCGGGGCGCAGGCGGCGCTGGCGCGGGCGTTCGCCGCCCGCGCACAAGTCGTGGTGGTCACCGCCGGCGCCGCGCCGTTTCGCTGGCTGGCGCGCGGCGGCGCTGCCGGCGGCGGCACCACGGGCGGTACGGTGCGCACCTTCGCGGTGAGCGCGGTGGATAGCACGGCGGCCGGCGACGCCTTCGTCGGCGGCTGGCTGCAGGCCCTCGTCGCAGCGGGCGTGCGCCGCGACACGCTGCGCGAGTGGCTCGCGCCCCCGCGCCAGCTCGAGCAGGCGCTGCGCTACGCGGCGGCGTGCGGTGCGCTCGCGACCACGCGCCACGGCGCCTTCGCCGCCATGCCGGCGGCCGCGGAAGTGCAGGCCCTGCTCGGGACAGGGGCATGAGCGGGCGCGACGGTGCGCTTGAGGCGGGCGCGGCGCTGCCCGAGTTCCGCAGCGAGCGCTTCCTGCGCGCGCACATCGCCGCCACCATGGCCTTCTACCACCCGCGGGCGATCGACCCGCGCGGCGGATTCTTCCACTACTTCCGCGACGACGGCACGGTGTACGACACGCGCCACCGCCACCTGGTGAGCAGCACCCGCTTCGTCTTCAACTATGCGCTCGCGGCGGGCGAATTCGCCAACGACGCCGCGCTCGCGCGCGACTACCGCGACGCCGCGCGCCACGGGCTCGCGTTCCTGCGCGAGCGGCATCGCGATGCGGCGAGCGGCGGCTACGCCTGGACGCTGCGCGATGGCGCTCCCGAGGATCGTACCCAGCACGCCTACGGCGCGGCCTTCGTGCTGCTCGCCTATGCCTGCGCGTGCCGCGCCGGGCTCGAGGAGGCGCGGCCGTGGATGGAGGAGACCTGGGCGCTGCTCGAGGCACGCTACTGGGACGCCGACGCCGGCCTGTACCGCGACGAAGCCGACCCCGCCTGGCACTTCAGCGACTACCGCGGCCAGAACTCCAACATGCACCTGTGCGAAGCGCTGCTCGCCGCGCACCAGGCGAGCGGCGCGCCGCGCTACCTCGAGCGCGCCCTCACCCTTGCGGACCACGTGACGCGCCGCCAGGCGGTCAAGGCCGGCGGACTGGTGTGGGAGCACTACGATTGCGACTGGAACCTCGACCTCGAGTATCACCGCGAGGAGCCGCGCCACCTGTTCCGCCCCTGGGGCTTCCAGGTGGGTCACCAGACCGAGTGGACCAAGCTGCTGCTGACGCTGGCCGAGCGACTGCAGAGCGCGCCAGCGGCACGACCCGGTGCGCCCACGGCACGATCCGGCGCGCCGGCGGCCGCAGTGCCGCCCGCCGCTGCGCCTGCGTGGCTCGTGCCGCGCGCCCAGGCGCTGTTCGATGCCGCCGTGGCGCGCGGCTGGGACGACGAGTACGGCGGGCTCTACTACGGCTTCGCACCTGACGGGCGCGTGTGCGATACGGACAAGTACTTCTGGGTGCAGGCGGAATCGCTCGCCGCGGCGGCGCGGCTCGCGGTGGCCACGGGGGCCGCGCACTACTGGGAGTGGTACGAGCGGCTGTGGAGCTACGCGTGGCGGCATTTCGTCGACCACCGCTACGGCGCCTGGTATCGCATCCTCGACCGCTGCAACGCCAGGTACGACGACGAGAAGAGCCCGGCCGGCAAGACCGACTACCACACCATGGGGGCCTGCTACGAGGTGCTGCATCTGCTGCGCAGCGCACACTGAGGCGCGCCGGCGGCGGCGGTGGGCGCAGGGCGCGCTGCCGCTGCTGGTGCTGCTGCTGCTGCCGGCAGCGACGGTCCGGGCCGCCAGCGCGGCGGCGCCGCCGCTGGCCCCCGTCGATGCGGCACAGGCGGCGCGTCTCGCCGCGAGCGTGCGCGCGGAGTTCCTGCACGCCTGGAACGGCTACCGCCGCTACGCCTGGGGGCACGACGAGCTGCGGCCGCTGTCGCGCACGGCGCGCGACTGGTACGGCGAGCCGCTGCTCATGACGCCGATCGATGCGCTCGACACCCTGGTGCTCATGGGTCTTCCCGCCGAGGCCGCCGAGGCGCGCGAGCTCATCGCGACGCAGCTGTCCTTCGACCGGGACATCGACGTGAAGCACTTCGAGATCGTGATCCGCGTGCTCGGCGGGCTGCTGTCCGCTTACGAGCTCACCCACGACGAGCGGCTGCTCGCGCTCGCCGCGGACCTCGGGCGGCGCCTGTCGCCGGCCTTCGACTCCCCGACCGGCCTGCCGTGGGTGTACGTCAACCTGCGCACCGGCAGGACGCGCGGCAGCGAGACCAACCCCGCCGAGAGTGCGCTCCTGCCCGAGTACGGCACGCTCGCGCAGCTCACCGGCGAGCGCGCGTACTACGACAAGGCGATGCGCGCCATGACGGCGATCTACCAGCGCCGCTCCGCGCTCGGTCTGGTCGGGGAGCGCATCGACGTCGAGAGCGGCGCGTGGACGCGCCCCACGAGTCACATCGGCGCGCGCATCGACTCGTACTACGAGTACCTGTGGAAGTGCTGGCGGCTGTTCGCCGCACCGTCGTGCCTCGCCATGTGGAACAGCAGCATCGCCGCGGCCAACCGCTACTACCCGGAAAACGTCGGCGGCGCGCTGTGGTACGGCCAGGTAGACATGAACACCGGGCGGCACACCGGCAGCGAGTACGGCGCGCTCGAGGCGTTCTTCCCCGGGCTGCTCGCCTACTCGGGGCACGTGGCACGCGCGCGGCGGCTGCAGGCTTCGTCGTTTGCCATGTGGAGCGTGAACGGCGCCGAGCCCGACAGCTACGACTACCGCGCCGCGCGGGTGACGGAGCCGCGCTACCCGCTGCGTCCGGAGATCGTCGAGTCGACCTGGTACCTGTACCGCATAACCGGGGATGCGTACTACCGCGCGATGGGGGCGCAGCTGTTCGCCGACCTCAAGCGCTGCTGCCGCACGCCGGACGGCTATGCCGCGCTCAGCGACGTCACCACCCACACCCAGGCCGACGAGATGCCGAGCTTCGTGCTGGCGGAGACCTTCAAGTACTTCTACCTGCTGTTCTCTCCGCCGGCGACGCTCGACCTGCAACGCTTCGTGCTCACCACCGAGGCGCATCCCCTGCGGCGCAACACCGCGCACGCGCCGTAGCGCTGCTCGCGTGCCGCGCCTGAAGGCGCCGCACGGTGCGGCGCGTATGATACGCAGCCGATGGCTGCAGTCTCCCCCGAACTCGAGCCGCCCGAATACGCCGACGCCCCGTTGCTGCAGCGCCTGTCGCGCCGCGCGACCGACTACGCCCGTCTCATGCGGCTCGACCGCCCGGTGGGCACCTGGCTGCTGCTGTGGCCGGCGTTGTGGGCGCTGTGGATCGCCGGCGCCGGCCGGCCGACGCCGCGGGTGCTGATCGTGTTCGTGCTCGGCGTCATCGTGATGCGCGCCGCGGGCTGCGTCATCAACGACTTCGCCGACCGCGACATCGACCCGTATGTGCGCCGCACCCGCGACCGCCCGCTGGCCGCGCGGCGCGTGACGCCGCAGGAAGCACTGGTGCTGTTCGCGCTGCTGGTCGCCGTGGCGCTCTACCTGGTGACGCGTCTCGATGCGCTCACCGTGAAGCTCGCCTGCATCGGTGCGCTGCTGACCATCTCCTACCCGTTCGTCAAGCGCTTCTTCCCGCTGCCGCAGCTGTATCTCGGCATCTCCTTCGGCGGCTGGAGCGTGCCGATGGCGTTCGCCGCGCAGACCGGCGCGCTGCCGCGCGTCGCCTGGGTGCTGTACATCGCCGCGGTCATCTGGGCGGCGATGTACGACACCATCTACGCCATGATCGACCGCGAGGACGACCTGAAGATCGGCGTCAAGTCGAGCGCCATACTGTTCGCCGACATGGACAAGCTGCTGATCGGGGTGATGCAGCTCATGATGCTCGCTGCGCTGCTGCTCGTCGGGCGCAGCATGCACTACGGCGCGTGGTACCGCGACGGGGTGCTGGCCGCCGCGGTGCTGTTCGCCTGGCAGCAGTGGCTGATCCGCAGACGCGACCCGGCCGGCTGCCTGCGCGCCTTCCTCAACAACCAGTACGTGGGACTCGCGCTGTTCACCGGACTGCTGCTGCAGTACGTCTATGCCCGATGAGCTCGCCCGCGCCGGCGTGAGCGCGCACAAGAACCAGCCGTTCATGCTGCGGCTCGGGTTCGCACTGCGCGGCCTCGCGCACGGCCTGAGCCGCGGGGCGAGCCTCAAGGTGCAGGTGGCGGCGGCAGTCGCGGCGCTGCTGGCGCTCATCGCGCTGCGGCCCGCGCCGCTGTGGTGGGCGCTGGTGCTGTCGGCCTGCGCCGCGGTGCTGAGCGCGGAGCTGCTCAACACCGCCATCGAGCAGCTCGCCGACGCGCTGCACCCGCACGACAGTGCCGCAATCCGCATCGTCAAGGACTGTGCTGCCGCGGCGGTGCTGGTCGCGGTGCTCGGCGCGCTCGCGGTGGGCGCGGCGCTCGCACTCCAGCTGATCATTAATTGACCAATTGTCGACTCCAACATGGCCGGTGCGTTGACAGGGCCGGCAGCCCTCGGGCATGGTCGCCGGCGGCGCCTGGCGCCCAGGGAGGCCGCAAACCATGCATGAGCCGATGACGTACGGCGATGAGGACACCGGCGCGCAGCCCGTCCGCCATGACTGGTCGGCGGGCGAGGTGCGTGCACTGTTCGCGCTGCCGTTCATGGACCTGATCCTGCGCGCGCAGCGCGTGCACCGCGCCCACCACGCCGCCAACACGGTGCAGATGAGCACGCTGCTGTCGATCAAGACCGGCGCGTGCCCCGAGGACTGCGCCTACTGCCCGCAGAGCGCGCGCTACGACACCGGGCTGTCGCGCGAGGCGCTGATGGAGGTGGCGGCGGTGCGCGAGCACGCCGCGCGCGCCAAGGCGGCGGGCGCGACGCGCTTCTGCATGGGCGCGGCCTACCGCGCCCCCAAGGCCAAGGATCTGGCGGTGATCGCGCAGATGGTGCGCGCGGTGTGCGCGCTGGGACTGGAGAGCTGCGCCACCCTCGGCATGCTCACCCCGCAGCAGGCCGTGACGCTCAAGGACGCCGGCCTCGACTACTACAACCACAACCTCGACACCTCGGCGCAGTTCTACGGCGAGATCATCACCACGCATACCTACCAGGAGCGGCTCGACACGCTGGCGGCGGTGCGCGCGGCGGGACTGAAGGTCTGCTGCGGCGGCATCGTCGGCATGGGCGAGTCGGTCGCCGACCGCGCCGAGCTGCTGCGCACGCTCGCCAACCTGCCGGCCCACCCGGAGAGCGTGCCGATCAACCGTCTGGTGCGCGTGCCGGGCACGCCGCTCGCGGAGGCACCCGACGTCGACCCGTTCGACTTCGTGCGCACCTGTGCTGTGGCGCGCGTGCTGATGCCGGGCGCGCAGGTACGCCTGTCGGCCGGCCGCGAGGCGATGAGCGATGAGCTGCAGGCGCTGTGCTTCCTCGCCGGCGCCAACTCCATCTTCTACGGCGAGAAGCTCCTGACCACCGGCAACCCCGACGTGGCGCGCGACCGCGGACTGCTGGCGCGGCTTGGGCTGAAGCCCGCGGGCCATGAAACGGAACAGCGCGGCGCTTGAGGCGGCGCTGGCGCAGCTCGCCGCCGGGCAGCTGCGGCGCAGCCGCATCACGGTCGAGGCGCCCGGCGGGCACGGCGGCCGCTCGCTGCTCGCCGGCGGCCGCGAGCTCATCGACTTCAGCAGCAACGATTACTTGGGTCTCGCACGCCACCCGGCGCCCGCCGCCGCCCAGGCCGAGTGCGCCGCGCGCTGGGGCGCGGGCAGCGGCGCCTCGCACCTGGTGAGCGGCCACGGCCGCGAGCACGCGCGCCTCGAGGAGGAGCTGGCCGCCTTCACGCAGCGCGAGCGCGCGCTGCTGTTCTCCACCGGCTACATGGCGAATCTCGCGGTGCTCGCCTCGCTCGCCGGCCGCAACGAGCGCGTGCTGCTCGATCGCCTCAGCCACGCCTCGCTCATCGACGGGGCGCGCCTCGCCGGGGCGACGCTCAAGCGCTACGGGCACGCGGACGCCGCTTCCGCCGAGCGGCTGCTGGCGCAGGACCCCGGGGCCACCAGCGTCCTCGCCACCGACGGGGTGTTCAGCATGGACGGCGACCTGGCGCCGCTGCCGGCGCTGGCCGCGGCCGCGCAGGCCGCGCAGGCCTGGCTGGTGGTGGACGATGCGCACGGCCTCGGCGTGGTGGGCGCGAGCGGGCGCGGCGTGCTCGAGCACTTCGGCCTGGATAGCGATGCGGCGCCGGTGCTCATCGGCACGCTCGGCAAGGCGTTCGGCTCCTTCGGCGCCTTCGTCGCCGGCGATGCCGCGCTCATCGAGCTGTTGGTGCAGAAGGCGCGCCCCTACATCTACACGACGGCGCTGCCGCAGGGGGTGGCGGCGGCCACGCGCGCGGCGCTGCGGCTCGCGCAGGCGGAAGGCTGGCGGCGCGAGCGCGTGCACGCGCTCACGGCGCGCTTTCGCAGCGGCGCGCTCGCCGCCGGCGTGCCGCTCGCCGCGTCCACCACGCCCATCCAGCCGGTGATGCTCGGCAGCGCCGCGGCGGCGCTCAGCGCGCAGCGCCAGCTGCAGGCGGCGGGGCTGTGGGTGGTCGCGATCCGCCCGCCCACCGTGCCCGCCGGCAGCGCGCGGCTGCGCGTGACGCTGTCGGCCGCGCACAGCGAGGCGCAGGTCGACGCGCTCATCGGCGCGCTGGGCGAGGTGTGCGCCCGGGCCGCGGCGGAGTCGGCCGCGTGAGCGCGCTGTACTACGAGGTGCACGGCGAGGGGTGCGGCCGCGACCTCGTGCTGCTGCACGGCTGGAGCATGAACCTGCGCGTGTGGGACGGCCTGGTGCGCGCGCTGGTGCCGCAGTTTCGCGTCATCGCCGTCGACCTGCCGGGGCACGGCGCGAGCAGCTGGGATGCGCAGGCCGCCACCCCGGCGGCGCAGGCGTGGCGCGTGCACGAGACGCTCGCCCCGCTCACCGAGCGCTACGCACTGCTCGGCTGGTCGCTCGGCGGGCAGCTCGCGCTCGATCTCGCCGCGGCGCTGCCGGCGGCGATCGAGCGCCTGGCGCTCATCGCCACGACGCCGAAGTTCCTCGCTTCCCCCAGCTGGCGCTGCGGCACGCCGCGGCCGCTGCTGGCGCGCCTCGTGCACCGCCTGCACGCCGAAGGCGAGCGCGCGGTTCAGGATTTCCTGCTGCTGCAGGTGCGCGGCTGCCGGCCGGGCACCGCGGTGCGCGTGCTGGCGAAGCTGCGCGCGGCACTGCGCGCGCACGGGCAAGCCTGTCCCGAGGCGCTCGCCGCGGGGCTCGCGCGGCTGCGCGAGGGGGACCTGCGCGCGGCGCTGCCGCTGGTGCGCGTGCCGGCGCTGGTGATGGCCGGGCAACGCGACCGCGTCATCCGCGCGGTCGCCTCGCGCAAGCTGGCGCGGGCGCTGCCGCAGGCGCGCTACGTCGAGATCGCCGGCGCCGCGCATGCGCCGTTTCTGTCGCACCCGGTGCAGTTCCTGCACCACCTGCAGGGCTTTCTCGCGTGAGCGCGCCGGATGCCGCCTTCCAGCTCGACCGCGCGCGGGTGCGCGCCTCGTTCGCACGCGCCAGCGCCGGCTACGAAGCCGCCGCGCGGCTGCAGGTGCGGGTGGCGGACGAGCTGCTCGCGCGCCTCGGCGAGTTTCGCTTCGCGCCGCGCGTGGTGCTCGACCTCGGCGCCGGCACCGGGCGCGTGACGCGCGAGCTCAAGCGCCGCTACCCGCGCTCGCAGGTCGTGGCGCTCGATATCGCCGAGGCGATGCTGCGCGAGGCACGGCGCCATCTGCGGCCGTGGCGGCGCTTCGCGCGGGTGTGCGCCGATGCGCTGCGGCTGCCGCTCAAGGACGGCAGCGTCGACCTGGTCTTCAGCAGCCTCATGCTGCAGTGGTGCCAGCCGCTCGACGCCGCGCTCGCCGAGGTGCGCCGCGTGCTGCAACCCGGTGGTTTCTTCGGCTTCAGCACCTTCGGGCTCGCGACGCTGCAGGAGCTGCGTAGCGCCTGGGCCGCGGCCGACGGCTACAATCACGTCAATCATTTCCCCGAAGTGCAGGAGGTCGGCGATGCGCTGCTGCGCGCCGGGCTCACCGAGCCGGTGCTCGACGTCGACCGGCTCGAGCTGGCCTACCCGGACGTGCTGGCGCTGATGCGCGATCTGAAAGCGATCGGCGCGCACAACGTCACCGCCGGCCGTCCGCGCGGCCTCGCCGGCCGCGTGCGCCTCGAGCGCGTCGCGGCCGCGTACGAGCGCGAGCGCCGTGCGTCGGGACTGCCCGCCACCTGGGAGGTGATCTACGGGGCGAGCTGGGGCGCGGCCGGGCGCCAGGCCGTGTCCGCGCCCTCCGGCATCGCGCACATCGCACCCGGATCGATCCGCCGGAGCCGCCGGTGAGCGTGCACGGACTGTTCGTCACCGGCACCGACACGGGCGTGGGCAAGACCGTCGTCGCCTGTGCGCTCGTTCGGGCACTGCTCGAGCGGCGTGCCTCGGTCGCGGTGATGAAGCCGATCGCCTCCGGAGCCCTGCGCATGCCTGCGGGGCTGCGCAACGAGGATGCCCTCGACCTCATGGCAGCTTCCAGAACCTCAGCCGCCTACGCGGACGTCAATCCCTATTGCTTCGAGCCGCCTATTTCGCCGCATATCGCCGCTGAAGACAGCAAGATCAGGATTGATATCGGCCTGATCGTCGAACATTACCGGCGGCTCACCGCCACAGCCGACTGGATCGTCGTCGAGGGAGCAGGGGGGTGGCTCGCCCCGATCAGCGACCGCGAGAGCATGGAGGACCTGGCGGTCGCGCTCGGGCTGCCGGCGCTCCTGGTGGTGGGCCTGAAGCTCGGTTGCCTGAACCACGCGCGGCTCACGCGCGAGAGCATTGCGGCGCGCGGCGTGGGCTTTGCCGGCTGGGTGGCGAGCGCCGTCGACCCGCAGATGCTCGCGGTGGCGGAGAATCTCGGCACGCTCGAGCGGCTGCTCGGCGAGCCGGCGCTCGCGGTCGTCGAGCACGCGCCGGCCGCGGTGCGCTCGCTGGTGCTCGGGGAGGCGCTGCAGCGGCTCATGCAGCGGCTGATAAGCACCTGAGGCGGCTTGAATTAGCGCGCTCGCACGCTACCATCGTTCGCGCGTGGAACCTGAACCGCTGCGCATCGAGATCTGTCCCAACTGCTCGCTCACCGAGCGCGGCGCGCGGCTGTTCTTCGCCGCCGCGTGCGTCATGCCCATCGGCGCCGCCGGGGTACTCGCCTACAAGGGTTTCTGGCCGGTGCTGCCGTTCGCGGGACTGGAGATGGCGCTGCTGGCGTGGGCGCTCAGCGCCTCGCTCGAGCGGCGCTTCCACCGCCAGACGATCACGGTCACCGAGGCGCAGATCAGCGTCGAATCGCGCCAGCGCAGCCGCTGCGAGCGCGTCGTGTTCCCGCGGCACTGGGCGCAGGTTAAACTGCGCCGCCCTGCAGCACGCCTGCACCCGAGCCGGCTCACGATCGAGTCGTCCGGCCGCCAGTGCGAGCTGGGCAGCTTCCTCACGGAGGAGGAACGACGCGGCCTGGCACTGCGATTGCAGCGCGTCATCGGCCGGGTCAACGAGTCGCCCGCCTGGCATTGAAGGGCGGTGCGCTTGGGTTTGCTTTCCACGGGAGTTGCCCGCAGCGAGGTTCGCGTGCGGCGCTGTAAGGTTGGCATGATGATTCGCGCAAAGCTCGCTGGCTACGCTGCAACTCTCACCGCCGCCGCTGCGCCGCTCGCCGCGCGCGCCGGGGAGGAGCCCGGCTCGGGCTGGAGCCAGCTCAACATGACCCGCGGCGTCACCGAAATCAGCCGCAAGATCTACGACCTGCACATGACCATCTTCTGGGTGTGCGTGGCGATCGGCGTGGTGGTGTTCGGCGCGATGATCTGGTCGCTGGTGAAATTCCGCAAATCCCAGGGCGCCGTGGCCGACGTCACCCTGGTGCACAACGCCAAGATGGAATTCGCCTGGACCGTCGTGCCGGTGATCATCCTCATCGCCATGGCGGTGCCGGCCGCGCGCACGCTGGTGGAGATCGAGGACACCAGCAAGACCGAGCTCACCATCAAGGTGACCGGCTTCCAGTGGGGCTGGCAGTACGACTATCTGGACGACGGTGTCATGTACTTCTCGCACCTCGACCGCCGCAGCAACGCGGCGCGCGAGCTGCTCTCGCCGATCGATCCCAACACGGTGCCGCACTACCTGCTGAACGTCGACCAGCCGTTCGTGGTGCCGGTCGACACCAAGGTGCGCCTGCTGATCACCGGCGCGGACGTCATCCATTCGTGGTGGGTGCCGGACTTCGGCGTGAAGAAGGACGCCATCCCCGGGTTCGTCAACGAGGCGTGGTTCAGGATCGACGCCGACAAGCCGGGACTGTATCGCGGCCAGTGCGCCGAGCTGTGCGGCCGCGACCACGGCTTCATGCCGATCGTGGTGGATGCGCGCTCCAAGGCGGATTTCGCCGCCTGGCTGAAGGCCAAAGCCGCCGAGCAGAAGCAGGCGGCCGCACCGGCCGCCGCCGCACCGGCCGCCGGAGCCGCAGCGCCCGCCGCACCCGCCGCGCCCGCCGGCAGCAGCGCTTCCTAGACGACCCGCCACCCGCAGCAGATGCGAGAACCGCCATGGCCGAAGACCTGACACACGCCGCAGCGCACGACGATCACGACCACAAGCCGCATGGCTGGCGGCGCTGGGTGTACGCGACCAATCACAAGGACATCGGCACGATGTACCTGATCTTCGCGTGCACCATGTTCTTCGTCGGCGGCTTCCTGGCGATGCTGATACGGCTCGAGCTGTTCCGCCCCGGGCTGCAGTTCTTCGATCCGCAGCTGTTCAACTCCTTCACCACCATGCACGCCCTCATCATGATCTTCGGCGCGATCATGCCGGCGTGGGTGGGACTGGCGAACTGGATGATCCCGATGCAGGTGGGCGCGCCCGACATGGCGCTGCCGCGCCTCAACAACCTGAGCTTCTGGATCCTCCCCTTCGCCTTCACGCTGCTGTTGTCCTCGTTCTTCGTGCCGGGCGGCGCGCCCGCGGGCGGCTGGACCATGTATCCGCCGCTGGTGCTGCAGACCGGAGCGTCCTTTCCGATGCTGGTGTTCTCCATCCACCTGATGGGCGCCTCCTCCATCCTCGGCGCCATCAACGTCATCGTCACCATCATGAACATGCGCGCGCCGGGCATGACGCTGCTGCGCATGCCGCTGTTCGTGTGGAGCTGGCTGATCACCGCGTACCTCCTGATCGCGGTGATGCCGGTGCTGGCCGGCGCGGTCACCATGCTGCTCACCGATCACTTCTTCGGCACCACCTTCTTCACCGCCGCGGGCGGCGGCGACCCGGTGATGTTCCAGCACATCTTCTGGTTCTTCGGGCACCCGGAGGTCTACATCCTCATCCTGCCC
>Ga0210393_10000836_pt1 | contig 26444 bp, 24 predicted proteins | sample IncBWC27OmetaG_FD_160068 | JGI IMG/M metagenome (GOLD analysis project Ga0210393, IMG submission 160068) | Forest soil microbial communities from Barre Woods Harvard Forest LTER site, Petersham, Massachusetts, United States - Inc-BW-C-27-O ...
GAAACGGTTAGACGTAACTCATTGGTGCGTAATACTCGCGGACGTGGCGGAATTGGCAGACGCGCAGGATTGAGGGTCCTGTCTCCGTTTACGGAGGTGAAGGTTCAAGTCCTTTCGTCCGCATTGACATAATGGCATGGCCCGGAGAGTTTTTGAACGCTCCGGGCCGAGTCGTTGAGGGACCGCTGCTACCGATGAGCAGCTTGTCGCAAAGGCGGTTTTTTTGCGGGGATCGCGAGCGGCTGGGTCGCCCCTTCAGGACCGACGAGACCCCGGAAGATGCCCCGGGCGACCACTGACGCGGGCTGTTACTCGGTCGATTTGCCTTCGACAATATGCTTGCGAATGTCTTCGAGGAACAGCCTCAGTTCATCGTCCGTCGCTTCGGCATCGATGTCGGACATGATCTCGGCGATCACTTCGCTTTTGGTCATCTGTGCCAGCGGCCTACAGCCGTCGGTAGTCCAAATGTCGCAGACCAGTTCGCGCAGCTCTTTGGCTGAGTACTCGGCCAGCGATTCGGTGTATTCATTCGCTCGGTACTCGCGCAGTTGTTCGACGCTCATCGCCTCTAACTCGGCTCTCACAGCCTTGCGCGTCGTCATGTCTGGTTCCCAGCCCGCCTCAGGTGAGTCGTCGACGTGGCAAATTTTTACCACAGCCCGGATTAAAACACAGCTGGCTATACATCGTCAATACAGCCCAAGCGGCCACCAACCCGGTAGTATTGCGACGAAACCGGGGCAGTCAATCCGCGGACCGGACAGCTGTCGGGAAACAATCAGGCCCTTTAGGCGCCGACCCCAGCGAGATGCGGTGCGGATGCTCAGGGATGCAAGAAGGGCAGCGGATCAGGCTCTCGGTCGAGAACGTGCCGCTCGACGAGCAATTTGGCCAGTTCGTGCATGTGCCCGTTCACATAGTCGAGCAGGACTTGGTTGGCCTTCGGATCCCAGCCGTAGCTGACAAGTTCGCGATAGACATCCTCGGCCGGATCGTGCCGGATGAGTAGGCGGTAAAAGCTGATGCAGGCGCCTGTTCGCTGAGCTCCGGCGGCGCAATGGACGAGCACCGGCCGCCCCTGCAGCTCCGACTCGACCATTGCCTGAACGGCCCCGGCGTATCGATCGATTGGGCCCGTCGCGTCGCCGCGCAGGGGAAATCGCAGATGCCGAACCCCTTTTTCCTGCGAAGCCTCAACCTCGGCTCGCTGATCGGCGTCGTTCGGGTCGAGACCGTTCAGATCGATGATCGTCCCGAGTCCGTTTCGCTCGATTACATCGCCAATTAGAAACCTGGAAATCTGTCCGCTGCGGTAGACCTTCCCCGGGACGACCGTCCCAAACCGCTTGACCACGAATCGATCGCGGAGAACCAGGCTCCAGAGGGCGATGACCGCCACGATGACCGCCAGAGCGACAGTTGTGAGCGCGAAGGCTCGCAGTAGCTTTCGTCGATCTATACGAACCTGAAGATCCCGCGCCCTTGAGTTCGAGTCTTCGAGCCGCGCCGGAGCACTCTGAGCACTGGAGTGAATGTGGGCAAATCTGCCTGAAAGCGCGGCTTTCGTTCGGCCCGACATGGGAATGGACCTGTTGCTTCAGCACGACAACTTAGGCGGGAGCGTCCGCAAGACGCGACCGCTTTTCAGCGTGTCGAGACAGCGCACTCCCGCGAAAAGAACGGCGCGGGAGGATAGCGTACCCGCCGGAAGCGGCACAGGTCACATTTGGGGAGACTACGCCTTTGGAGCGTGCGAATCAGCGTTCGGTGCGACTTTTCGCGTCTGAACGCTGCAGCGTCGCTTCCTCGCTCCGCGTATTGCGATCCGGAGGGACTGCGCGGCTGGCCTCAATCTCCGAAACGGTCTTCCGAATTCCGTTCAAAAGCTGCGCGGTTTGAAACCAGGGGCTGACGGATTTCATTCTCGAGAGCTCCAACTTCGCACCGGTTGCCGATCCATGTGCAGGTCGATTTCGACCGTCCGAGTTATGTTACAGAGGCGGCAACGGTGAAGGAAGCATTTTGCTTGCCAAGATCCCCAGTTTCTCGAAATTCGTTCAGCCTTGACGAATAAGCGAAGCTTCCGTTTGCTTGGCTATTCTTTTTCGCCTTAAGGCCCCAACTGGACGTCGTTTAGGCTACTTCGAAAGGGTGGAAGCCGGGCCGACCGATGTGACTCGGTCGGACCGGCTTCCGGAATCCCTCTCTCCCTAACGAAACCTGCTAGACGCGTGTATTTCCTTGATGGGGGGCTCCCCCCTATTTGCGATCTACCGAAGTTTGAGGCTCGCCACGCCGACGATCGCTAAGAGTGCCGATCCGATCCAAAAGCGGACGACGATCTTGATCTCGTGTTGGCCCTTCAACAGGTAATGATTGTGGAGCGGACTGCAGGCGATCAGCCGATTGCCGGTCAACTTGAACCAGCCGATTTGCATCAGGACGCTGACTGTTTCGATCACGAACACCCCGCCGACGATCACCAGCAGGGCTTCCTGCCGCGAGATCAGGGCGGCCAAAGCCAGCAAGGCACCGATCGGCAAAGCACCCGTATCGCCCATGAACACTTGAGCCGGATAACAGTTGAACCATAGAAACCCGAGCATCGCCCCGACCATCGCGCCGAGGACCACACTCAGTTCGCCACATCCGGAAATAAACGGAATCGACAAATAGTCGGCCATCGTCCGGTGCCCGGCGAGATACGCCAGGGCCACGAACGCCGAGCCCGCGAAGACCGTGCAGCCGCCCGCCAGCCCGTCGAGTCCGTCCGTGAGGTTGACGGCATTCGAGGTCCCAACGAGCACCAGCATGCTCCACGCAATGAATGCTCCGCCCAGCCACAGACTGCCGGCTCCCAATGGACCGATTAGTTCCAAGCCGTGGGGCACCGTTCGCTGATGCCAATACAACAGCGAGCCGATCAATAGGGCGAACAGGATTTGAATCGAGAGCTTCTGTTTGACACTCAGGCCGTTGCGCGGCGTGTTGAGCTTGATCCAGTCGTCGCAAGCACCAAGCGCCCCGAACGAGAGCGTCGTCAGGAGCGCCAGCTGTGTGTAAAGATTCGTCAAATCGCCGAACAGCAGCGTGCCCACGACGATCGAAGCCACGATAAACAAGCCGCCCATAGTCGGCGTCGACTGTTTGGCGGCTTGAATCTCGTTGAGCCGCTTCGAGGCGCTGGCGATGCGTTCCCGAAATCGCCCTCTCAGCCAGCCGATGGCCAACGGTCCCAAGGCAATCGCCATCACAAACGCCGTCACGCTGGCGAGGGCCGTTCGCGCCGTTAGAAAGACGCGTGAATCGCCCGCGGTGTGCAGCTCCATCTGCCGCAGCATCGGAGCGAACCAGGTGATCAGCCAGACGAGCATCGCGTTTTACCCATGACTGCGAATTGGCAAAGTCGACGTGCTCTTGGCGGCCGGCTCGTTCAATTCGCTCGGTCAGGTTGATGTTCGACATAAACCTTGGAACGACAAAGGCAGGTGAATCCCCGGGCGCCGAGGTACACCCTCGGCGCCCGGTCTGTAGGTTCTGCTGCGAAGCGGACGATTGGAGTGATTGACCCAGAAATCACTTGTTCCAATTGCCTGAATGCTTCCACCCGGCCGAAGCCGAACAGTACGCCGGATCCCCGCAAACCCTAAACGTACACAACAGAACCTCAAAAACTATGCGCAGGCCCGCGTGCTTGGGCACGGGGCAATGTTCTCCTGAAGACTCATGTGAGAGATGAGTTGTTCGACGACGCGCTCCATTTGCATCGAGCGCGAGCCCTTGACCAGCACAACGTCGCCCGGCTCCAGCCAGCAGTCGAGGGTCGCCCCGACGACGTCGACGCTGTCACACAAAGCCAGTTGTTCGGAATGCATCCCCTCGCCGCGAGCGCCGGCGAGACAATCGGCCCCAAACTGGCCGAAGGCGATCAAACGATCGATGCCCAGTCGGGCGGCCGATTGCCCAATCGAGACGTGCCACGCTGCCGACTCAGCTCCCAATTCGAGCATGTCGGCCAGCACCAGAGTTCGATGTCCGTCGCAATCCCACTGAGACAGCAGGCGGCAAGCCGCTTCGGTCGAGCTGGGATTCGCGTTGTATGTATCGTCGATCACGGTCCATGGGCGGTGCTGCCGGACCTGGCAGCGGCCGGGGGCGGGAACGAACCGCGCCAGGCCTTCGGCAATGTCTTGGTGTTTGATTCCGACTTCTCGGGCAACTGCGATCGCGAACAGACCGGCAAAAACGTGGTGGCTTCCGATCGCCGGAATTCCGTAGGTCAAGCCTTCGACGTTGAATCGCACCGCATGGCGGTCGACTTCGATCGACGTGGCTCGCAGGTTGTTGTTTTCGGCTTCCCCAACCGTAATCACCCGGCACCGAGCCCGGGCCGCCGCAGCGCGGCAGCGGGAATCGTCGCCATTGATTACGGCGAATCCGCTCGCAGGAAGGGATTCGAGGAGTTCTGCTTTGGTCGCGGTGATCGTTTCGATGCTGCCGAAACCGTCGAGATGTGCGACGCCGACGCTGGTGAGTAAACCGACTTCCGGTCGAGCGATCGCTGTCAGTTCTCGAATCTCACCGCGATGTGACGCGGCCAGTTCGAGCACGGCAAACTCGTGCCGACGTTCGATGTCGAGCACGCTCAGGGGCAAGCCAATGTGATTGTTGAAATTCTTGCGGCTGCGGCAGCCCTCGAAGGTCGAGCTCAGCACGGAATGCACGAGTTCTCGCGTCGTCGTCTTGCCGACTGTCCCCGTGATCCCGATCACCAGCGCGTCCATGCGCTGGCGATATGATCGGGCAAAGTCCTGCAATCCTTTCAGGACATCAGGGACGACAAGCGTCGGAATCGGACCGGCGCCCGTGTCGTCTTGCGCAAGCTTGTTTTCTTGGACGACGCACGCCACGGCACCGCGGCCGATCGCGTCCTGGATGAAATCATGTCCGTCGTGTGAGGGGCCCTGGAGCGCCCAAAACAGGTCGCCGCGGGAGGCCGTTCGCGAGTCGGTCGTCACTCGATTGAACGCAATCGCCGCGGGATCACGGGCAATGGCCCGTCCTCCCGTCGCGTTTTGCAGTTCGTCGAGTGTGACGCGTTCCATACGATTCGATCCTGCAGCGGGCCCGAGGGCCAGCAGCACGAACAAGCGAGAGACGAGTTTGATCAGTTCCGGCAACATGAGTCGTAATCTTCAAACGGTTGTACGCGGGCTGCTTAAACGGCTGCGGCAGTGACGCCGACGGCCGGTCGCCGTCGGACGAGAACCTCCCGCACGACATCGCGGTCCACGAACGGCACTCTTCGGTTGCCGATGATCTGTTCGCGTTCGTGTCCTTTTCCGGCCACGAGGACGCAATCGCCCGGTTCAGCAAACCCGAGCGCCCGGCGAATCGCCTCGGCTCGATCGGGTTCGATTACCGGTTCATGAGCCGTCGACGGACAGCCGCTGACGACTTCGCGAATGATTTGTTCGGGATCTTCTGAGCGAGGGTTGTCGCTGGTGACGATCGCCAGATCGGCTTCACCGAGGGCGCGGCCGATCAGCGGACGCTTGGTGCGGTCGCGATCACCTCCGGCGCCAGCCACGCAGAGCACGCGACCGTGCGACAGCCGCTTCAGAAAACTGATTGAGCGACGCAGGGCATCCTCTGTATGGGCGTAATCGACGAACACGTCGAACGGCTGTCCGCAGTCGACCCGTTCCATACGGCCGGGGACGATGCGCAGTCCCTCGATTCCCGCTTTGACTTCCGCGAGCGAAATACCAAATCGTTCCGTCGCTGCCGCGGCAGCCAGACAATTCGAGACATTGTGCCGGCCGACCAGCGGGGTGGTGACTTCAATTGAATCCGTTGCACGGCGAAGCAGGAATCGAGATCCTCGCAACGATTCATTCAGGATCGTGGCCCACACGCGAGCCGGACGCTCGAGCCCGTACGTCACAACGCGAGCGTCGCCCGCCACGCGCCCGACCAACGCCGAGCTGTGCGGGTCGTCGGCATTGAGCACGACGAGCGCTTGTGCCTTCAGATGTGTGAGGAGCCGAGCCTTAGCCGCGCGATAGGAATCCGCATCGTGATGGTAGTCGAAGTGATCGTGGGTGATGTTGGTGATGACCGCGACGTCAAACTCGGTGCCGGCAATGCGTTCTTGTTCCAGCGCGTGGCTGGAGACTTCAAGGACTGCATGGCTCGAGTCGGCCGCGACCATCGCAGACAACCACTGAGCAAGCGACTGCGAATCGGGCGTGGTCATCTTGGACGGAGCCGAGTGCACGCCGTCGTGGTTTTCGATGGTGCCCAGCAAGCCTGTCCGCCGTCCCGACGTTTCGAGGATCGATCGGATCAGCCAACTCACGGTCGTCTTGCCGTTGGTTCCGGTGACGGCGGCCAACTTGAGATGTCGCGACGGGTAGGCGGCCAGAGCCGAGCACAATTCGGCGAAGGCCTTGCGAGCGTGAGGAACGACGCACTGGGGAATGTGTACGTTGGGCAGAGGACGCTGTACGAGAAGGCTGTTGGCTCCGCGCTCGATTGCTTCTCCCACGAAATCAGCGCCGTCCACATGCGTGCCAGGAACTGCCGCGAAGAGTGTGTGAGGTCCGCATTGGCCGCTGCACTCGGTGGCTTCGGTCACGCGGATATCCGCGCATCCGACAAAGCTCGCCGCAGGCAACAGCGTGCGAAGGCTGACGGGAACGCGCACGGGAAGGAACCGCGGGGACATACAGCTCTCCGCCGAGGGCGCAGTCGGGCCAGCAGCACGGAGGCCGGCGTCCGAGACGGGACGCTTGCGCGTGACTGCGTAGGCACGAAGAACTCTTCGGCCGGTTTCGCAAAAACTTTATGTGAGGTGGAAGAACAACAGAACGTTGAGGAGTTGCTGTTGTAGGAGTTGCTTTCGATCGCGGATTGAAACCGCGTTCAAGAGGACGGCATTCTCACCATTCCGCAAAAAGCGTCAAGCCGATTTTGGAGATTTTTCAGCGGGCTTGTAAAGCTTACAGAACATTTCGCGAAGGCCGTCGCGAGTGCCAATGAACACCATCGCAACAGCTCTGTAGCTACAATCAGCGAACGGCAATTCGCGATGCATATTCCGAACGACATTCTCAAGACCTGCTGGTTCCTCGCCGGTCCGACCGCGTGCGGAAAGTCCGACGTAGCGATCGTAATCGCGAAAAGGATCGGTGCAGAAATTCTGTCGATGGATTCCATGTCGTTGTATCGCGGCATGGACATCGGCACGGCCAAGCCCTCGCCAGCGCAGCGGGCGTTGGTTCCGCATCATCTCATCGACCTTTGCGAGCCGCACGAGGCATTCAGTGTTGCGCACTACTTGTCGGCGGCGAAAGATGCGGCAGGCAGTGTGATCGCGCGCGGCCGTGTACCGCTCTTTGTCGGAGGCACGGGGCTTTATTTGCGCGCTCTGCTGCGCGGCGTGTTCGATGGCCCGCAGATTCCGCCGGAACTCCGACGGCAGCTCGAGGCCGAACTTGGGTCAGCCTCACCCGAGCAACTTTACGAGCGGCTCGCTGCAGTCGATCCGTCCGCGGCACGGCGAATTCACCCCAACGACTCGAAGCGGATTCTCCGCGCGTTGGAAGTGTATCACGCGACCGGACGTCCGCTCTCAGAACTGCAGCGGCAAGAGCCATTGCCCGCGGAAAATCGGCCGGCGAACGTGTTTTGGCTCTCGCCACCGCGCCGTTGGCTCTACGAGCGAATCGACCGCCGGGTCGAGCAGATGTTCGCAACCGGATTGCTCGACGAAGTGCGCGGGCTGCTCGAGCGGCCATTGCCGCTCAGTCACACCGCTCAGCAAGGCCTGGGCTACAAGGAAGTGATCGCCCATCTGGAGCAGAACATGCCGCTGACCGAGACGCTGAACCTCATCCAGGCGCGCACGCGTCAATTCGCCAAGCGGCAACACACTTGGTTTCGCCATCTGGAAGAGTGCCGCCCCGTTGAGATGACCGGAGCGGAAACGGCGACCGAATTAGCTGAGTCGGTCCTCAAATGCGCAAGAGCGCGAGTTAACTCGTCGGATTCGGTGCACGGGCGAGGAGCAAAGCGTTAGCGCTTGAACGCGTCATACAAGATGTAAATGACGCAGGCTCCGATCAGCACCTGTTTCGGAATCGGCACGTAACCGAGGTAGGTCAGCGTGCAGACCGTGGTGAGGACAAAGTACCCCATTCGTCGACTTCCAAGCTCCGGCGGCGACTTCCGCGCACTGCTTTTGTCACGCTGTGCGCAGGCGCGGGATGTTACAAGTCAGCAATCCAACTGTAGCCCAAACCAAACTTCGTGCCGAAGCCGTTTGGAAAAATTCACCGCCCGGGCGTGGCGTTTGGGCAACATCGGAGACGCTCAACGTCTCGGACGATTTGCCGTCATTTCGCGATAACGCGGGTGGGACGTGCCGGTTCGGGGTTGGTGAAGCCGCTTGCCGACTCACGGGGCGAGAGATTAGGCGGCCCGCCGTTGACGCGTGGGGGTAGCGTCTTGAAGAAACACCATAGAATGGATGTTTCCGATCACGGGATTGCTCTCAAACCGGCCATCCTGCCGGGCAATCCGCATTGGGACCGGAGTCGTCGGTCCCAGCATGGTCGACACGATCTTCCCGTGGATTTCCGCTCCGGGAATCACGGTCAATCGGTAGCGCTTCAAAATCGAAGGAAGCATCGTTCGTAAAGTCGTCATCGCCAGCGGTGCCCCAATGCACATCTTGGCCCCGGCTCCGAACGGCAAATACGCATACGGAGAGACGGGCCCCTCGAGCCAGCGATCCGGCCGAAACATCTCCGGCTCGGGGTAAAGCTCCGGCATGTGATGCGTCACGTACTGGCTGAAGACGACCGGTGTCCCGCGGTTCAGCGGAACATTTTGCAGCATGGTCGGAACGGCACAGATCCGTTGCGAGTATGAGGACGCGGGAAGGATTCGCATGCTTTCTCGCAGCACGCGCTCCGTCAGCGGCATGCGGCCCATTTCATCATAAGTCGGGCAATCGCCTTGCATAACGTCGGTGATTTCGCGGTACAGTTGCCGCATGATCGCCGGATGCTGCGCCAAAAGGAACAGGGTCCAGGTCAGCGTGTTCGCGGTGGTGAGATGAGCCGCGCCGTAGAGCAAGGCGACATGGCCGATCATTTCTTCGTCTGAGACCCGATGCTCGGTCTCGTTGGCGCGAATCAAGAGCGAGAGCACGTCGTCGCCCGGCTTACGCGATTCACGTCGCAAGCGGACCATCGTGCGAATTTCCGCTTCCAGCTCAGCCGCGTAATCCAGCAAACCGTTGTAGCGATCGTTAATCTGCGGATCGGAAATGAACGCCCCCATCCCCGTCTCGTGGTTCATCTCGACCCACCGGTCGATCATGTCCCCGACCTTCCAGGCGAACTCGGGCTGTTCGACGCCGAACAACAAGGCGCTCGTGATGTGCAACATGATCCGCGTCATTTCGACGTGCATGTCGCGGACGTCGCCGACCTTCCAGGAATCCAAGAGGCCGCGCGTCAGTTCACAAATCGGACCGTGGTGAAAGGGAAGCGCCTTCCGCTCGAACGGTCCCTTGACGACCCGGCGATGCTCTTTGTGAGCTTCGCCGTTCATGCTCATGATTCCCGAGGTGAGCCTGCGCTGAGCCGAATTGCGCGGTCCTCGGATGGCGAAGAATCGCGAGTGGAACGTGTCGCAGTCCGAAAGAATCTGTTGATTCAGCTCAGGACCGAACACGAACACGATCCGCTGCGTGTTTTCCTCGAGTACCGCCAAGTTGCCGTGGCGGGCCCGCAGGTTGAGCATGCAGGCCATCGGATCTTCGACGAAGTCCAGCAGCCGTCCTTGCGTGACGGGAAGCGGTCCGCTCGACTCGTTAGCGTCGGCGGGGCGCGGAAAGATCTGCATGAACCCGCTTTCTGTCTCTCTCACTGATCAAAGTGGCTTCTTCAATGCGTTCGCCGGTCGATTGGGGCTGAGAGGCTACTTATTCCGAAGTCCCCTTGCCGTCAACGCCGGTTCGGCACCGGTCGAAATGAGTTCTCATCCCTTCAGACTTTATGATAGCAAATTTAACTAGGCTTGGCGCTCTGCGTTTTCTTTAACGGCGTCCGGAAGACCTCACTACCTACGCATTCAGCGCAACCTGTGCTTCAACCGCTCCAAATGGAACAGCAAGCCGAAGCTGCGCTAGTCGTTTTGATCGCAGTACGGACACGTTTCGCCGTAAATCACCTTTCCGCAGGCCGAACATTCATGCGGCCCGAAAAAGAACGGGGCCGGCGACGACGCGCGACTATAGGCAAGATAGGCGAAGATCAGAACGATAAAGAACGAAAAGAACCAGTAGCTCCACCCCAGCAGCTGCGACATCACGAACACCAATGAGACGCCGCAGACGAGGTACACGATCAGGTCGTGCCACCGTCGCTGTCGGATCTGGGCCTTTCGAAACGCGGCGCGGGCCTCTTGGTTGTAGTGAGCCCGCAGCAAATCGGACTTTTCGCGGGTGACGGTGGTTCGTTCTTCCGCGTTGATGGCCTTCAGCAGCCGTTCGGCGCTATCAAGAATCCGATAGGTGTCGTCGAAATCGAAGTCGGTCTGATGGGCCCACCGATTGCGATACTCGCGCAGCTCACTGACCAGGCTCCGTTCGGCGTGGTCGAGTCGGCCGCGAAACACGCGGTTCCACTGATCCCACATCACGGTCAGGAGCGCGTGCGCATCCCAACGAACGTCGGAGCCAGTCTTTCCGGCTCCGCGATCCTCGCGAAAGCTCTGCTGCGCGACGTTGCGCCAGTCGTCGTGATAAACCTCGACCAGGGACTGCTCGACGTAGGGCGCCAGCCCGGACGACAGCGAATCTAAAGCGCGCGTGACTCGTTCACGATCTTTTCGCATGGCCCAACCTCCCTCTAAGAGACCAGCCAAGTGTAGGTCACCCGGCTGACTCGGGCGGTTGGGATCCGGCCCAGGCACGCTGTCGCGCCGGGGACCAGCCGTAATGTCGATTTTCAGGGAAAAGTCGCTACAACCCGCTGGCAAATTGCGCGCAAAGCCGGCCGGATGCGGCCCATTTGACGTGAGAAATCAGCCGCTCAAACCCGGATGAAAATCCGCCGACGATAGAGCCACAGGCAGATCAGCCAAATCAAAAAAAGAATGGCAAATTCGTGCCAGATGGGTGTGTAAATGCTGTCTCGGCCGTAGAAAAAGTCGGTCACCGAGGCGTGACCCAACCATCGGACGAAGGACCAGTTGCCGACCGCCGGAAGCCGGTGTCCTAGCTTAACGACCAGCCCCTGCACACCCTGGTCGAACGTTCTGAGGTGGATGCGGAGCATGGCCGAGAGCCAGCTATCGGTGAGGTGCGCGACGCAGTAGACGAGAATTGAATTCATGCCGACGATGACCATCGGAAACGCCAGCCGACGAAAGCCTCGCATGTCGATCACCCAATAGAACAACCCCAGAAACCAAAACGCCCAGCCCGCGCTGAATACGGCCCAAGAAGGGGTCCAGAGCCGTTTGACGATCGGGCAGAGCGAATAACTCAGGCGCTCGAAATGGAAGGGCCAAATCGTCGTATCGATCGCCATCGAAACGACAAAGCAGGCGAGCCCGGCTGCCATTAGTGTCGCGAGCTTTCTGCCGGGCGTCCAAGGCCCACGCAACAGCTGGCCGGCCATCACGCCGAACAGCATCGTCACGATCGACGGGATGAAGCTGAGCGTTTGATAGCCGCCGCCGTTGATCCAGAATTTCTTGCCTTCCCACGGCTCACCAGGGCGCGGAAAGAGATTCAGAAAGACGCGATCGGCGGCGGCCGCCACGTTCGTGTGCTTGTTCCAGTGTTCGGCCAGCCCCTTCGGTCGCAAGCCCGCATCCGTGAACTGATTCCAGTCTTCTGGCTTCACGCCGTGTTCGGTGAGATACCGAATGACCGCATTTCCCTCGGCGGACGGCAGCGGATAGTGATAAAATGCGAACCAATAGCCGCCCAAAATCACGAGCACGGCCATGCATTGGGCGACGAAGGGAGCCCGCAGCAAGACGAACACAAAAATGTAGCCCAGACCAATCTGCGTGAGCACATCTTCAAAGGTGAAATGCGTCATCGACGAATGAGTCGAGCGGAGGAAGATTCCCAACCCGATCAAAATCAGCGAGCGTACGAGGGCGTGGCTGAACTGCAGTCCCCAAGACTCGCCGCGCGACTCCCGCTTGGCGTAGGAAAAGGGCATGGACACGCCGACCATGAACGTGAACGACGGCTGAATCAGGTCCCAAGCGACGCAACCCGTCCATGCGACGTGATCCAATTGCCAGGCGGCCGTGTTCCAAAACAGCTTCCAAGTCTTGCCGTACCATTTGTCGTCGAACTGGGTCAGCAGCTCGGGATGGCGTCTTACCAAGCTGGCGATGCCGAAGCCCTCAGACACCATCAGCAGCATGGTAAAGCCGCGAAAAGCGTCCAGTGACATCAGACGCTCGGGCATCGCCTTAGGGGCGACCCTGGCCGGTTTTTCCGCCGGAGGTGCTACCGGCTTGGGGGGCGGAGCGGCCGGCTTCGGTCCCTCTTCACGCTGCTTGAATGCCATGTCACGAACTCCTTGTTCGCGCCGGTCGCCGCGGCTGCGCCTTCGGATCAACATCCGGCCACAACTGCGACGGCGTATGCGCCTTCTTGGCGATTGACACGATTTTTTCGACGATCTCCGGGTGAGCGGCCGCGACATCGCGAGTCTCACCCAGATCGGTGGCTAGATCATACAACTCGACGTGCCGCGAGCCCATCGGCCTTATCACGCCCTTCCAGGTCCCCAACCGCACAGCCTGAGTTGAGCCTCGCTCATGAAACTCCCAATAGAGGAACTCGTGTTCCAATTGCGGCCCCGCACTGGCTTCTAACGACGGCAAGAAGCTGATGCTGTCGAGCCCGGGCGGCGGGGTCACTCCAGCCAGTTGCCCGACAGTGGCGAACAGATCGCCGAAATATCCAATGTGCGTCGACACCGTGTCGGCCGGCACACGTCCGGGCCACCGAACGATGAGCGGCTCGCGAATGCCTCCCTCGTACAAGTCGCGTTTGTGGCCGCGCAGCGGACCCATATCGTCAAAAAATCGGGGGTTGTGCCCCCCTTCCGAATGTCCGCCGTTGTCGGAGGTAAACAGCACGATTGTCTGATTCTCGAGTCCGTGCTCGCGCAACCGCGAGAGCAATCGCCCGACGTCCGAATCGAGCCGGCTGATCATCGCGGCGTGGCCCTTCTCGGGTTCGGGCCAACTCTTGTCGCGATACGCTCCGTAGTCGGGGATCTCCATTCCGTTCGGGCGCGACTCGTTGTTGGCGTGCGGCAGCGTGGACGCGAATTCCAGAAAGAACGGGCCACTCTTGTGCTCATCGATGAATTGCAGCGCTCGATCGCGAATGAGATCGGCGCTGTATTGAATTTTTTTCGTCGCCACGCCTGAACCGTAAGGTCCGCGGCCCGGCACCACGTTTTGCAACGGCTCGCGCGATTCGTCCGCAATCAAAAACGCGGGAAAATAGTTGTGCGCGTGGGCCTGATCCAAGTATCCGAAGAACCGGTCGAAGCCTTTGCGCGTCGGAACTCCGGCACTCCCTTCCTGCCCCAGTCCCCATTTGCCGAACAGCCCCGTGGCATAGCCCGCGGTTTTGAGCAGCTCAGCAACTGTCGCGTCATTTGCGCGCAAGCTGTGGTCAGAGTTGCCACGGATATAGCAGTGCCCGGTATGCAAACCCGTCATCAGCACACAGCGCGACGGAGCGCAGACGGTCGAGCCCGCGTAAAACTGCGTGAACCGGCGCCCTTCGGCCGCAAGCCGATCAATATGGGGCGTCGCAATCCGCTTCTGCCCGTAGCAACCCAGATCTCCGTACCCCAAGTCATCGGCAAGAATCAGCACGATGTTCGGCCGCCGTGCCGTTTCGGCTCCATCCATTCTTGGCGGATTGAACGCGATCCCTGGAACGACGAGCAGGACTAGGACGGAGGCAAATATCTGAGCAGACGGGCGCATGTGAAGATCGAGTTGGGCAGAAACTCTGCGAAGCGAAGTTGGCAGGAACACCGGCCGTTCGGCGTTTCGCGAGCGATTGTCGGACAAATGCCCGCGCCGGTCAAACCGAATGCCGAGTTGGGTCTCCACGCGTGGTGGTCTTCGCGCATAATCTCATCCAGCGTTCGACCGCATCTGATCAGGCAGGACGAATCTGCCTTTAGCTAGTGGGCGAGCTAACCCTCCGCCGGCGATTGAAGTCATCGCGGTCGGTCGGATTTCTTGGGCGGTTACAAATGGCGGACACTAGTTCAACAGCCGGGTCCCGACCGCTCCAGAATGAGCATTGGCTCGTGGGAAGTCCTTCGGGGGCCGCCACGGTCGCAGCGCTGTGGATCGGGTCCGCGGGCCTTCTGATCCTGGGCGTGATCCCAATCCTTTACGGAGCGCTGCACGCCGAATCGCGCGTCAGTCTCGCTGAACTCGGGGTGATCGCGACGGTGGAGACGCTCTTGATCGGAGTGAGCTCGGCGGTCGCGGCGATGCTTTTTTCGGCGCGCAATCTGCGCCTCAAGTGCACGATTCTGCTCGTCGCGCTGGCGGCGCTTGACGCTGCGGTCTCTGTCGCCGGCAGCTCCAATCTGATCTTGCTCGACCGGGCGATCGCTGGCCTCATCGAGGGCGCGATGGTCGCCGTCTCTATCGAACTGATCGCCCGCTCCCGCCACGCCGAGCGACTGGGCGGATTTTTCCTCGCCATGCAGGCCCTTGCCCAAGGCCTCCTCGCCCTCGGATTGGCTTGGTGGGTTGTTCCAGGAACGGGGGCGAATGGCGGCTTCCTCGCGCTCGGAATGATTTGCCTCGTCTCGATTGGGGTGGCCCTCCTCGTCCCCACGGAATACGGCGAGATGCCCAAGCAAAACGCGAGCATGGATGGCGTGTTCACGGTGAGAGCCATCCTCGCTCTCTTGATGATCGTTCTTTTTTTCATGTTCGTCGTCGCGGTCTGGACATTCCTGGAGCCCTTGGGCGCGAAAGTCGGCATCGACGCGCAAACCGTTGGCGTGCTGATCTCCATCGGCCTTTTCGTTCAAGTGGCGGCTTCGCTCGCCGCAGCGTGGCTCGAGGTGTATCTCGACTACCGCCTCGGCATTCTCGGCTGTTGCGTCGTTGGATTGATCGCAGCGGCGATTCTAGGCGCCAGCCCAACGCTGCTGATGTTCTGCGTCGCCGTCTTGGCCATCAGTTTCGTCTGGATGTTCATTGTCCCATTCATGATCGGCATGACCCTGGCGGCGGACTCCACGCGGAACACATGTTTGTTGGTTCCCGCCGCACAACTCTTAGGCGCGGCGTTTGGGCCGCTGGCTGCGACGGCTTTCGTCGAAGGCGACAACGCCAGCGCGGTGCCGCTGTTCGGGATCGCGATGACCGTGCTCAGCCTCGGGCTGTTCGGTCTGTTCCTGATCGCCGTGCGACGCCGTGGGGCCGCGTGAAACGTCAACTGCTGCTGGTCGGGGTTTTCAGACGGTCGCCAGCAGCCATTGCATCCAGCGGCTGAGATCCCGATCCTGTCTTGGCCAGAGCACCAGGTGGAAATGGTTTGGCATTACGCACAAGGCGAGCAGCCGCATGGGCAACCGTTCGCTGGCCTCGCCAAGTAGTCCGGCAAAAGCCGCGAAATCATCTGGCTCATGAAACATGCGTTGCTGAGCATCTCCGCGGTTGATCACGTGGTAACAGAGTCACCGGCCGATGCGCGTCCCGTGCGAAGCATTCGAGCTGACTAATCGCTGATCGCCAAAGCGTCTATAAAAAAGCAGAATATTCCCCTTTTTTCTGCCCCGCTGCGTCGGTCGACTCATTGCTCAAGCGCCTGACCAATGCGCGCGAGCTGCACTTCCAAGCCGGGTATCGCGATCTCAGACTTGCGTAGGTACTCCATAAACTCATTGACACTTGAGCGTTTGCTCTTGAAAAATGTTGGCATGTCGACCTGGTCAGCACGCTTACCCTTTGCTGCTTTGTAGAATCTCATTGCCCGTCCTGCCGCAGCATTGATCGCTTTCCCAAGTGGCCCAACGAGTGCCGTTTCTGCATGCTGGCATTGCTCCGAAAAAGCTCGAAGTCGTCCGTTTCCTTTGAGTGCCGGAGACAACCGTGACCAAAGAAACCGAATGACTAACCAGCGCGTCTCTCGCCGTCCGTCCTTTCGGCGAAGATGTCGACCGACTTGGTTCATCAGCCAATATCGCGCGAGGTAAAAGAACGGTTCAGGGCTCTTGAAGATGTCTTTATAGTTCTCCTCATCGAATAGCTTTTCCTTTGAGCTTCGAGCGATGTAGCCGTCAATTTCACAGGCGGCAACTGCCTGCGCGAAGTCTTCCTTCTTAATTGGATGGTATTGCTTCCCTCCAACAGAAACCTTCTGCTCGCTGGACGACTGTCGCTTTCGGATGTACGCGTATCCGAGCTTGCGCAAGCTTCTCTCTAACGCGACCTGAATTCGGTCATTTGACCTTAGGTCGGATTGTTTGATCGGACTCTGAAAATTTGTGCCTACAACGATGCTCGAGAGAAGGTCGTTGAATTGCTTGTCGCCACTGGACTGCTGTTTGACAGCAATGACCTTCACCATGACGCTGGCGTTAGCGGCAAGGCGAGGGTGCGCGGCCAATGTGCGCGTTGTTTGCTGTCCATTAATTATCTGCGGGTGTTTTACATGCAGCGTCTCTTTTCCATCACGCTTTTTACTTTCGGCATCGTCACACAAGATCGTGATGCCGTTGTTGTAATAGAAGAACCGATCAGGTTCATCCTGCAATGTCTCCTTCATGGCATCGTTGACGGGGGGGCTTTGGCCAAGGTAGCCGCGAACGTTTCTGGCAAATAGGCGTATCCTAGCCCTCTCATACAGCTCCGCGATCTTATCGCCTCTCATGCTCAGGACCCGACATTCGATACTGTTTTTCTCATCGTTGCGTTCCGCGATGGTTTTAACCCTTACTTGGTCTCCTTCTTCAATTTCAAGGTTGCACGAAGGAATCGACGGGGCAATGCCATCTAAGTAGTTTCGCATAATGACCGCAGCGCTTGCCGAGTCGACGATCTCCATCGAAACAAGCCTGCTAAGGTCGTCTAACCCCGCGGCAGCATCGTTTCGAATGGTGTTCGACACCCTGCCCAACGTGACGTAGTAAAGCAACAGCCGGAATCCTCCGCGCAGGAATCGGTTCCGCGCCTGCGGCAATCGGGCAGCCACCGTTGGCTCCATGCCGGCCAGCTGGCTCTTGAATTTGTCGTCGTCCGTTTGGCTCAGGTGCCGGGCAATATTCAACAGTCCAAGGACATCATTTCGATTCTCCACCTTTTCCCCAAGCGTTTCGCGAAACTTAGCTTGCACAATGAGCACGGCCTTTGAAGCTTCATCAATCCATATGGCGTCCGCGCCCTTGTCACCCACGCCGCCGACGAGAGCTTTGGCAGCCTGGTCCTCGTCTTCAGCAAGATGGGCGACTAGGAACCAGAGGACGAAAACCGCGTCTCGCTTGAGGTGAGGAAAGCGCGCTCGAATCTCCGCAATGGTGTCCTTAAAGTCGGCCATCGTAATTGCGGATTCTTTTTGGAAAACGAGATCTTCCTCTAACTCGGCTTTCGACCGGTATTTGGTCAATCTGAAAACCCCTCTTCGGGGGCGGTAAATGTCGTCGGGGTATTGAGTGTGCAGATTAAACGTATACCCTGTGAGAGTGCCATTGGGCTCTCCCGGAAATGCCTTCGTGAGCGCGGAGATAAGTTGCGAAAATCGCAAGCCAGCGGGTGTCGCTGCAAGCAACTGCTTGGCCTTCTGCGCAATCCGATCTCGCTTTGTCATGCAATTAGTTCCTCGGCGTCATTTCAGGCTAGGTTTCCCCACATGCGAGCCCAAAATATCCCTCACCGATATGTGACGCAAGTCGTTTGGTCGCTGCCTGTGACAGGGATTGCGAGGAACGGAAAAGGGGACATTTTACTTTTGTGAGTGCTTCGCAGGACGGCCGCGGGGCGGAGAGAGGATTCCAGCCCCGTTTGCCGTGCGGTCGGAAAGGGAAAGGGGACGCAGCTCTTTTCGTTTCGCTTGTCGCTTGAGTGGCCATGCGATTTTGGACGTCAGCCGAGAAAGTGGCGGTCATGAATCGCGGAGCGTGAGCGCGAGCCTTTTTACATCTTCCGCGTCGGGGCCACGTCCCAATTTCGAGAGCGGGGTCTCTGTGAAAATCTTGTGGACGGCCTGGAGCAAATGGTTCGAGACCAGGGCGCCCACTTTTGCAGAACCGACGACGGCGAAATCACCGGTATCAAAGTCGTCCATGTGCTCCGACACGTACTGAGCGATAAGGATCAGAAACTTCGCCCGCTCGTGCTCGTGTGCCCGGTCCGCGTTTGGATACGGCTTGTGCATCTGTTTCGACACTCGAAAGAAAAGCCCCTCGAAACTTTTGGGCCTCTTGCGACGGAGAAGCGGGGCGATGGCCTCGTAATCGGCAACAAAATCGGCGAATGGATAGTCGATCATCTGTGCCGCCCAAGATGCCTTGGAGCTGCACACCGCAGTCCGCGACCTTTGCAGAAGACGGCTCGGGAAAGTGCGGCCTGAAGTCTCGCGATCGGAGCGGGCGCCGGAGCCGAGAAAAGCCATTTCGGCACGCGCGGCGCAAACGGCACAAAAATGCCCCCACTTGGACTCGAACCAAGAACCTACTGATTAAGAGCCACCCGGTTGATGCGATTTTCCCGACGATTTTTCATGGTTTTGTACCTAATCAGTGGCTTAACAGAACCGCATTAGGTACAAGAAACTCGTCACATGTGGAAACCGACTGAGCCCAATTCAGAAGGATTCACAAATTGTAAAGTCGCACCAACGGGACTGTAACCATGAACTGGGCTGAACGTCAAAAGGAACGTGGGGTTCGCCTCGAACTCACACCCCATGACGGCCGCTGTTGGAAAAAGTTTCGGGACGGCAAAACTCATTACCTTCCGTTTCCGGTCACGAAGGAAGGTTACGAGGCTGCGCTCCTGGAGTGGGCTCAGCGATCAGCCCGTCTCAATGGTGAGCGGCCGAACGCAAAACTGTACCACCATCATCGAGAAGTCATTGGGCTCGTTCAGCAGTGGTACGACCATTTCGGTGTCGCCAAGGACGAGGCCAGATTGTCAAAGTACGTGGCTGAGTTCCTGGCATGGATCGAGGAGCTTCTGAAACAACCAGAGCTTCCCGGTACGATCCCCGTGTTGGCTTTCACCACAGCCACCAAGCGACCCGAGTTTTTGAACGAGTTCGGGACTGCCCCCGGAGCCTTCGGTTTGGGCTCTCAGTATTTCCGCTTGTCCTCAAAATGGCAGGAGCGAATTCGACAACTCGATGATGCGCCGGGCGTCACGAAACTTCCCCAGACCGTCCAGTTCTGGATTGAGCAGTACCTGACTCGGGTCAAGTCCCGTGCTGGCCGAGTGACGACGATCGGCACGGCCAAGGATCGGACACAGAAGCTCGGCAAGTACAAAGAATTCTCCGATACGTCGAAGCACGTCACGACGATCACGAGCAAGTCGCTGGAAGCGTACCATGATGTCCTCGACGAACAGCCTTTGGTGAAGAAGACGAAGGAGGAGTATTTCGCCGCCTTCCGCATGTTCGTGCGTTGGGCATCAGGACAGGACGAATGCGAAATGGTCCGTCCTGAAAACCTGGACTCCAAAGAGTTCTCATTCCGGGAACCGGACGGGACTGGCCGCAAGCGCCTCGCCAAGAAGAAGCTGCTCTGGCAACCTGAAGATTTCGAGACGGCCCTGAAGTCCGTACCGCAACCGTATCGCTGTTATCTGATCGTGTCCCTCAACTGCGGGTTTCGCTCGACCGACCTCAATGCCCTGCGCAAGGACGATCTCAACCTCAAGGATGCGAGGATCACGATCCAGCGAGAGAAGATGAACCAGAACGACACATCGCCTGTGGTGTCGTATCCGCTCTGGGCAACTACGGTGTCGCTCATCAAGGATGCGATGTCAGATGATCCGACTTTTGTCTTCCGGGGTCGCAATGGCAACCCGCTGATCGTGAAGAAGATCGTTGATGGTGAGCCCAAAACGCATGACAATCTGTCTCGCTACTGGAACAACAATCGGGACGATTTCGGCTTGGAGGGGAAGCGGCTCGATTTCATCCGTAAGACCGGGGCGACGGAGATCCAGCGCATCAAGCGGGGCATCGAGACGTTGTACTTGGGCGAAGCCCTCGATGAGGTGGCCAAGATCAATTACAGCTTCACCGATGGAGAGCCGTGCCCTGACCTCGACGAAGCGATCCAGGAGTTAGGCGTCCGCTTCGGGCTGGTCAAAGCAACCAAGAAGCGCAACGTCCAGATGTCGAGTGACGTGTTGAACAGGCTCGAACGCAAGGCCCGAGATGAGGGTCTGACCCTGGAGCAACTGCTGGCGAGTCTGTGAGTTTATTTTTGTAAAGGGTTTTTAGGGCAGGAAGATTCGTCCATTGCCGTTGCATTTAGTACATATTCGACTGCCTGAATAAATGGTTCCGCCTCCTCCACAAATCGGGCATGTGTGCATCATCGCAATGATCCCTTTCCACACGGCAAAGATGAACAAAGTCATGCCGATTAAGCCGATGAATCCTCCGATTGAAGCGGCGGCAGGGTTGCCTAATGTCTGGCCTAGAAAGTGAACGCCGACAGTCCCTCCACCGGCAACGCCCAACAGCGTCACGATTGATGCGAGCAAGTTGAGCAGCTTCACAGTGCTGGAATCGAGCCATTTCATGTCGGGCATTTTACTTCGGAAGAAGCGGCCTCGCTCCCCTTTCCCCCGTACTTTCGTAGGGGATTACCGCTCTGATCTCCAGGAGCTTTGACGATGGCAAAGGCACAAACAGCGATTTACGGTGTTCGAGTGGATGCGAAGGACAGCGCTCGGATCAAGATAATCGCCGATCAGCTTTGGCCTCTCTCACTGGAGGCCAAATCCGCTTACGCCCCAAAACTCACCGAGGAGCGGGCCAAGCAATTGGCTGTCCATGTGGCTGAAGATTTGGTCAAACTCTACCGCACCGAAATGATCGAGCCCGATACGATCCGTTAAGGCCCCTTACAGTTGTAAAGGCCCATCTCAGAAACCGCCTCTTCATGTGGCGGTTTTTCGTTTGCGGAGCGGCCCTGGCTGCTTCAGAATGAGCCGATGCGCTTCAAAAGTGCGGCTCTTGACCAAATCGCTGCCATGATCTGTGGGGATGGCGTGATCCCATTCCCATACAGGACAGCCAACGAGATTCGCCAGTTCTTCAGCGGTCTCGGCGTTGATTGCGTGCCCCAAGCGGGCAAGAGTCGATATCCGTGGTGCCTGGAGTCGGTGCAGGCAGTAAACCGACAGTCCCCGGAAGACGGGGCTGCGCTGTCGGATGAGATGCGGGCGATCGTCGAAGAATTGATGAGCCCCATTTATTTCGATAACTCCCCAAAACCAGAAATCAATTACGAGGAAGCGGTCGTTCGCATCAATCGAGTTCTGCGGCAGTACAGCTTGGAAGTCGTGCCGAACGAGAAAACAGGAAAGGCCACGCTCCATTCGGTGGACGGGTCGTTCATTTCTACGTCGATCGGGGCAATGGATGCCGTCCGCAAAATCACTTTCTCCCCAAGCGTGTTTCAAGCTCCTAAAGCGGACGTAGAAGCCGATCTAGTCGCTGTGATGATGTCGTTTCAAACGGAGTTCGACCCGGTGTATGAAGCGATCGGCCGGGCCTGTGAATCAACGCATCTCCGATGTAGACGGGCAGACGATATTTGGAACAACAGCACCATCATTCAGGACGTGTTCGAGTTGATTTATGTGTCGCACATTGTCGTCGTGGACTTCACTCGCCGGAACTCGAACGTGATGTACGAGACCGGGATTGCCCATACGCTCGGCAAGCATGTCGTTCCGATCACGCAATCCTTGGATGACGTTCCCTTCGACTTGCGACCTCATCGGGTTTTGGAATATCTCCGCAACGAGCAAGGATTGCGAACCCTTGAGAGCGAGCTTGCGAAACGGCTAACGACGATTGTCGAGGGGCACTCGTGGGCCGAATGACCTCGGTTCTCGTAGATTTCTAGGACAGCACATGCCGTTCAAGCCCCATGTCAAAACCACTGTTCCGACCTCCGAGACAGTGATTTGGCATTACCTGGATCTCGCCAAGTTCGTCTCGATGCTGGAAGACAACGCCCTGTGGTTCTCGTCGATCGCAGTCCTCGCCCAAACCGACCAATGGGAAGGAGTCTTTCATCGCAAACTCCGGGAAATGTGGCGGGAACAAACGGGAGGAGGAACCAACGATCTTGATCACAGCAGCCAGCACGTCCGGGAGCGGGCGTTTATCACATGCTGGCACATCAACGAAAACGAATCGGACGCAATGTGGAAGCTCTACTCGAAAGGCGGCAACGATCTTGTGATCCGATCGACGTTCGGGAAGCTCTGCGAGAGTTTTAGCGCTTGCGCTGAGACGATTTATGCGGGCGAGGTCGAGTACATCGATCACGCCGATTACGACTACAAGGCCAAAATGCTTGATGTCGCTCCAGGGTCAAAGATCCTAAACATCACTCCGGTCGTTCTCTTCAAGCGACTTAGCTACGCCCACGAACGGGAGCTTCGTGCTTTTTACTATACGGAGTCTCCAGCACGTGGCCCTGACACTCCGGGAATGCCCATGTTCGTCGACCTGAAAGCGCTCTTCAGTGAGATACGGGTCTCGCCACGGTCGGACGATTGGCTCCTCGATCTCGTCACCAAAATCATGGCGAGGTACGAGTTCGAGGTTCCGGTGAAACGATCGAGCATGAAGGACGAACCGGAACTCTAGGGCTGGCCGTGGACGAGTCGCCTTCACTCCTCGAACTTCAACTTGCCTTCCTTGAGGTCACTTTTCCGTTTGTGCTTCTTGGCCTTTCGGAATGTCACGTTCGTCTGACGGATCGGTGGCATGTCGATCTTGCGTCCATCCAAGAGTTCTTCAATCGTGAGAATCTGAATCCGGGGGTGGCCCTTCCGTGTCCAAGGCGACTCGTAAAATCCCGCCGATGCCGCTTCGGTAATCATTGCCTTCGTCGGTTTCTCCAGCGTGATGACCACTCCGATTTCTGCCTCTTCCCGTTTGATGACTCCGACCAAATCTCGAATGTGGGGAGAACTGACGCCTCCCGATTTCACAGAAATGATGATCGTTTTCGTCGCCCCACCTTCCGCCTCATCATGGAAGAACAATCGCCCGTCAATTCCCCGATCGGCTCCCTTTTTCCTCTCATCCATTCGTGCGCCGACCAGTCCAAGCGCCCACCATTGGAACTGATACCGGTCCTGTTCAGCCAAGGCTTGTGCATCTTCGACCGATTGAGGTTCGCCGATTACTTCGTATTCGATCCCATCCCCGAACGAATCACGCAAGCGATGACGAATCAAGCCGATCGCTAGATGGGTCACGTCAATTCCGATCCAATGCCGATCGAGTTTTTGTGCGGCAGTGATTGTAGTTCCGCAACCGCAGAATGGATCGAGGACAACTCCACCTTTGTCGCTGCTTGCGGCAATCAGCCGTTCCAAGAGGCCCTCGGGTTTTTGAGTGGGGTATCCGAGTCGCTCTTGGTCCCTTGGCGAGAGCCATCGAACATCGGCATCAATTCCCTCTTCGGTTCCAAAGACGGTTCCTTCGGTGTAAGGCTGATAGGCCCAAATATCCTGAACTGCCTGCCCGTCGTTTTCGGTCAAGTACCGCTCATACATGGGCCAAGCCTGCCCTTTGATGATCTGGATGCAGCCGAGTTCCAACATCTTGTCGAGCTTCTGGTGTTGCGTCATCCCTTCGAGGCTGACACCGATCTCCAGTAAATCAGCCACGACAGCGCCGGGAACTGCCCAATGTCGGCCTTTGGCTGTTGGATCAAATCCTTTCCAAGGTTTGCCTGATTCCCCGCCTCTCGTTCCCGATCCGGTGAGCACATTCCCGTAGTAGGCCGTTTTGTAGCCTTTGTCGTCTTTCTCAAAATACTCCTTGATGTGGCCTTTCATGTACGGCCGCTTCGGATTGTTCCAAGTGAAGGTGTCAGATTTCGTGTAGAACAAGAGGCTATCGTGGATCGGCCCATACCGGTGCAATTTGTTGTGCGCTCCGGTTCGCCTCCAAATGATCTCATTGCGGAAACAGCCCGGCGTGAAAACCGCATCCATGATCATTTTGAGGTAATGACTCGCCGATGGATCGCAATGAAGGTAGATGCTTCCCGTGGGCTTCATCGCCTTTCGCAATTCTTTCAGGCGAGGGGCCATCATCGACAGATACGCAAGCATGTCGCTTGTGCCGAGAAACTTCCGAAGGGCCTGGAGAGCGTCTGAGACCTTACCGCCCTCTTCGACGCATTCCGTCCAAGCTCTGGCAGCGTTCACATCCCACGTCCACGTGTCCTGAAACGCTCGGATCTGTGCAGCCGCTCCGGTTCCATCCCGCTCAGAAAACAGGACGTTGTAATCCTGATCGCTCTTGAACGGAGGATCGAGATAGACCAAATCAACGGATTCTTCGTCGATGTGCTCTCGAAGAATCTCTAGGTTGTCGCCGTAGAAAAGGACGTTATCTGCCACGACAATTCCCCGGTTCGGCTGTTGTTTGGCAACTTGCGAGGCCCGGCTATTGTCCACATCGGCCACACCACGTCAATCTGATCCTGAAGTCGTGGTTGGTCAGGCCGACTTTTCCAGTTGAACAAGCCTCTTGAACCGAACGTGCCTCTTGAGCTTCTTGGTCACGGCATAGACCTTGATGACCTCGCCCTTGATGTAGACATGACTGTCGTAGAGCAGTTGCTCCGCTAAGACCTGGAATCGGAAGAGCGGCACGTCCTCTGTAATGAACTGATTGCGAAGTCGGGCCAGAAGCTCGTCCAGTTGGGCCGTTTTGAGTTTGAGCCTTCGGCAGAGCGCCGACTTGTTCATTCGACCGCCCCTCGTAAACATCCCCGGCTCGTGCATCAGGGTGTCGACTAGCCCCCGGACTTCCGGGTCCGTCACCTTTTCGAGGAGTTCATTCACCTCGAACGTCTCAATCGCCTTGTTGAAGCAAATCATTTTCTCGCTCACCCCGTAGATATAGGAGTGGCGGGAATTCCCCGATCACGAAACCTGCTCGAAATGTTCGGTTCTGAACGAGCAGGTTTTTTCTTTGCGCCGCCCCTAACTAGGGGGTGCCATCAATCGCAGTCAACGCCGGGTCTGCAGGAGTTCAGAACTTTCACACGGGGACCGTCACGTGGTCTAGCACCACGAGTGCCACAGGTGCCAGCGACGGCTCGTATGCCACGGGCGGATCATTTGGATCGGGCACAGTCGGAGACTCGCTCGATTTCTGGAACTTCAACGTCAGCATTCCAGCCGGTCAAACCGTCAACGGTCTCCAACTCGACATCGTTGCTAGAAAAACACAGATTAGCGCAAGAGCAGTTAGCTTCACTTCCTGTAACTGTAAGATCAACGGCATTCTCGGTACGCCCACGGTCAACGTGAATGGCACGGCATTAACGACGAGTGCCGCAACTTACACTTACGGAGGACCGACCGATTTATGGGGTCTGTCAGGCGGCACGCTTTCACAATCCAATATCAACAGCAACACCGAAAACACCGGGCCGACCTTCGGAGTTTGGTTTACTGGTGGGGCTGGTGCTTCCGCAGCAACGCCCGATGTCGATGCCGTTACATTGACGGTCTATTACAGCCCGGCTTCAACGTCCGGTCCACCTAACCCGATCAATCTGTATGGTGGCAAAGTTGGTGGGTCTGAAATGCTTTACACGGGGCCGACGAAGACGATCACGGCCTACGGCTTTCGTTAACCGCCAGACCATACAAACGGGTCGCCGATGCGAACCATAAAGCTAATGCCTCCGGCAGCCGTCCCGACAATTTGACCAACGTCGCCCGACGAGAATCCTCCCGACATGGCATTGCCCGACATATTCTGTAGTGTCCCGGATCGCCCGCACCAAACCGGTTGACCGATAGCGGTCATTGAGCCGCTACCGACAGTCACGATCCCTCGATCGTAAATTTGTGCGACCGTACCCGACACCACGTTGTCATAGACGATCCCGATAACCGGCATTCGACCGCTTACACCCGCCATTGCGATTTGTAGGCCACCGGTCGGCGTGAACGATACAGCACGCACACCCGAAATCAATTCGACCGTAGTTTGTGAATAGATGGGAGCGAGGAAGCCCGTATTTCCAGATTGCGGCACAAGGCCGCTTGTAATCACTTGTGGCATTCCTGATGCGAGAGCAGACATGCCGATTGAACCGGCAGCGATGCTG
>Ga0210393_10000838_pt1 | contig 26431 bp, 35 predicted proteins | sample IncBWC27OmetaG_FD_160068 | JGI IMG/M metagenome (GOLD analysis project Ga0210393, IMG submission 160068) | Forest soil microbial communities from Barre Woods Harvard Forest LTER site, Petersham, Massachusetts, United States - Inc-BW-C-27-O ...
TCACATCGCTACGGAGCCGAATGATAAAGAATAGAATGCATCTCGGACTGCTCATTGCTCCCGCGGTAATATTCCTATTCGTTTTCCTTGTTCTGCCGATGGTCGGGCTACTCAGATCGAGCTTTTACGAAGGCGACCAGCCGCTGGGCGGCGTTGGCTTTAGCCTTCGGCATTATGGAAAATTTCTAGTCGATGGGTATTACCTCAGCGTTCTCGCCGAAACGATCGGATTTGGTCTTGCCTCTGCTTTTGTAAGTCTTCTGATCGGATTCCCAGTCGGCTATTCGCTAGCGCGTCTGCCACCAGGTAAGCGGCGATGGCGCTTGATTGCCGTTGTTCTCCCTCTGACTCTCAGTCTGGTTGTGGTGGTATTCGGCTGGCTCGTTGTTCTCGGGAGAAATGGCTTGCTCAACTCTCTACTGATCGGATTCGGCCTTATCGATCGACCAACCCAGCTGCTGTTCAATCGGACGGCCGTACTCGTCGTCCTCGTCCAACAGTTTCTTCCCTTCATGATTCTATCCGTCATGAGCGTTGTTGTTCAGATAAGTCCCGTCCTCGAACAGGCCGCCGCAAATCTGAGAGCCAACCGGTTCGTGACGTTTCGTCGCGTGGTGCTGCCACTCGCGATGCCGGGCATACTGTCCGGCCTGACACTTGTTTTCATTCTCACGGCATCGGCGTTTATTACGCCTCGGCTGATCGGAGGGCCCCGCATCCAGATGGTCGGCAGCCTGATCTTTCAGCAAGTTCTGACTATCCTGAATTGGCCGTTTGCGGCTGCGATGGCATTCGTATTACTCACGATCACACTTGCCGTTACCTGGATAGCCAACTTCACGCTTGCAGTCCGCCTCGATTCCGGGAAGGCCGACTATGCGAATTGACGCGATCGATATGGGCATGAAAATAGCTGGGGCCATCGTCAGACCCCTTGTCTATGTGACGCTCTGCCTGCCAGCAGCGATTGTGGTCGTAACCTCCTTTACCGCGGGGGAAAGCCTCCGATTTCCTCCCGAGGGATTCTCCTTGCGATGGTATCAAGCCGCGATCACAAGTGAGCCGTTCATGAATGCGCTCTGGTCCAGCACCAGGCTTGCTTTCATCGCTACCGTTCTGTCACTCACAATTGGACTTGCGTCATCGTTCGCGATCGACAGATTTCGTTTCCGGGGCCGCGAAGCGTTTCGAACGCTGACGTTGTCGCCACTCGTCGTGCCGATGGTGGTGCTGGGGCTTGCGCTGCTGCAATTCCTGTCATGGATGCAGCTCAATCAGACCTTTACGGGGTTGCTGATTGGACATGTTCTAATCACTTTGCCTTACGTGGTGCGAACACTCACTGCGAGCTTTGTGCTTTTCGATCGAACCCTTGAGCAAGCCGCCATGAATCTCCGGGCGCCGCCATGGCGGGTCTTGCGGCGGATAACCCTTCCGCTGATTGGACCAGCGCTTGTATCGGCAAGCGTTTTTTCTTTCGTGACATCCTTCGGCAACATTACTCTGTCTGTCTTTCTAGGATTTGCCGGCGAGACCACGCTTCCGGTTCAGATTTTTACTTACGTCGAGCACGGTTACGATCCGATCCTAGCCGCGGTGTCAACGATTGTCATTCTTGTGACGCTGATTGTCATCGCAATCGTTGAAAAGTTGGTGGGAATGGAGACCGTTGCGTGAGGGACGCCAACCTGAAGGCTGGCCCGGCCGATTTCGGTGACAAGCGTACGCTATCGGCCGATTCACACACGGCTATACCGGTGGTTTCGCTTCGGGGAATCAGCAAAACATATGGAGATTTCACCGCCGTAGAGAATTTGTCGCTCGACGTGAGGCGAGGCGAGTTGCTCTGCCTGCTAGGTCCATCAGGCTGCGGCAAAACAACGACGTTGCGTATGGTCGCAGGCTTTGTCGAGCCGACCGCGGGCTCGGTCTTTATCTCCGGGCGAGATGTGACGGCCCTGCCGCCGTACCGCCGCGATACCGGCATGGTATTCCAGAGCTATGCCTTGTTTCCGCACATGACGGTCGGCGCCAACATATCGTTTGGGCTAGAAAACATTGGAATTCCAAAGGCCGAACGTGCTCGACGCGTCGAAGAGATGCTTACACTCGTCGAATTGACGGAACTGACTCACCGCTATCCGCGCGAGTTGTCTGGCGGTCAACAGCAACGCGTCGCGCTGGCCCGAGCGCTCGCCTTGCGGCCGGCCGTGCTCCTGCTCGATGAGCCGTTTTCGAACCTCGACGCACAATTGCGTGTTCGGCTACGAGATGAGCTTCGACTTCTGATCGATCGGGTCGAAATTACGACGTTGTTCGTGACCCACGATCAGGAGGAAGCGCTGATGCTTTCAGACCGAATTGTGGTGATCAACTGCGGCAAGATTGAGCAGATCGGAACGCCGGAGGATATTTATGAGCGACCAGCCAGCCGTTTCGTCGCTGAATTTATCGGCTCGTGTTCGATCCTTGAGGGCGTTGTAAGCGCCGGCATTTTCGTATCGTCAAGTGGTCTGACGTTGCCTCTCAATGGCGCCGCAGGCCAAACGACCATTGTCGTGCGTCCCGAATATATCAAACCTGCAACCGCTTCCTCTGGCCCAAACCGGCTGAATGGCCGCGTCGCGAGCTCCAACTACTATGGGGCGATGTCGCGCTTGAGGGTCGCCATAGAAGGCGACGCGCTTTTAATGGAGTGCCATTTCCCTCCCGGCACGCGGCCTGCCGTCGGTGACGCGATTGAGATCGAGATCGACCCAGCCGGCATTCGCGCTATTCCGGCCCCACCGGGAAATGCATGATCGGTTGCCCAGGGGGGAGATGCATTTCTTGCGGCACACTATTGGGCAGTGCTCTATCGAGGTGAACGATATCGACCGACCGACTACTTCCTAGTAGAAGGCCCTGAAAGACCGGGCGAACCTGAAGTCGAAAAGCCTTACAGCCTTAAGCGTGTGTTTGAGTGGCTGGGGAGTGTCCGTGGCAAATCGAACCGACGGTAATCGTCAGCTTGCCCCGAGCAGATTGAGCGGGCTGCCGATTGCGCGACGCACCCGAATTCTTGATCTGAAAACGGTAGTTCATTCTAAATATCGACGTTCGTATCTTTAGCCTGTTCACGAGCTTGCGAAGCGAGCTCCTCTTCCCGGCGTTCTTCGCCAGCTTTCCGTACGAGCGTTTCGCACATTTCCGCAACCTGCTTCGCTATATCTCCAGAGGCGTCAAGAGTCATTCCCCCAAACTTAGTTGTGATATCGAACATGCTGGGCGGAGCATCTGAAAACCATATCGGGATAACACTACCTTCGCCGAACCGTTGCTTGAAGTTCTCCGATTCGAACTTGGTCCATACCTTCTTCGGATAGTCTTTGCTCATGAGAACGATGATGAACCGGGCCTCCGACCGATAGATCGGTGCCAAGTACTCTTCGACATCGTTAGCCAAAATCAAATGCTGTTCATTCACGTCAAAGAACACTTCGAGATCGGCGTCATGAAGCGTTTCGCTGAACAGTTTGGCAATCGGCCTGACCTCCCCCGCAAAGGACAGCGCGAAATCATACTTCGAGCGATATTCGATTGATATGAAGCCGACTTCCTTTACAAATTTACTCCATAGGAGGTTACGTAGGAAGTACATTACCTTCGGGTCACCCTGATAAAGGCGGATCGAGAGAGGCAATGTCTCGCCTCAACCGCGTGCGTGATCGGTTGAAACAGCATGCATAAGCACTTTGATCTTCATACGTCCCTCGTTTGAGGGGCGGTCCTGCGCCGCGATCACATGGCGGCGCGTGCCCCCGCCGCAGCCACCAGCTTCGCGAACGCGACGCAGGGCAGAAGGGCTTATGATTAGTCCGGTCGTAAGTCTTGTTATCGTGAGCCAATCAATTGTCGGTTCGCGCCAGTAAGGCCGCAGGCACCGAGACCCCGGTTCGCCGGGGCTTTCTTTTCACATTATGAAAAGGGTGGTAGGATGCAACCCACGGTAGGATGATAGTGACGCGTTGGGGACACCCTTGGCGGGATTTGTGCACGTAGTCGATGACGATGCTGCGTTCCGAACGGCTATTGAACGTCGTTTGAGACACGCCGGTTACGAAGTCGCGACCTACGCTTCGGCTGAGCATTTGTTGGACCGCTTGCCTAGCGATAGCGTGATTGGCTGCATCTTGCTCGACGTGCGGATACCGGGACTGAGCGGACCAGAACTCCAAGATCGCCTGACCGAACTCGGATCGACGCTGCCTATTATCTTCCTCACCGGGCATCCCGATATTCCCACGGCGGTGCGGGGCATCAAGGCGGGTGCGGAGGATTTTCTGACCAAGCCCGTATCATCGGATCGGCTTCTTGAGGCAGTTGAACGGGCCATTGCGCGTCACAGTTCGACGTATCGCTCAAAGATCACCCTAGATGTCGTTCGCTCTCGGATTGCAAGTTTGACGCCGCGCGAGCGGGAGGTCTTCGAGCTTGTCGTTAGCGGCCAGACCAACAAGCATGCCGCTCGGTCGTTGGGTTGCACCGAGCGGACGATCAAAGCCCATCGCCACGGGGTGATGGAGAAAATGCAGGTTCAATCCTTGGCGGAACTCGTTTCCGTTGCCGAACGAGTTGGGGTCTTGGGCAAGGCGTCCGGCACCAAGCAGACCTCCTAGGCAGTTTTCAACCGCTTTCGACCCCGGAGCGCGCAGCACCTCCCGACGGCGGCTTCAACCTTTCGGACATCGGCCTGATGATCGTAGGAGGCCATGGTTCCACGTCAAACCGTGCCGCCATTTATTACTTTACTATAATGTGGCCGCAACACTCCCCTCGAAAACATATGCGCGAACGCGGCAAATTACGATTTCGTGCGACTAGACGTTTATCGATCTTGATCCATCGCAATCCTTCTTTCCCGGAGCGCGCAACTGTCGCGCGCAGGGAAGGCAAGTGGATCCGTATCGGTCGCTTGTGCGAGGCGCGCGCCGCCTTGGGGATAAGCTCTCGCGTGTAAGCTTCATGTCAGCCTTTGGCTGTATCTTGGACGTGCTCGGCGGCGGTCAGGAGTGTCGTTCTTGCCAAATCGGAACCTCGTTCTTGTCGTCGATGATGACCCCGCAATGCTGCGAAGTGTAGCTCGAATGCTGCGGCAGTTCGGCTATGCCTGCTTGCCGTTTCCGTCTGCGGAAGCCTTCGCAAATCACAGCGATTTCGACGGGGCGGTTTGCGTCCTTCTCGACATCAACCTAGGCGATGGGTCAGGGATCGAGCTGCGGCACCGTCTCAAAGCTGCGGGGAATACGGTGCCTGTCGTCTACATGACTGGGAACGATACCGCAGCCGTTCGCACGTCTGCTTTTCAGTCCGGGTGTCTCGCCTATCTCACCAAGCCGTTCTCGGCCAAGTCCCTGTTAGATCCGCTCAAGAAAGCCTCGGCGGGGTTCGCGTAAACCACTCGCGCCGCCACTTACGGCCAGTGTACCGACGAACAATGTCCTTGATCCAATGGTAAGTACCCGCGTGAGACATCGGCAATCATTCGCCAAAGTTTGCTTGGTCGATGCGGCCTTGATGCTTCGCGTACCACTTTGGGCCGGGTCCTCGCATGTAATGAAGCTCGGGCCGGTAGGGATTGCAGGCGATTTGGATCGGCCGGAGCCACCTCGTCATGATTACAGTGAGGCGTTGGCAAAGTAGCGTCGATGAGCGATACGCTCGAATGTGAATTTCATATGCGCCTTGACGGCCCACGTAAGGCCGCGCCTCGTCGTCACGACGCATTTTTACCGCTCCAAATTCCTGTCCCATTGTCTTGCAACTGGCGTTGCCAAAGGGATGAAAGGCTTGCCTGCGAGCATCATGTAGGCAAGCGCACAACCGCACGCACGTTTCGGCCCTTGCTCTTTCGCGCCAATCATTTGTGATTTGGTGCCAACCGACAGGGTTTGTAGGTCTGAGGATTTGCGGGCTAGTCCGCAAACTCTGTATTGCGGGAACTAACCCTTTCTTTACTGGAGCCAGCGACCTTGTGAGGCGGGCTGCGTATCACACCCGTCTTATTGCGAAGCCGTTGCCGATCTCAACCCGTCGGCGGCTATCGCTTTCCGGGGAAATGGCCTTGCGCGTCCGATGGGGTCCGCTACGATTGTTAGCGGGGAGCATCACAACCATGCGGCAGTTTTTACGAGCGATAGCCGGTTCGATTATTCTGCTGGCACTGACTGGCTGTGGCACATCAAGGCAAGAGGTTGCTACTCGCTTAGGCCAACAATACGTCGGACAAAACGTTGACGCTCTTGTCGTTCGATTTGGTCCTCCGGCGAGCACGTTCAAATTGAACAGCGGCGAGACGTCTTACGCTTGGCAGCTAGGCAATCAAACCAACGTCAACACTTACGGAAGCAGTTCGGGAACGGGCTATGGATCGGCGAGTACTCAGTATTGCAAGGTCAATGTCATCGCGTCGCCAGCGGGGATCGTGACCAAATTGACGACCGAAGACGCAAACATCTATGTCGGCCTGACGGCTGCGGTTGGCATTGATGGCAGCCTTTGCGCGACGCGCTTGTGACCTCTCTCCTTTCGCCTGACGAAGTTAGTTTTCTCGTGCAGCGCGGATGCTCCGAAGAAGACGTTTACGACGGTCGCGGACAGGCAAAAGAGCGGCGCGCAGCCGCCGCTAAGGAGGCCGGGAAACATCTAGTGCTCGCCGGGGTGATCGGTCGGGGAGATTGCAGAAGGAAGGGCCATCGCCTGCGAACGCGAGCGGGCCACTGCATTCAATGCAATCCGTTGAACATCGTATATCAAAAGCGGGAGGACACGCCGGGCTATGTGTACATAGCTGGCTCGTTGTCGGGGCGCGTCATCAAGATCGGAACAACCGGGGACCTTAATCAGCGCGAAAACCGAATGCGCGCGGAAGGCTACGGCGGCTCAAAGGATTGGATTATTCTAGCCTCCGTTTACGTCAGTAAGGGAGGCGAGTTTGAGCGAGCGGCCTCATCCCGCGTGAAGGGCAATCGCGTGTATAGGACATATTTTAAGGACGGGATTGAGCAAGGTGCGGTTGAACTTCATCTATGCTCATTCAGTGAGGCGCTTAGGGCGATGACCGAACATTTGAGCGACGAAGAGCGGGAACGCCTGACAGTTTTTCGTTCTCAAGCTGGTCGATACGAATTTGAGTACGAATAGCGCGGCTGCCCCGGCACGCTTTGTAGCGTTCTAGGATGGCTTCTTGTTCGCCATGTCTGGCGGGTTGCTTATCACGCCTGTCTTTCGAAGCCGTCCCCGATCTCAACGCGAGGCGGCTTCTGTTTTCTCGGTAGCCAGTACGGCTTGAGGAGCGTCAACGATTGGGCGAAGGCGCGGAAATGGCGCTCGGGAGTGGCAGTTTAATGCATCCTTGTCGCACGGCGAAAAAGTAAACTGCGAGCCCGACGAACAGTGCAACCGCTATCCAATAGACCAAGCCCATCAATGTGCTGTGGCGTATGAAATGGTTATCCTCGTATAGCTCTTTTTCTTTGCATATGATGCCGGGGTAGTGTCCACCTGTTGTTTTAAGCGGACGGAAGTCAGCGAACAGCAGTTGTTCTTCTAATAGGCGGAGCGCGCCATGGCTCACGCGATAAAGCTGCGTATTTCTCCGGTCGAGAAGGTAGAATAAAAGTGCGAGGAAGCCGCCGCCTAGTGCCGCAACAATCGGCGGCCATGAGCCCATAATCTCCCGCTCTTTAAATAGAATGAAGCAACCGCCGAAGAGAAAGGGTGTCAAAATGATAAAGAAGTGAAACATCTGAGTTCGTTGCTTTGCGTGGAAATCGAAATGCCGCCACGCGAGTTCAAAGCGCATTTTCTCAAACTCGGCGGCTGCACGGCCCTTTTCGCCCCCGTCCTCAAACGCCTCCCAAAGCGACATTTTCCTTCCCCTCTCTTCATGCGGGATTGTGGTCTGAGAGTATGACACTTACAACTAAAAATACGCCTCCAAGGCTGACGCAATCGCTTTGCCGCTTTGCTAACCTTTGGCGGCCTTCGGACCATTCAGGCGTGCTGAGCGGCCTTTCGATAATTCATAATTTCGCACGCCATCGGCGAATAGCGAAAAAGGGGGCATTGATGCTCAGCACCGTTCCGCTGAGGTCTAATTGCCTAGTGGGCCAAGGAGGATTGAATGAAGGCACTTTCGACAATCGTCGTGTTGCTCGCCGCCGTCACTGTCGCTCAAGCCGAAGAGACCGCGCCGAGCCGGATCGATAGTATCACCAAATCCGCGCGAGACATGATGCCAGCGGTGCCTTCGTTGCCATCGCTATCGTTGCCGTCGATGCCCGATCTTTCGATGCCGGATTTTTCCGATGCAACAGGCAGGCTCATGAGCGAGTTTAATTCGTTCACGCAACAAATCGGCGATACGCTGCCAGTTCTTGAGGCGATGGGTTATGAAGTGGTGACATTCAAGGTCACGTGGGGACTACCTCCGAAGGCCCGGCTACGATTGCGGTCGAAGGGCGAGGCGGACATTTCCAAGGTAACCGCCATTGCAGCCAAAGCGCCTAGCGGCGGTGTGTTAGTGAACGCGCTTATCAGTAGTGCGGTTACGACGAAGCGGATACAGAGCAGCATGAAGTTGGGAACGGCAATTCTGGACGTTGATTTCGCCGTGCCGCCAAGGGTCAATATGAAATTTGTAAGTGCTAAATCCATCGATAGGGATGACGGTTCACGCGATGCCGACGAATTGGAGGTATCTTGCAAGTAGCGAATTTTTGATGTGGGAAACACACGGTCCGAGCTGCAACGCACTGCGAGAGTTCACCGTCCTTGGACCCACGGCCACCAACGATCGCGCACTAGATGAAGTACAGCGACAAATAAGTAAACCGACAAAAGCCCTGCCAAGAAAGCGAGAGCCATATCGGTCGGCAGTTCCAACCAATCTATGATGCGTTGACGCTGCCAAATTGGTTCAAAGTTATCTCCATAGAGGCTTCTATTCTCGCATTCGCGGGGGTCAATCGTGCTTGGGTTGGTGTAGCAGCCACCAGCGTTGCTTCTGACTGCGGCATAGGTTGTCCCGCGCTGCGCAGCAGTCGCGTAAATCGCCTTCTCGGATGCAATACGATATGCCCTTGCTTCCACTTCGCGGCTCTCTCCAAAATAAAAGAAGGCACCGAAAGCGAATACCGCGCAAGCTATCCCGGCGCTAATGGCCAGCCGTCGTCGGATTAGCTTTGCGTCGGCCAAGGTTCTGGTCCCCCTAATATCTGCGAACGTGCCGCCAAGAATACCAATGGTGATCCCAAGGTGACTAGGGGCCTTTATCCACGACGCGGGCGCATCCTCTTGTCGGGCACAGGGTCAACATACGCAGTGCCGCCCCCCGCGTGCCGAGGTCGCGGGTATTGTCACGGCCTGTCGGTTACGGCCTTGAGGATACCTAAAACAGCCGGTCCAATGTAGGGACCCCACACGTAGACCGAAAAAAACAGTCCGACGGAAACGGAGCCAATGAAAAAGGCCATTACAGTCAGCACGGCATTGTTAATGAGCATAAGCATCGCGGCCATTGCCAAGACCCCGGCATAGATAGAGCAAAATGCCAACGCTCCCCATGCGGCAGCGACAATGGCAAACGCAAGTAGCTGGCTTACGAAGTGCCCGGCGACGGCCAGTAAGCGGTCGAAACGATAAAGCATGCTTTGGTCCCTCCCGGTGCAGTTTTTAGTAGCAAAGAATGGTCGACACCATCTAGATGTGGCTGCCGCTGCGCAAACCAATTGTGTAGGTTGGCGGGCTATAGAGGGCGATGGCCAAAGCCAAACACCAGAATTGCTATTTGTGCGGCAATCCGCTTTCAGCGCCGACAAACCGCGATCACGTGCCGCCGCGCCGCTTTTTCGCTCCAGAAATCCGCAAGAAGTATAAGGTTACTGAATTAATCACTTTGCCGACGCACGTCGCGTGCAACGCGCGGTGGAGGTTGGACGAGGAATATTTTGTCCACACGCTACTTCCATTCGCACGAGGATCGGCGAGCGGCGACGCATTATTTCGCGACGGCTTAGATCGATTTGCGAAGGGCGAGAATGTCAAATTAGCTAACCAAGTGTTGGCTGAATTTCAGCATGTGGTCGGCGGAGTAATTCTGCCAGCAAATCGGGTTGCCAAAAAAATCGATCCCGACCGGGCACACGATGTGATTTACAAAATTGTCCGTGGGCTGCACTACCATCACTATGGCGAAATACTGCCCCCGATTTGGAACTGCCACTTCACAATCACCCCTCCCGGCGAGCCACTACCGGAGGAGTTCACGGTACTCACGCAGGCCAGTCTTCTTAACTCGCAGGGAAGGTATCAAGGCGTCTTTGCCTACTCATTCCACAAATTCGCCGAGGCTAACGACCTGCACGTTTGGGCCATGCTCTTATGGGACCGCATCATTATTACGCTGATGTTTCATGATCCGAGGTGCCAATGCGAAGAGTGCATCTTTATCGGACCTGTTTGTCCGTAGTGCATGGCCAGTCGAGCAACGGTCTTTGTGTACCAGTAACCTCGCTTGTCAAAGCTGGAATGAAACGCTTATGGTCGGACAGCGATCCCATCGATCCAAGTCCCACCGTCGATCAAGCCATCAACGGCGGTTACCCGTGGCTTGAGATCGCATGCTCGCGATGCAAGGGGAACCGCGATGTTGATCTCGCCGCGCTGCCTCACGTCTCGACAACATTCGTCCACGATCTCGGGAGCCGGTTGGTTTGTCAGAAGTGCAAGGGGGCGGGTAAGCGCCCGCCCGCCACGTTGCTCCAGCTTATGCCGCGCTCGCGACACTCCCCGGAATGAATACCGGATCATTGCTGTTGACAGGCGAACACTTTCGCGAACGCCGCGCGGGCGCACTCCCATCCGGTTTGCTTAGATAGCTCTGGGTTCTCGTGGACAAAGTGCAAGAGAATTGCCGCTGCTCCAGAATAGGCTAGTTGGCCGTGGCAGGTCTGATAGCTGGCCAGAACCCCATTGATGATGCCGACGCACTGGTTAGAGATACTGCCGCCGCCGATTGATACCAATACTCCGTCGACGTTTTTGTTCTCGTAAGGGCCGTCACCGCAATGCCTCAGCAAATCTTTGCAAGACATCTCTTGTCCGATACACGGGACAATAAGCGATAACGTCAACGCCGCGCAGCACCCCATTTCGACCGAAAGTTTCATCGCATTCCCTCCACTCGCCGGGCAATCTACTATATAACCGGCGGTTGGAAACAAGGAAAACCCACGCGATTAAGCCAAAGAAGAGGGCTGACGAACTCGCGGCGATGATCCCCCGTCGGAGGGAATACTTTTTGTTGAGGCTCTGGATTTTGCTCGAATATAGTCTGGCAATAGTCCGTATTGATCCGAACCGCTTTTGAAGTTTATCAAATGTCCTTCCATCGCATTGACATGCTGCCCGCGTTCGACGCCAACGAAAGAAGTCGGCAAAGAACTCGGTGGAACGAAGCTGAGGATGTGAAGAACAAAATCCTCGCTCGCATCCGAGCTGGCGCGGGAGAAGATTTCCTCCAATGGGAATTTGAAAATGGCAACCTAGGGCCAATCGAAGACCAATGGGACTTGGCCGGATTTGATCTATTCAGTGAGGAACTTGTTTTTTCGGGCAACGATGACAATTTCGAGAATATTGACTTCTCGTACTCTGAATTTTGGCACACCAAATTTTCTAATGCGACATTCTCTCAGGCGCGCTTTACTTTCGCGCGGCTTTACAACGTTCAGTTCCACAATTGCCTGTTTAGTTTTGCGCATTTTTACGGTGCTAAACTCGAGCGGTGCCGTTTCGTAAATTGCGACTTCATCCAAGAGAATGGCTTTTCCAATTGCGACTTCATCAACTCGGAATTTACGAACTGCTTTTTCAACAAGAGCAAGTTCAGCGATTGCAGATTTGATGAGAACGTTCGCTTTAACGCAAGCGGCGGCAAATTGATCCTAGGATTGCGCGCGTCTCCCACGTCCTCGTTTAAAGAAGAATTGATCGCACCTGAGGCTTCAAAAATTTTCCGAAATATCAAAGAGGCATACCAGTCGGGCCAGGTCTATGCTGAGGTCAGAAAGTACGTCTTTCTTCAACATCAGGCATATACGCGCTTCAATCGGGCCGGCAGGTTCCATCGAGCTAAAGCGTATGCTTGGGAAATCCTCGCGGGCTACGGCGTGAAACCGCTTCGCGTGTTGGCCTTGTTAGTGTTCCTTTTCTTGTTAGTCTTTATGAGGTTCGCCTTCATATCAGGCGATGTGCGAGATGGTCTGCTGCTTTCAGCCGGTGCCTTTTTGACGTTCGGCGCCAAAGCCGAACTGCTGAACAGGTTGGGGGTATTCGATCAGTTACTCTACGTATCTGCAGCCTTCGCCGGGGTGTCTCTGGTCGCACTATTCATTACGGATATGGCAAATGTGTTGCTGAAAGAGACGTAGTGGCATCAACGCGCACCAACCAGAGCATGAACTTGGTCATCGATACTGCGATCCGACCAGAAGCGTTGGCATAAGAGCACTAGCTCCGTTGGACAACAATACAGAGATGTAAGCATGGCGTTAGAGCTGAAAAAAATATCGCCCGTTGAACTCCGCTCGTTGGGCCTGAATGAAAAATGGCTTCAAGAGCGGATCAAGGAGGACACTACCATTCTTGGTTTGGGCGAACTCGATATTATCGGAAAGGAGCATCGCCAGCCATCGGGTGGTCGGATCGATTTCTTAATGCACCATGCAGAGACAGATCTGTTCTATGAGGTAGAAATCATGCTCGGGACGGTGGATGAAAGTCACATCATTCGTACCTTGAGTATTGGGATGTCGAACGGCAGCGGCGTCCGCAGTCGGATCATCGTGCGGTTATAGTCGCCGAAAATATTACCAGCCGCTTCTTCAACGTGTTTACGCCTCTTAAATCGTTCCGTTCCAATGATAGCGGTTCAACTTAGCGCCTTCAAACTCGACGACAATAGCATCGTGCTTCATCCAGTTACGGTGCTCGATGTTGTTGAGGAAATCGCCGATGCCTACGTTCCAGAAGAGGCAGAAGAGACCGACCGCCCGTTCTGGGAGAAGAAGCGCGATCCCGCTTCCTTGGCAGTCATGGACAAAATCGTTACGGCGATGAAAAACACGACAGGAGCCGAGCAAAGGGTCACCTACAACAAAGGCCATATAGCTTTAGGATCGACCGGAAACAATTATTGCTGGTTTCATCCTCGAAAAACGCCCGGCTATTGTCACGTTGAGTTTAAGCTCAGTCCAGACACGCGCGATGCAACGCTGGCCACAATGCAGGCGAAAGGTATCGATGCTTCGGTCAAAAGCGCCGCGCTAATATCTTTCAGCATTACGAACAAGGCTATTGATGAGCACCTTGAAACCGTAGTGGGCGAACTGAAACGGGCGGAAGAATTGAGCAAGTGACCGATCTTGCCGCTCGGCTCGGTGGAGGTCTATAAGTTGGGAATAGTTCCGTGACGGATTTTCCCGATATTTCAAACGCTTCGGAGGTCGAACATGGGCAGGCCGATTGGCTCCGCGAACCGGCAGAAGCCGTTCACCGACATGCTTCGCCTGGCACTATTAAGCGGCGGCGGTCGTCGCTTGCGGATCATCGCTGACAAGCTGGTCGAGAAGGCAGAGCAAGGCGACTTGCAGGCCATCCGAGAGGTAATCGACCGCTTGGACGGCAAGTCGGTGCAGGCAGTTGAGCGGAACGACCTCCCGATAGAAGCAGTCCCCGACAGCGAATTACTCGCGATCATCCGGACTGGATCGCGCGAGCTTTTAGACGAACCAAACTGCGAGGGCCTATTGGGGCAGCCTGAAAATGCGGCGGCATTGGGGACCAAATTGGGGACCGACAGTCACGACCTTCAAATTATGCGATAAAAATCAGATAGTTACTCGACAGACATGGCGGAGAGAGTGGGATTCGAACCCACGGTACGGATGGTGGGATTTTGGGCCCTTGCAACTACTTTTAGCTCAGAAATGACTGGCTTTCGTGCCGGAACGGAGCGTTGCTGTGGGTAACATGGGGCCGCCAGGGGCTGGCTTCGAGGTCCTGCCCTGCCGGGTGTTTGCCTAGGCAGGGCTGAGGTGGTGCGGCGGATGACGTCGCGTAAACCTCAGAGGATCCCATGACCATGCCCAAATCCAGGCCGAAAGCTGCGACGCGCTCAATCGCCCGCAAGGCGGCCAAATTCCCATCGCAGAAACGCCCGGCATCTGCATCGTCCGAGCAAAAAGCTAGGTCGGATACCAAGCATGCGCGCATCATTGCGATGCTGCGGGCGCCTGCAGGGGCAACCATCGCGGCGATCATGACGGTTACTGATTGGCAGCAGCATTCAGTTCGCGGCTTTCTTGCCGGTGTCGTCCGCAAGAAGCTTGGTTTCAATCTTATTTCAGAGCTGACGGAGAAAGGTCGGGTCTATCGCATTAAGGACGGCAAAGCTGGGCCTCTCTCGACCGGCCGGGCCAAGCAGGCGGCTTGATGCGATGCAGAAGCAACGTCGCAATGGTCGTACCTCGACCAAAACCTCCATCGGAGACGAGATCGCGCATCTACGTGATCTTGATCTCATGGGTCTCCGTTCAAGATGGCAGAGCGTATTTCAGAGACCACAGCCCGACCATCTGCCGCGGCATTTGTTGTTGGCAATCATTGCCTACCGGATTCAAGCCGACCGCCTTGGCGATTTAGATCATGAGACCCGGCAGGTGCTTGATCGGACGGACGCAAAGGATACCGGCGCGAAGATGGCAGCGCGTCTGGTCAGTTTCGACCAGAAGCGGACTGAACTAACACCGGGAACTGTGTTGGTACGAGAGTGGGATCGTCGATCGCAACGTGTAATGGTGATGACTGACGGTTTTGCCTGGAACGGCCAGACCTATGACAGCCTCTCAAAGGTCGCCTTCGCGATCACCGGAACCAAATGGAACGGCCCGCGCTTTTTCGGTCTCCGGGATAAGGACGATCGATCGAGGACGGGAGCTCAACCATGAAGACCTCTTCGGTCAAATCAGTCCGTTGTGCGATCTACACCAGGGTCTCCACCGAGCAAGGGCTGGATCAGGATTTCAACTCGCTGGATGCTCAGTACGAAGCAGCCTCGGCTTATATAAAGAGTCAGGCCCATGCCGGTTGGACCCAGATCCGGTCGAGATATGATGACGGTGGATATTCCGGTGGGTCCACCGATCGTCCCGACCTGCAGAGATTGCTGGACGATATCCGCGCTCGGAAGATTGACGTCATTGTCGTCTACAAGGTGGATCGCCTGACGCGATCGCTGGCCGACTTTGCCAAGCTGGTAGAGCTGTTCGATGCACATGGCGTGTCATTCGTCTCGGTCACCCAGCAGTTCAACACCACGACTTCGATGGGTCGTCTAACCCTCAACGTGCTTCTGTCTTTCGCCCAGTTCGAGAGGGAGGTCACTTCCGAGCGCATCCGAGACAAAATTGCTGCCTCCAAACGAAAGGGCCTGTGGGTCGGCGGTCCCCTCCCCCTCGGCTATCGCATGAAGGACGACAAGATTGCCGTGGTTGAGGACGAGGCCGAACGGGTCCGGCTAATCTTCCACCGCTATCTCGAGCTCGGCGGCGTCAACGCCCTGGTACGAGACCTTCGGAAGCGAGATATCCGAACCAAATCAAGACTGCTCGCAACGGGTGCTAGCCGGGGCGGCATTCCCTTTGGACGAGGTTCACTATTCTATCTGCTGCGCAATCGTTTTTATGTTGGTGAGGTCAAATACAGGAACGAGATCCTGCCCGGCGAACAGCCAGCGATCGTGGATCGTGCGCTATTTGATGCGGTTCAGCAGAAGCTCACGGATCAGTGGACTACTCGATCCACGACGCGGAACGCGGGCCACCATCTGTTGGCTGGTCTTTTGTTCGACGATGTCGGTCATCGCATGGTACCGACCCATGCAACGAAGGCCGGCCTTCGCTATCGCTACTACGTCTCGCTTCCGCACCTGCATGGAGAATCCAGAACTGCATCAGTCGGGTCGGTCTCCCGTGTTCCCGCGACCGACATCGAAAGCATCATCGTTAAATCTCTCAACAAGCATCTGATCGCTCTGAAGGAGAGGCCGGCCTCCAGCCTATCTCATCTTAGAGATGACAAAACAGCCATAGAGCGGGTCGCGCGTATCGATGTGCACGAGGATCGTCTGGCTGTTCGGTTGAAGTTAGCAGACGACGAAGAAACATCTGGCGCGGCTGACGAGCATTTACTCTCGATCCCGTGGCAGAAGCCGCCCTCCAGGAAATCGAGGCAAATTCTTATCCCTCACGGCATTCCCAAAAATGAAATCCGTCCAACGCGGATCGAGCGTCGCGCGCGCCTCGTCAGCGCCATCGCCCGAGGTCGTCGCTGGCTTGACGAACTCGTTTCGGGCGCCGTGACTGATGTTCAGCAGATCGCGGCACGTCAAAAGTGCAGCGTGCGTCAGGTCAACATGACGATATCGCTCGCGTTCCTCGCACCAGACCTCGTGCGCGCCGCGGTCGAAGGTCGTTTGCCACGCGGCATTGGAGTCGAGCGGTTGCGTGATGCCCCAGCCGAATGGGGCCAGCAGTTCGAAGCCCTCGGATTAAATCCGCGATAACTGCCGGCGGGGCTCAAACGACGCGCTTTTTGGTCTCCAAGATTCCCCAATTTCCCCGCGGCCGGCCGGCATTGGCCCGTCAAAGCCCTGCCGCCGGGAACGGAGTTTTTGGATGCAGAGACTGGAGGCTAAAAATCGGCCTAAGAGACCACAAGGATCTACGAGACCGAAAGAAGGGAACGATGCCGACGAAAATCCCCGACAAAACGGCCTATCGCGAGTCGGCGCCGGGATTTGCGGTTTCGTAAGACTGGATGGTGGGCACGACAGGGATCGAACCTGTGACCCCTACCATGTCAAGGTAGTGCTCTCCCGCTGAGCTACGTGCCCGAAAGTCGTATTGGGTGGGGGTCCGTATAACGGCTCCGTGGGGGGCAGGCAAGGTTGCCGAAAGCCGTTTTTGGCGCCCACGGAGGTCTTTTGCAGCCCGATATCAGGCCGCCAGCATCTTGTTCACTTCGCTGACCAGTTCGCGAAGGTGGACCGGCTTCGACAGCACCTTGGCATTCTTGGGCGCCTCGGAGTCCGCATTGAGCGCCACGGCGGCAAAGCCGGTGATGAACATGATCTTGATGTCGGGGTCGAGTTCCGACGCGCGGCGCGCCAGTTCGATACCGTCCATTTCGGGCATCACGATATCGGTGAGCAGCATCTCGAACGGCTCCTCGCGCAACCGTTGATAGGCGGACATGCCATTGTCATGCGGCGAGACCTGGAAGCCGGCATTTTCCAGCGCCTTGACCAGAAAGCGGCGCATGTCGTTGTCGTCTTCGGCGAGGAGAATCTTGTGCATGGCAGGAATCGTCGAATCCGTATTGGAGGATCAGTCCGTCCACTAAGCCCGACAGAGAGTAAATTTCGGGTGAAAGGGACGGTGTCAGCGACGTCTCGTGCCAGTATTTCTGGACCTGAATGCGGCACGAATCAATCGAGGCGACGAATTCCCGCCGCAAGTCGTTCGTTTTGGCCAGTTCAGAGTTTTGACCAGTTTAGAGTTTTTTTGCTTGGCAGAGCTGCCGCGATTACCGACAATGCGGCCCTAAAAGCCGCGCCTTTTGGCGGAAATGCTATCCTCAGACGGGCGGATTCCAGGGACGGCGACGGACGATGACCCAGCTTGACGAAGAACTGCCGCCGCCGTTCGAGATCATCGAGCCGGCTGACTGGCGGGCACCCATCATCTTCAATTCGCCGCATTCCGGCTCGGCCTACCCGGACGAATTCCTCAAGGCATCGCGCATCGATCTGGCGGGCTTACGCCGTTCGGAAGACTCGTTCATGGACGAGTTGATCGCTGGCCTCAGCGACCTCGGCTTTCCGACAGTGAGCGTCAACTTTCCCCGCTCCTATGTCGACGTCAATCGCGAGCCCTATGAGCTCGATCCCAGGATGTTTTCAGGACGGCTGCCGAGCTTTGCCAATACGCGGTCGATGCGGGTCGCCGGCGGTCTCGGCACGATTCCGCGCGTGGTCGGCGACGGCCAGGAAATCTACAGCGAACGCATCGCGGTCGATGACGCGCTGGCCAGGATCGAGCAGCTCTACAAGCCCTATCACCGCGCGCTGCGGCGGCTGATCAACAAGGCCCACCGCGCCTTCGGCACCGTTGTTGTCGTCGATTGTCACTCGATGCCCTCGGTCGGCGTGTCGCGCGAGGAACCGCGGCGGCCGGATGTCGTGATCGGCGACCGCTACGGCACCAGTTGCGCGCCCGTCCTGGCCGACACGGTTGAGGAAACCATGAGCCGGCTCGGCTATTCGGTCGGACGCAACAAACCCTATGCGGGCGGGTTCATCACCGAGCATTACGGCAACCCGGCCTCCGGGCTGCATACCATCCAGCTCGAACTCAACCGCGCTGTCTATATGGATGAGCGGCGGCGGTCCCGCGGTGAACGGTTTGAGCAGGTGGCCAGCGACTTCACCGTTCTGGCCGATGTACTTGCGACGCTTCCACTGGATGGACTTGAGCCGTTCGCGTCTGCGGCGGAATGATCCCCGTCATCGCGACGGCATGAGCGCGCCAGACGGCCCCATGACAATTCCAAGAAAGACAATACGAAGAAAGACAATTCCAAGAAAAAAGGGCCGCTTGAATGAACAAGCGGCCCAAGTCTAGGGAGGAAACGCCCAAGGAGGGCAGCGATAGCGCGAGGCGCTACCGCACCGCAACAATATGCGACCGCGCTGCACAAAGTGCAAGACCTTTTCCATCATTTCCGGTGCATATCCGGTCGATGTTGTAGTCCTGCCGCGCGGCTGTCTTCGATTACTTATTAAATGAAATCAAATAGTTATACTGAAAACCCCTGATACTTCACATGTGGATAACGGGGATCATTATTTTACTCTCGGACTCGTGATCAGGCTTGGTCATCGGAAATTTACCCCTTCAAGACCACCGATTCGTGGCAACCAAATAAAGCCGGACATGATCGATAAACCCCGCCTCGCCTTGACCGTGCGGAATTCATTGGATTGCGCTAGGCAAGAACCATCATCCCGCGAGAGCTGTAAGCCCAGGAGCCGTCGTGACGGTCATCGATTTCACCGCCTTCATTGGCCGCCTTGCGACTGCCTCCGGCGAAACCATTCTGCCGTTCTTCCGGACATCGCTTGGCATCGACAATAAAGGCACCGGCGATTTCGATCCCGTGACGGAAGCCGACCGCGCCGCCGAAGCGGTAATGCGCCGGCTGATCCAGTCCAATTTCCCGCAGCATGGCATCGTCGGCGAGGAATTCGGCAATGAGCGCGAGGACGCCGAGTATGTCTGGGTGCTGGACCCGATCGACGGCACCAAATCCTTTATTTCGGGCTTTCCGACCTGGGGCACGCTGATCGCACTGATGCACCGGAAAACGCCGGTGTACGGCATGATGCATCAGCCTTATATCGGCGAACGCTTTTCCGGCGACAACGGCTCGGCGAATTATTCCGGATCGGCCGGCCAGCGCCGTCTGGCGGTGCGCCGTTGTGCGCAACTGGCGGACGCGACATTGTTCACCACCAGCCCGCTCCTGATGAACGAAGCCGACCGCGCCACCTTCGGCCGGGTTGCCGATACCGTGCGGCTGACACGCTACGGCGGCGACTGCTATTCATATTGCATGCTCGCGGCCGGCCATCTCGATCTCGTCATCGAGACCGAGTTGAAACCTTACGACATTGCCGCGTTAATTCCGATCATCACCGGCGCAGGCGGCGTGGTGACGACCTGGGAAGGCAAGCCCGCGCAAAGCGGCGGCCGCATCGTTGCGGCAGGCGATGCACGCATTCATGAAGCAGCGCTCAAGCTGCTCAATAGTTAAGGCGATTTTTCCATGAGAACAGCACGCGCGCTCGTCACCGGACTATCCCTGCTGTTCTTGACGGCATCGGCCGGCGCGGAGGATTTTCCGGCGCGGCAAATCCGGCTGATCGTGCCGTTCCCGGCGGGTGGTCCGAGCGACATCATCGCGCGTGTGATCGGTCAGCGCATGTCGGAAATCGCCAAACAGACTGTGATCATCGACAACCGCGGCGGACAAGGCGGCGTGCTCGGCACCGACGCGCTCGCAAAGTCGAAGCCGGACGGTTACACCATCGCGCTTTCGAGCGCGGGCGCGCTCGCGATCAGCCCGACCATGGAGAACGTCGCCTACGATCCGTTGAAGGATCTGCAAGCCATCACTTTGGTGGCGAAGGTGCCGGAGATGCTGGTGGTCGCGAACGACGTTCCGGCCAAGAACATGACTGAACTGGTCGCGCTCGCAAAGTCGAAGCCCGGAAAGCTCAACTTCGCTTCGTCCGGTCCGGGCAGCCTGCCGCATCTGGCCGGCGAACTGCTCAAGCTCGCGGCCAAGATCGACATCGTGCACGTGCCTTATCGTGGCGCCGCGCCGGCGGTAAACGACCTCCTCGGGCAGCAGGTGCAGATGGTGTTCCTCGATCTGCCGATCCTGTTGCCGCAGATCCAGTCCGGCGGCGTGCGCGCGATTGCGCTGGGCGCGCCGAAGCGCGCGCCGACGGCGATGGACGTGCCGACCACGACCGAGGTCGGATTGCCGGATGTTCAGGCCGAAAACTGGTACGGCTTCGTGGCGCCCGCCGGCACGCCGGCGCCGATCGTCGAGAAGCTGAACCAGATCGCGATCGAAGCCATGCGCGACCCCGTGGTGAAGGAAAAGCTCGCGGTCCAGGGCGCCGAATTGATCGGCGATAGCCCGGAACATTTCCACGCCTTCGTGGAAAGCGAACTCACCCGATGGGCGAAGGTGATCAAGGATGCCGGCGTTGTCGTCGAGAAGTGAAATTCCCTACCGCGCAGCCTTGCGCAGGTGATCGACGAGAAGCTTGGCCGGCTTCGGCAGGCTTTTGAAACTGCGGGCGCAAATCGTGAGCTGCCGGTTAGCCCAGGAATCGCGGATCGCCAGCAATGCGATCGGCATCGTTTGGGCGCAGCGCTTCGCGGCCGCCTCCGGCACCACCGCGACGCCGACGCCGGCGGCCACCATCCGGCAGATCGCATCGAAATCCCGCAACCGCGCCCGGACCCGCAAGCGCACGCCGAGCCGGGCGGCGTGCCTGCCGATATGAACGGCGAGCGCGGTCGCGCTCGTCAGCCCGACAAAGTCGCAATCCGTCACCTCGATGAAATCGATCTGGCGGCGGGTTGCGAATGCGCCGCGCCTGGGCGCCACCAGCATCAGGCGATCTTCGCCGAAGGAGAATCGTTCGAAGTGCTCCGGCAGCGCATGTTCGGCGGCAAAGCCGAGATCGGCCGCACCAGAGGCAATGGCGCCGACAATATCGGCGCTCTCGCGCTCCTCGACGTCGAGGCTGATATCGGGATATTCGCGCAGGAAGGACGCAAGCGCCTTCGGCAGATGTTCCGACAGGCCCGATGTATTGGCGAGCAGATGGACGCTGGCCCGGACGCCGCTCGCAAAGCTTGCGATGTCGCCCTCCATCATCGCCACCTGATGCATGATCGCCCTCGCATGATCGCACAGGCTTTCGCCGGCGGCGGTGAGCTCAACGCCACGGCGGCGGCGCCTCATCAGCGTCACGCCGAGATCGGCCTCAAGCCCCTTGATCCGGGCGCTCGCAGATGCGAGAGCCAGATGGGCGCGAGTCGCACCGTGGGTGATGCTGCCGCTGTCTGCCACGGCGACGAAAAGCTGAAGATCGACCAGATCAAAACGCATGGCGGGCCTCTGAAATCCTCATGGTGAGGAGGCGCACTTGCACCGTCTCGAACCGTGAGGCCGGCGTTGCATCCTTCGAGACGCGGCCCGGCGGCCGCTCCTCAGGATGAGGCTTTCCGTGTATCACCTGTTGCCTTCGTCAGAGCCGAAGGCACATTCAATAAGCTCCAGATTGTGCCGGTCTCGGCGATCGGTCAATGTCCCAGTGGAGTGGATTCGATATTCGCTCCCGACCCTTAAATCTAACATTCGCAAAAGTGGCCGCTGAGAAGTGATGCGAATGTTAGAATCGGACCACTAGCCATGACCCACACTCTCCTGATTTTCATTGCCGCGGTGTTCCTTCTGGCGGGTTTCGTCAAAGGCGTGATCGGGCTTGGCCTGCCCACGGTGTCGATGGGACTGCTCGCGGTGTCGATGCCGCCCGCGCATGCGCTCGCCATCGTGATCGTGCCGGGCATTCTCACCAACATCTGGCAGACTTTTGCCGGACCTTATTTCCTCGGCATCGTGCGGCGTCTCTGGCCGCTGCTGTTGGGACTGGCCGTCGGTATCCGGCTCGATGGGGACATGATGACCGGTCCCTATGCGCGTTATGGAACGGTGCTGATCGGCGTCCTGCTGGTGATCTACGCGATCATCAGCCTGCGGAAATTTGTCGTCACTGTGCGTCCGCAGGACGAGAAGTGGGTCGGCGGCGTCATCGGGCTGACGACCGGGCTGGTCTCGGGCGCCACCGGCGTGCAGGTCGTTCCCTCGATGCCCTTCATGCAGGCGCTGGGCATGAAGAAAGACGAACTGATTCAGGCGCTCGGCGTGTTCTTCACAGTCGCCACGCTGGTGCAGGCCTTCAACCTCTCCGCCGCGGGATTGCTGGATGAATCAACCGCATTGCCCGGCGTGATCGCGCTCGCCTGTTCGTTCACCGGCATGGCGATCGGCCAGACGGTGCGCACGCGGCTCGAGCCCGACAGCTTCCGCCGCTGGTTCCTGATTTCGATGATCGTGCTCGGGATCTATCTGGCCGCGGCCGAGACCTACGAAATCTATCTGGCCTGAACTAGTGGTCCGATTCTAACATTCGCATCCCATTGCGGCGACCACTTTTGCGAATGTTAGAATCAAAGGACCCCTAGCAAATATATGTTCCTAGTGGAGCTCGGGATTTGACATTCGCCTCGCGAGCCCGCAGCAACTTGGGTAGCGAATGTCAAATCCGCTCCACTAGCGCGATACGAATGCCAAGATAGACGAACAACGCGCCAAGGCCGCGATTGATCAGGGCCATCGCACGGCTGGAGTTTCGTACACGGCCGGCCGCGCGCGCGGTCATGATGGCAACGCCGAGGCACCACAGCGTGCCATTGAAAATGAAGATCAGGCCGAGCATTAAAAATGCCAGCGGCTTGTGTGGCGCGTCCGTGTCGACGAACTGCGGCAGGAAGGCGAGGAAGAACATCGCCACTTTCGGATTGAGCACGTCCGTCAGCGCGCCCTGCCAGAACACCCGCGATAGTGAGACCGCGCGGCCGTCGCGCATATCCGGTTCGCTCGAATTGGTCTGCCGCGAGAACAGCATCGTCAGGCCGATATAGCAGAGATAGGCCGCGCCCAGCCATTTCACGGCGGTGAAGGCAGCCGCCGACGCGACCAGCAGGGCTGATAGCCCGACCGCGACCGCAAGCACATGGGTGAGGCAACCCGTGCTGATTCCAAGCGCGGCCGCAACCCCGCCGCGCCATCCGAGTTGCACGCTGCGTCCGACGACATAGGCAGTGTCAGGCCCGGGCGCGATGTTGAGCAAAAGCGCGGAGACGAAGAAGAGCCCAAAATCGTGAATGCCGAACATCACGCTTCACCCGAACAGCGGCGTGCCGGGCACGAAGGCGTCGAACGCCGCCCAGAATTGCGCCCGGTAGCGATCCTGCTCCTGCAAAATTTCATGTTTTGAGCCGGCGATGACCAGATGCGAGCCGGCCCGCAAATGATAGGCGAACTCCTCGATCGCCGACGTGGAAACGACGGTGTCATTGCTGGCAGCGAGCATCAGGATCGGCTGGCGAATCTCCAACGGATAGGTCGCGGCGCGGAAACCGTTCATGGCGCGGACGGCGGTATCCGCCCAGGCGACCGTCGGCGATCCCAACCCAAGCGTCGGATCTTCGGCCAGAATGGCGGCGTTGCGGGCGTAACGGACGGGATCGCTGGTGAGCGGGTTGTTGACGAACGACTCGGTTCCGGTCAGCCCATCGCTGCCGCCCGGGATGTAGCGGCCGCCAAGCCCGGCAAACCGCAAGGTGCGCAACAACACGCGCGCCGGCAGCGAAGTCGAATGCCCCGGCAGGTCGATCATCGGCGCCGACAACACCATGCGGTCGAACCAGCGTTTTCCTGCATGTGCAATCCTCAGCATCACCGCGCCGCCCATCGAATGGGCCAGCGCAAAGAACGGCGGCGGGCAATCCGGCAGCACCACCTGCTGCACGAAAGTCTCGACGTCGATTTCGTAGTCGGCGAAGTCACGCACATAGCCCTTGCGCGGATCGCGCAAGCGCCGCGACGAGTGCCCCTGCCCGCGCCAGTCGATCATCGCCACCGCAAAGCCACGGTCGCGCAAATCCCGCACGGTCTCGAAATATTTTTCGATCTGCTCGCTGCGGCCGGTGAAGACGCAAACGGTTCCCTTGCGGTTGGCCGGCGGAGCCCAGCGCGCGAAGCGCAATTCAGCGCCATCGGGCGTCTTGATGGTACCGGACACGACATCTTCAGGAACAGGATTGGCGGGGATCGAGACAAGCGTCATGGAAGCCGACCGGTTAGGCAGGAAGCGCGGGAAATCAAGGATCCGAGGCGTCAAAAAGGCGGGCTGAATGCAGACTTGAACGCGTTCGGTTCCCTCCCATATCACTTTCGTGCAGGCCACGACCAGCGTTTCCGAGCAGAACCCGGAAAGCGCTTCAAAGGCTGCACATCAACAGGCCCGGCCCCATGGCGGGCGGGTTCACTTCAAACAGTCGCTCAATGGAGGACTAACCATGCGTACCTTTGATCTCACCCCGTTTTATCGTTCCACCGTCGGCTTCGATCGCTTCTTCTCCCTGCTCGATCAGGCCACCGCCGACGGCAGCCCCGGCTACCCGCCCTACAATATCGAGCGCACCGGCGATAACGCCTATCGCATCAGCGTCGCGGTCTCCGGCTTTGCACTGGCCGAGCTTTCGATCGTCGCCAAGGAAAACACCCTGACGATCAAGGGCGAGAAAGTCGCCAATGAGAACGACAAGGAAAAATCCGAAGTGCTTTACCGCGGCATTGCAGCCCGCGCGTTCGAGCGCGTATTCCAGCTCGCCGATTTCGTGGTCGTGAAGAACGCTTCCCTCGAGAACGGATTGCTGCATGTCGATCTCGTCCGCGAGATTCCGGAGGCCAAGAAGCCCCGCAACATTCCGATCTCCGGCAGCTCGCAGAGCGCGCCTGTGATCGAGGGCACGGCTGAGAAAGCCGCCGCCTAACCCTTCAGCAGGTATTGGCTGAAACGCCCCGGCAAAACCGGGGCGTTTTTTTTGCATGTCAGACGGAATGACGATTTTTATTCCAGCCCCTGCACCTTCGGCATCGGCTGCGTTGCTTGAATAGCCGGCGCGGCCGGTTTGGCCTCTGCGGGGGCGGTCGCTGAAGGCGCGGCTGGCGCGACATCGGCGGGCTTGGCCTGCACGGCGGCCGATTGTTGCACCGGCGGCGCGGGCGTCAGTTTGTCAGCCAACGGCTTCGCGTCGGCGGGGCTCTTTTCACCAAGCCTTGGCGGCGCAGCCTTCGGCGTCGGGATCGACTGCGGCATCCGGCTGGCGATCTTCGGGGGCACCGCGCCCGGCGGGCGCGGCGGCGGGCCTTCGAGACGGGTCATCGGCTCCAGCGGTCCATAGGAAGGCCGCGTCGCCCCTCCGTAATAACCGTCGCCGTAACCGCCATACCCACCAAGGCCGCCAAAGCGGTCGGCCGGCACGAAGCGCACGATACGTCCATCACGGGCATCGATCACCAGCCGGCCATCGTCTCCCCGGCGGTCGATGGCGGAGATCGAGTAGAATAGGCCGCGCAGCCGCGGCGCGCCGAGCGGAGAAAAGCCGTTCTCGCGCAGCACGGCATAGACTTCCGTCGGCGGCAGCAGCGGAGCACCGTATCCTGACGGTCCGGGGCCATATGCCTGTGGACCATATCCTTGCGGGCCATAGGCCGGCGCTGGAACAGCCGGGCCCGGCGGCACGTCACCATAAGGTCCGCTGAAATCAGATGCCGCCGAATAGTGCGGTCGGTTCGTGTCTTGAGGCGCCGCCCCCTGAGCGTTGGCGGCGGTAGCCACCAACAGCAGTCCGACCGAGATGGTCCAACCTTTGAACGCCTTCATTTTCGAAGCTCCTGTGATGCTCTCGCCTGGAGAGCTCAGTCTGCCCCTCATCCCGGTGGCGGAATTTCATCACCGATTTCGGCGGTCCTTGGGCGGGATCGCGGCGCGCTTGCCGCAAATCCGAGGCAGGACGTCCACGTCGAGAGCATGGCCGACCAGCTTGGCAAGCGA
>Ga0210393_10000839_pt1 | contig 26395 bp, 20 predicted proteins | sample IncBWC27OmetaG_FD_160068 | JGI IMG/M metagenome (GOLD analysis project Ga0210393, IMG submission 160068) | Forest soil microbial communities from Barre Woods Harvard Forest LTER site, Petersham, Massachusetts, United States - Inc-BW-C-27-O ...
CGCGCTCGCTATGCGCGATCTTTTCGGCCGCCGCCCGGCCCCGGAATTCGAGGCCTGGCTGAAGCGGCAGGGATTTATCGACATTGCGGATCGCATTCGCCCGCGCGAACTGCCGAAAAATTTCCGCGCATTGCTCACGCATGATCCCGAAAAGTGGGAACCGATTTTCGGAAAAGATCATGTGTAAACAAAAGTCATGAAGCGTGAAAATGACATTTGGGCAGACTTGCGCCGTCTCACCGCGGCGCGCATCGGCTTGGGTCGCGCCGGCGCGGCGCTCGCGACGCGTGACATGCTGGATTTTCAGCTCGCGCATGCCCGCGCCCGCGACGCGGTGCATGCGCCGCTTGATGCAGCGAAATTGGCGGCGGACCTGTCCGGGCTCGGCATACCGGTCATTTGCCTCGCCAGCGCCGCCGCGGATCGGCAGACATATTTGATGCGGCCCGATCTCGGCCGTCGCTTGAATGCGGCAGCCGATGCGGCGCTGACGCCGTATCGCGGTGACTACGATGTTGCTTTCGTTATTGCCGATGGCTTGTCGGCGCGGGCTGTCGAGCGTCACGCCGCACCCATTCTCTCTCGCGCCGTGCCGGCGCTGCGCGCCGAAGGCTTCAAAATCGCGCCGCTTGTCATCGTCCGCCACGGCCGGGTCGCCGCCGGCGATTCCGTCGCCACAGCGCTTGCCGCGCGATGCGTCGCGGTTCTGATCGGCGAACGTCCCGGGCTTTCGGCGCCCGACAGCATGGGTGCTTATTTGACCTGGCGACCGAACGGCCAAACCACCGATGCCGGGCGCAATTGCATTTCCAATATCCGCCCGGAGGGCGTCGGCTACGACGCGGCGGCTTTCAAGCTGACGCACCTGCTCCGCGCCATGCGCGCGCGAAAACTGTCCGGTGTGGCGCTCAAGGACGACTCGGATCAGTTGTCGGATCGGCTGCTGTCCAATCGATAACGGGCCATCCGTCGAACTGTTATCGCATGGTTGTATTTCTGATACTATAAATCCGAAGTCGCAAATGGCCGGACGCCAAGCGCCGGTCCGCCTGATCCTTCCTCATGACGCAGCTGAACGCCGTTTCTTCGCAAGCGCTTTTGGAGGAATTTGCATGACACGCAGACCGCAGCCGCGCAGGCCAAAACCGGCACCCAAGACTCCGCCGATCGATAATACGAGCGCGACCGATATCGGTCATCCGCTCTTCGCCCAACCGCAGCCGACGCCTGACCCCACCAAGTTCAAAGTCAGGCATCCCTCCGACAATCCGGCCTATAAACAGATTGACCAGCTCAACGCGGCGCACAAGCTCAAGGCGCTGCCGTTTCCGGCGCCGCGCGACCTGCCCGAGCCGCAACTGTCGCTCGCCGACATATTGGGTGCGAGTGCGGACGCCATAAATCATCTGGTCAAGCAAAAAGGCCAGCTCGTGTTTCACGCCGCCGGCGATACCGGAAATACCCGCGGCCCAGGGGATCAGAACCTGGTTGCGGATAAGATGATCAGCGACTTCAGCGACGATGAAGTGCACAAGCCGCTGTTCTTCTTTCACCTTGGCGATGTCATCTACAGCTTCGGCGAGGGACAATATTATTACGATCAGTTTTATGAACCCTACCGCAATTATCCGGCGCCGATCGTCGCGCTCGCCGGCAACCATGACGGCATGGTCGCGCCCGGTACGAATGCGTCAACATTGACCGCCTTCCTCGAGAATTTTTGCTCGGAGCGTTTCGACGTCGCGCCCGAGGCCGGCGGCCTTTCGCGCACCACGCAAATTCAGCCGGGCGTATTCTATACCTTCGAAGCGCCGCTGCTCCGCATCTTGGCGCTGTACAGCAACACGCTGGAAGATCCGGGCGTGATTGCCGATGACGATATCGGCCAATCACAGATCGCCTATTTGCAGGCGGCGTTGGGGCGGGTGAAAAGCGATAAGTTCAACGGCGCGATCATCATCGCGCATCATCATCCGGCTTATACTGCGGGCAGCATGCATGGCTGGAGCACGGACATGCTCAAGCAGATCGATGCGGCATGTGACAAATCCGGCGTATGGCCGCACGCGGTATTGTCGGGCCATGCCCATAACTACCAGCGCTTCACGCGCACCCACGGCCAGAGCCAGATTCCCTATATCGTTTGCGGCAATGGCGGCCATGGACTTGCCAAACTGACGCGCAAGGGCGGCGGCGCGCTGCGTACGCCGCAATCCATGGAAGTTCCGAAGGGGAGCGATCAGGTCATACTCGAAAATTACGACGATCAGGATTCCGGCTATTTGCGCGTGATCGTCACACCGACGCAATTCCGCGTCGAGTATCATTCGGCGAGCGACGGCACCGAGGCCAAAAGCCCGGATGACTTCGTCACCGTGGATTTGGCAACGCGGAAGCTCGTGCACTTCACCGGGATATAGAACCACGCATCCGGCGGCGGCGTTCGCCGTCACCCCTTTGCAAGCTCAGCGATCTGCTATGCTTGTCAGGACAAGCAAGGCAGCCGGGATGCAGATCGATTTCGTCACCGTCGACGTCTTCACCACAGCCAAATTCGGCGGCAACCCGCTCGCCGTCGTGCTCGACGCGCGCGGACTTGCGAGCGCGCAGATGCAGGCCATTGCAGCCGAGTTCAACCTCGCCGAGACGACTTTTGTGCTGCCGCCGCAAGACCCGGCAAATACGGCGCAAGTGCGGATTTTCACCCCGCGCGCGGAAATGCCTTTTGCCGGGCACCCCAATGTCGGCACCGCCTTTGTGCTCGCGGCCCAAGTGCTTGCAACCCAAGGCAACGCCGCCAAAGCGCCGATGGTGTTCGAGGAGAAAGCCGGTTTGGTGCGTCTCGATTTGATCGAGGAGGGCGGCGCGGTGGTTGGTGCGAAGTTAAGGCCGCCGCAGCCGCTGCAGCGCGGCGCAGCAATTGCGCCGGACCTGATCGCTAACGCCTGTTCGCTTGACGCCGCCGATATCGAGACCGCCGGTTACGCCCCCTGTATCGCCTCGTGCGGTACGCCTTTCGTCTTCGCCGCGCTTAAGACACGCGCGGCGCTGGCCAAGGCGCAGCCGCGCCGGGACGTATTTGCCGCCCATATCAGAGCGGATGTCGCGACCGGCATTCTGCTTTACGTCAACGAGCGCGGTGACGGCGCCGATATCCAGGCGCGCATGTTCGCGCCGCTGTTCGGCGTGCCCGAAGACCCGGCGACCGGCAGCGCCAATGTCGTGCTGGTCGGACTGTTGGCGAGCCTGCGGCCCGAGCGCGATCTGGTGCTTACTCTGCGCATCACCCAGGGCGTCGATATGGGCCGTCCGAGCCTCCTCGAAGCCATGGCCGAAAAGCGCAACGGCGAAATCACTGCGCTGTCGATCGGCGGCCGCTGCGTGCCGATGATGCGCGGCACGCTTGAGCTATGAGCGAGGGACAAATGGAACATCTCGGCGGCTGTCATTGCGGCAACATTCATGTGCGGCTGCGGCTATCGAAAGCGCCACAGGAGAGTCCGCTGCGCGCCTGCGTCTGTTCGTTCTGCCGCGCGCACAATACCCGCACCGTCGCCGACCCCGACGGCTTGTTCGAAATGTGGGCCGACGATTGGCGCCTGGTCGAGCCTTATCGTTTCGGCTCGCGCACCGCGGATTATTATGTCTGCCGCCGCTGCGGCAATTATATCGCCGCGGTGTGCGACACGGCCGCGGGCACGCGCGCCGTCGTCAATGTGAATTGCCTCGCCGATCGCGCGGCATTTGCGCAAACGCCTGCCGCGCCGAACTATGATGGCGAGACGCCCGACGCGCGATTGTCACGCCGCGCGATGAACTGGATGCCGGCGCAGGTCAGGCGTTGACCCCTCACTGCGTCGCTGCGGCCGCCTTGGCCTTGGCGATGATGTCGGGCGGCGTCGCGTAAACCTCCTTGACCAGCTTCTCGACGTCCTCGCCGGACACGGGATTGATCTCGAGCTCGGTCTTGTCGGCTTCAGCCAGAAACTCCTTGTCCTTCATCGTGTCCATGAAGGCCTGGCGCAGCGTCGCCAGCCGATCCGGCGGCAGATTCGGCGGCGCCAGATAGGGCCTACCCATCACATTGCGCGCGAACATGAGTTTGAGGATCGCCCGCTGCTCGTCGGTCTTGGCGAAATCGGTCACCAGCGGCACGTCGGGCATTTCCGGATGCTTGGTCAGCGACAGTTGCACCAGCACGATCATGCGCTTGTCGTCGAGCCAATCCTTATGCGTCGTCTTCACGCTCGACCATGACCAGCCGCAGCGGCCCTTCACCTCGCCGCGCTCCATCGCCAGCACCACATCGTTGCCGCCGGGATAGCCCTCGACGATCTTGAAATGGGTGCCGAGCACGCCGTTGAGCACGCGCGGGAACTGGTCGGTGTCGGCACTGGTGCCGGTGCCGCCGACCGTGAGCTCCTTGGTGAAGAGGTCCTCGAATTTGGTGATGCCGGAATCCTTCATCGCCACGCAGACGCTGACTTCGTTATTGGCGCTGCCGATCCAGGAGATTTTCTGCGCGTCGAACGCGTCGCCCTTGCCGATCAGCAGCGGATCGAAGGCGATGCCGCGGCCGATCGTGCCGATCGCCGAGCCGTCTGGCGGCGCCACGCGATAGAGAAAATTGGCCAGCCGCAGACTGCCGGCGCCTTCCATGTTCTTGGGCACCAATGTCGGATTGCCGGGGATGTGGAGGCCCATATGGCGGCCGATGACCCGGGCGTAGAAATCGTAGGCGCCCCCGGTCGAATAGCCGATATAGAGATCCATATCGCGGCCCTTGTAGAATTGCTCGACGCTCTGCGCCAATGCGATGGCGGCGGGCGCGATCACGGCGACGAGCACGGCCGCGATGATGCGGACAAGATGCTGGCGCTGAATTCCTGTACCCACGTCGCGTCCTTCCTCGGTTCCTGCCCTGATTGTCTGTTGTAGCTCGGACAGCCAGCTTCTGCCCTGCGGCAATAAGCTAGTCCAGCCCCACCCGGCATGCGCCGTTATGGGCTTGACGCCCCTGCCGGTTTCGGGCGCGATGCCGCGCCGCCCGAGGGGCCGGTGGGGGAAGGGGAGTTATCGCCACATGCAGCCGGATATGTTGGCCAGCGCGCTCCACGCGCTGCAACTCCTGCTCGAACCAACACGCCTGCTGCTGCTGCTTGTCGGCGTGCTGATCGGGCTCGCCATCGGCGTGCTGCCGGGCCTGAGCGGCATTGTCGGTTTGGCGATGCTGATTCCGTTCACCTACAACCTCGACGAATATACCGCGTTTGCGCTGCTGCTCGGCATGGCGGCGGTGATAACCTCGTCGGATTTCATCACCGCAGTGCTGTTCGGCGTGCCCGGCCATGTCGGCGCCGCCGCCACCGTGATCGACGGCCACGCCATGGCGAAGAAGGGCGAGGCCGGCCGCGCCTTCGGCGCCGGCTTTGCCTCTTCGCTCGCCGGCGGCATTGTCGGCGCCATCGTGCTTGCCATCAGCATTCCAATCCTGCGTCCGATTATGTTGTCGATCGGCTCGCCGGAATTGCTCGCCTTTACGCTGTTCGGCATGTCGATGGTGGCGACGCTGTCCGGCCGCGCGCCGCTGAAGGGCCTCACCGCCGCGGGGCTCGGGCTCATGATCGCGATGGTCGGTTCGCGCGCGCAAAGCGGCACGCTGCGCTGGACCTTCGACTGGCTTTATCTCTGGGATGGCGTGCCGCTCATTCCGGCGACGCTCGGCATTTTCGCGATCCCCGAGCTTGCCGAACTCGCGGTGTCGCGCAAGCGCATCGCCGGTGACAATGCGCCGAAAATCAATCTCTCCAGCCAATGGGAAGGCGTGCGCGACGTGGGGCGCAACTGGTGGCTGGTGCTGCGCTGCGGCGTGCTCGGCACCGGCCTTGGCGCCATTCCCGGCATCGGTTCCGCCGTGATCGACTGGATCGCCTATGGCTATGCCCAGCGCACCGAGAAAAACTCCGAGACTTTCGGCACCGGTGACGTGCGCGGCGTGATCGCGCCGGAATCGTCGAACAATGCGAAGGAAGGCGGCCATTTGGTGCCGACCATTGCCTTCGGCGTGCCGGCCGGCGCGTCGATGGCGATCCTGCTCGGCGCTTTCCTGATGCACGGGCTCACCCCCGGGCCGGATATGCTGACCAAGCATCTCGATCTCACCTACATGATCGTGTGGAGCCTGACGCTGGCGCATGTCATCGGCGCCGTGATCTGCATTTTGTGCAGCGGCTGGCTCGCGCAAATCTCGCGGGTGCGGCCGGAGGTTCTTCTGCCGGTGATCATCGCGCTGGTCTTCGTCGCCGCGTTCGACGGCGAGCACGATTGGGGCGATCTTTATTCGCTGCTGTTCTTCGGCGTCATCGGCTGGATCATGAAGCGGCTCGGCTGGCCGCGGCCGCCGATGGTGCTCGGCATCGTGGTTGGCGCGATCTTCGAGCGCTACCTGTTCATCTCGACACAGCTTTACGGCTGGGGCTGGCTGTACCGGCCGGCGGTGCTCGGGATTCTCGCTTGTGTGGTCTGGGCGCTGTACCGGCCGCTGGCGCAGATCGTCACGACGCTCGTCACCGAGTTCCGCCAGGTCGGCGGCCGCAAGGCGCAGTTCGGCGCGGCGTCCGCGTTTTCGCTCGCGGTGATCGTGCTCATCGTCGCCGCCATCATCTCGTCGGCGGATTGGCCGCATGACGCCAAGCTCGTGCCGCTCACCGCCTGCGGCATGGCGCTGGTCGCCGCCGTGCTCAATCTCGCCTACGAAGTGTTCGGTCCGCAGCAGGCGGTGGTGGCGCATGCCGATTCCGGTATCAAGGTGAGCGCGCAAAATGTCAGCGCCCATGTCAGCGATCTCGGCGTCACCGACGACGTGGTGCGGCGGCGGGCGGTGGCCTTTTTCCTCTGGCTCGCCGGGTTCATCGGCCTCGTCGCGCTGATCGGCTTCATCCCCGCGATCGCGGTTTTTGTCTTCGCCTATATGAGTTTCGGCTTCGGCGAGCCGAAGCTGCATTCGCTCGCTTATGCGCTGGGCACGACGCTGTTGTGCTGGGTCGTGTTCCAGTGGGGCCTGCAAGTCGCGTGGCCGCAATCGCTGCTCGGCGACCTCTTCCCGGCACTGCGCGACGCGACGCGGCTGATTTGACGCGGAGCGGCTACTTAAACGCCGCCGCAGCTTTCTTCACCACATCCGGCGGCGTCCGGTAGCCGTCTTCGATCATCGTCTGGATCTGCTCCCCGGATACCCGGTTTATTTCAATTTTGTTCTGCGCGGCGTCGACGAGGAAATCCTTGTCCTTCATGGTGTCGTCAAAGGCCTTGCGCAGTGCGGCGAGCCGGTCCGCCGGCAACCCGGGCGGGGCGAAGAACGGCCGGCCCATGATCTGGCGCGAGAAGATCAGCGTGAAAATCTGCTTCTGTTCGTCGGTCTTCGCCATATCCATGATCAGCGGCACGTCCGGCAGATCGGGGTGCTTTTGCAGCGACATCTGCACCAGAACTACGATCTTTCCGGTTTCGATCCAGGCCGGCCGCGTCGTCATCACGCTCGACCACGACCAGCCGCAGCGGCCGTCGACCTCGCCGCGCTCGATGGCGAGGCTCACATCGTTGCCGCCGGGATAGCCGGTGATGATCTTGAATTTGGTGCCGAGCACGGCATTGACCACGGCGGGAAACTGATAGGTGTCGTCGGCGACTCCGGTCGAGCCGATGGTCAGCGGCCTGTTGTAAAGCTGCTCGAACTTGGTGACGCCTGCGCTCTTCAGCGCGACGCAGACGGCGACCTCGTTATTGGCGCTGCCGAGCCAGGAGAATTTGGTCGCGTCATATTGCGCGCCGCTCTCGCTAAGGAGTGGATCGAAGGCGATGCCGCGGGCGGTGGTGCCGATCACGGTGCCGTCGCGCGGGGCGGCCGAATAGAGATAATTCGCCAGGCGAAGACTGCCGGCGCCTTCCATGTTCTTCGGCACGATGGTGGGATTGCCAGGAATATGCGCCCCGAGATGCCGCGCCAGGAGCCGGCCATAGAGGTCATAGCCGCCGCCGACGCTATAGCCGATATCAAGGTCGACCGATTTGCCGGCATAGAAGGCGGCGGGGTCCTGCGCGCCGGCAGCTTGCGGCAAGAGCGGCGGCAGGAGAAGCGACACCGGCGCCGCCGTCACCGCGAAGAGCGCCCAAAACCGTCGAATCACCCTCATTCCATCGTCCCCCCGATCCCAATTGCTTTTTCATTCTAACGCGGCGCGCCCGATCTGCCAGCACCACGACCGGCATTGCCGGTATCGCCACCCTCGCTACCGCCGCTCGATTGCACGCCCCGCGGAAATCCCGTAAGGACCACCGCGAAGCGCCCGCGAGGCGGGTTCCCCGGACGTTAGTTTTTCAGGATGTTCGAAGCCCGCCTGCGCCGCAGCACCGCATGAATACGGAGCGCGCATGACTGGAATGCTCGAACACGAAACGCCCGGATTGGGCCACAACAATCCGTCCCAGGAAGACGCCGACGAAATCAAGCACGGCAAATGGGATCGCTGGGCCAAGAAGCGCACTTTCGTGCGCGCGCTCGAGGGCACCTATAGCCACGTCTACAAGCAGCTGCTCGAAGAGCCGCGGGTCTATCCCGCCAAGGATCACCCTTGGAAGGGCGGTCCGGCGATGTACGGCAAGCACGTCATCTCGCCGAGCGCCGTCAATATCGTGCAGTCGATCGAGTCCCATATCGAGTGCTACGCGCCGCTCAATGCCGGGCAGAAGCACGGCCACCTCAACAGTGCGGTGTTCTACGTGCTCAAGGGTCACGGCCATGACGTGCACGACGGCCGCTACATGAAGTGGGAGGCCGGTGACGTGATGCTGGTCGAGAACGGCTGCGTGCATCAGCACTTCAATGACGACGAGAAGGAATCCTGCATTCTCCTCGTGTTCAAGGCGAAGCCGCTGTTTCTGTTCATGCACCTGCTGTTTCAGAAGATGGTGGAATGGCCGACCGACAAGCTGCCGCCCGGCGTCAAGGAATTCCACCCGCCGACCGACCTCTGAGCGTTCACACAGTCACTGGAACAGACATGACCTCGTCGATTCAAGAAAAAGCCGCCGCACTGTCGGGCGCTGCCAGCAGCAATTTCCTCGCCGAAGCGATGGTCGAGTCGGAGAAATTCCGCGCCGACTATGCGACGCTGCCGAACGTCATCAAGGCCAAGGATATGCCGTGGGAGCGCTCGCCCGACGGCCTGATCAAGCATCTCGTCAACAAGAAGATGCAGACGCGCGAATGCTGCATCGAGGCCTATATGCAATTCCTCAAGGACGGCGAGCGCTCCGGCAAGCACCGTCACATGTGGGAGGAATTGTTCTTCGTCGTCGAGGGTTCAGGCTACGACCTGCACTGGGACCTGAAATGGGATTGCCTCGAAGCCTTCGACTGGCAATGGGCCGAGACGCCGAAGAAGTTCGAATGGTCCGTCGGCGATTACGTCTATATTCCGCCCTTCACCATGCACCAGCATTTCGCCAAGCCGGGCGAGGAATGCCGCATCATCGTGATGAGCAATCGCATCGTCAAAGACATGGGCTTCGACTGGTACGACCAGGTCGAGCACGCGCCGGGATTCTGACGGTTCGCGATACGCCAGCGGATGATGTGGTGACGTCGCAGACGTCCTACTTCTTCTCGATGCCGGCGCGGTCGATCACCGCGGCCCACTGCTTCACGTCATCCTGGAATTGCTGACCCATTTCGGCCGGTGTCGAGGCGCGGGAATCGATGCCGAGCGCCAGCAGCTTTTGCTTGACGTCGGGATCGGCGAGCACCTCGTGCAGCGTCTTGTTGAGCGTGTCGATCACCGGTTGCGGCGTGCCGGCCTTGGCGTAGAGCGAATTCCACGACGCGGCATGGAAGCCCTTCACGCCTTGCGCATCCGCCGTCGGCAGCTCCGGCATGGCCGGCGACGGCTTGGGCCCGGTCCAGGCGATGGCGCGCAGCTGACCGCTATCAAGTCCCGGCTTCAGCGCCGCATAGAAGTCGACCACCATCTGCACGTCGTCGCGCATCAGCGCCACGATGGTGTCCGGCGTGGTGCGGAACGGCACGATGACGAAATTGGCGCCGCTCGCCTGTTTGAAATAATTGGCGGTCAGGTTCTGCACGCCGCCGGCTGAGATCGTGCCGACATTGAGCGCGCCGGGCTTGGCATTCGCGGTCTTGAGGAAATCGCCCAGATTCTGGAATTCGGATTTGGCGCCGACCACCATCATGCAGTCGAAATAACCGATCGAGGAAATCGGCACGAAAGAATTCATGTCGAGCGGAAACTCTTTGTACTGCGGTATCGAGCTGGTAATGCCGCCGGTCACCAGGAATAGCGTATAGCCGTCAGGCTCGGCATTGAGCACAGTGTGCCCGGCGACGAGACCGTCAGGGCTCGGTTGGTTCTCGATAAAGAAGCGCTGGCCGAGCTTGTCGGAGAGCTTGTCGGCGACGATGCGCGCCGAGATATCACCGACGCCGCCGGGGCCGAGCGGCAGCACGACCCGCACCGGCCGGCTTGGATAGGTATCGGCGTAGGCGCCACGGCTGAGCGCCAAATTAAGTGTCGTGGCGCCGAGCGCCGCCGCCGAAATCATGAATGCGCGCCGGGTGGTCAAAGAGTGCAACATGAAGCGTGATGTCCGTAAATTGCCAGGAAACCGTCAGAAAGCGGCGGCACCATAGGGCCTCGATACTGCTGCGGCAATTGTGGCTCTTGTCATTGATTCGACACAAGAATTTGCAAAAAAGGCGGGTCCAAGGGAGCCCTGTTAAGCGGCCCGCGTCACTATGCCCGGTTCGCGTCGCCAAGACGGCCGCCTGCGGTTAAACTGCCGCCGCTCGCCGCAAAGCAACGGCGACAGCGCCGGAAGGCCGGATCCAATACCAGGCCCAACACCAGGTCCAACACATGTCCATTTCGCTGATGACGTCGCGCCGTTTCGCGCCACTGTTCTGGTGCCAGTTCTTCGCGGCGTTCGGTGACAATTTCCTCAAGACCGCTTTGGTCTTCGTCATTCTCTATGAAGTTTCCGGCGCCAATTCCGGCGTCTTGATCACGCTCGCCGGTGCGACCTTGATCGCGCCGTTCTTCTTCCTGTCCGGACTCGGCGGCGAGCTTGCCGATCGTTACGACAAGTCTTTCGTTGCCCAGCGCGTCAAGCTCGTCGAGATCGGCGCCGCCATGATCGGCGTCGCGGGCTTTGCCTTTCATTCGCTGGCGCTGTTGTTTCTTGCGGTCGGATTGTTCGGCACGCTTGCGTCGCTGTTCGGCCCGGTCAAATACGGCATCCTGCCGGATCTTTTGCCGCGCGAGGAATTGCCGTCGGGCAATGCGCTGATCGAGGGCGGCACCTTCCTCGCCATTCTGATCGGCACCATCGTCGCCGGCATCGCCGCCAACGGCAACAGCAATCCGATCCATTTTGCCTGGCTGATGATCCTCACTGCGCTCGCGAGCTGGGCGTCGAGTCTATTGATCCCGAAAGTGCCGGCGGGCGCGCCCGATCTTCACATCAACCGCAATATCTTCGGGTCCACCGGCTCGCTGCTCAAGCAGATTCGCGCCGACAAGCGGCTGTGGTGGGGCGCGATCGTCGCGAGCTGGTTCTGGCTCGTCGGCGCGCTGGTTCTGTCGCTGCTGCCGCCGCTGGTTTCGCACGATATCGGCGGCACCGAGGAGGTCGTTACCCTCTTCCTCACCATTTTCTCGGTATCGGTCGCCATCGGCTCCGGCCTTGCCGCCTGGCTCGCGGCCGGGCGCATCGTGCTGTTGCCGACGCTTGTCGGCGCGGTGTTGATCGGACTGTTCGCGCTCGATCTCGGCTGGACCGCGTCGGCTTTGATGCCCGCGGTCAATCCGGTCGGCATCGCCGCCTATTTCAGTTCGCCCTATAGCCTTCACATCGCCATCGATCTTGCCGGATTGGCGATTGCCGGCGGCCTGTTCATCGTGCCGGTCTTCACCGCCATCCAGGTCTGGGCCGGCACCGATCGCCGCGCCCGCGTGATCGCCGCCGTCAATGTGCTCAATGCCGCCTTCATGGTGGTCGGCGCACTGCTCCTGGCAGCCTTGCAGAAATTCGCGTTCTCGACGCCGGTTCTGTTCGCGCTGCTCGGCGCGGCAAATCTCCTGGTCGCCGTCGCCATCGGCTTCACCATGCCGGCGAGCTGGCTCAACGATTTCCTCTCCATCGTGTTTCGCGCCTTCTTCCGGCTCGAAGTCAAAGGTCTCGAGAACATCGACAAGGCCGGGCATAACGCCATCATCGCGCTCAACCATGTCAGCTTCCTCGATGCGCCGCTCGCGGTCTCGATCCTGCCGAAGCGTCCGGTCTTTGCCATCGATGTCGCCATGTCGCAGCGCTGGTGGATCCAGCCGTTTATGAAATTCGTGCGCACCATGGCGCTCGATCCGCTCAAGCCGTTCTCGCTGCGCGCCATCATCAATGCGGTGAAGGACGGCAACATGCTGGTGATCTTTCCGGAAGGCCGCATCACCGTCACCGGCAGCCTGATGAAGGTTTATGACGGCGCCGGCATGATCGCCGACAAAGCCGATGCGATGGTGGTGCCGGTGCGCATCGAAGGGCCGGAATCGACGATTTTCAGCCGGCTGACCGACAACCAGGTGCGCCGCCGCTGGTTTCCGAAAATCACCGTCACCATTCTCGAGCCGGTCAAGCTGACGGTCGATCCGGAGATCAAGGGCCGCAAGCGCCGGCAGGCGGCGGGCGCCGCGCTCTACACCATCATGTCGAACCTGATGTACCGGACCACGCCGACCGAACGCACTTTGGTCGAAGCTTTGATCGCGGCAGCGAAAGACCATGGTCCCGAGTGGCTCGCGACCGAAGATCCGGTGTCCGGCCAGCTCACCTACAAGAAGCTTCTGATCGGCGTTTCGGTGCTCGGCCGCAAGCTCATGCCGCTCGCCGCGGCGGGCAAGGCACTCGGCGTCATGCTGCCGACCTCGAACGGCGCCGTCGTCACCATGCTCGCGGTGTCGTCGGCCGGGCGCGTGCCGGCCATGATCAATTTCAGCGCCGGCGCCGCCAATATTATCGGCGCCTGCCGCGCCGCCGAGGTCGACACCATCCTCACCTCGCGCGTCTTCGTGGAAAAGGGCCGCCTCGATCACACGGTCGCCGAGCTGCAAAAGCAAGTGCGCATCGTTTATCTGGAAGACGTCCGAAAGACGGTCAGCAAGTTCGACAAGATCCGTGGCTTGCTGAGCTGGAAAAAGCCGCTGGTCGCGCGCAAGCCCGACGATTGGGCGGTGATCCTGTTCACCTCCGGCACCGAAGGCCTGCCCAAGGGCGTGGTGCTGTCACACCACAACATGTTGACCAATGTCGCGCAGGTCGCGGCCCGCATCGATTTCGGCCGCGAGGACCGGCTGTTCAATGCGCTGCCGGTGTTCCACTCGTTTGGGTTCATGGGCGGGGTGGTCCTGCCGTTGATTTCCGGCGTGCCGATCTATCTCTATCCGTCGCCGCTGCATTACCGCACCGTGCCGGAACTGATCTACGGCTGGTGCGCCACCGCGATGTTCGGCACCGATACGTTCCTCAACGGCTATGCACGCATGGCTAATCCTTATGACTTCCGTTCGCTGCGTTATGTGCTGGCCGGCGCCGAGCCCGTGAAGGCCTCGACGCGGCAGATCTACCTGGAAAAGTTCGGCCTGCGCATTCTCGAAGGCTATGGCCTGACTGAGACCTCGCCGGTGCTGGCGCTGAACACGCCGATGTTCAACAAGTTCGGCAGCGTCGGACGGCTCCTGCCCGGCATGGAAGCACGGCTCGAAAAGGTCGAAGGCGTCGAGGAGGGCGGCCGGCTGTTCGTGCGAGGGCCGAATGTGATGCTCGGCTATCTGCGCGCCAACAATCCGGGCGTGCTCGAACCGCCGCCCGAAGGCTGGCACGATTCAGGCGACATCGTCACCATCGACGATCAGGGCTTCATCACCATCAAGGGCCGCGCCAAGCGCTTCGCCAAGGTTGGCGGCGAAATGGTGTCGCTCGCGGCGGTGGAAATGCTGGCGGCGGAGCTGTGGCCGAACAGCATCACGGCGGTGTCGGCGGCGCCGGACGCGCGCAAGGGCGAGCGGCTCATCATGGTCACCGACAAGCACGGCGCCACGCGCGCCGATTTCATGGCCTATGCGCGCAGCAAGCACGCCGCCGAACTGATGTTCCCGGCGGAAGTCATCGTGCTCGACAAATTGCCGCTGCTCGGCTCCGGCAAGGTCGATCAATTGGCCGTCGACAAATTCGTGCGCGAGCAGGCGGCGGCGAAGGCGGCGGCAGCGGAATAATCTGCCCCCGTGCTTTCCTACCAGTGGCCTTTCCGCCGGTTCCACGCGTAGAGCAGGTCGGCAAAGCGGTCGTAGCCAAAGCGCGCGATCTGATGAATGCCCGGTAAATCGAGCAAGCGGCCGAGCCACGCATGGCCTGGCGTTGCTTTCCAGACGGCAATTGCGCAATCAGCACCGACGTGGAGCCTGCCCTCGGCGTCGACCGCATGGAGCCGGCGTCGAATGTCCTCCAGGCCAGCGCCGAAGCGCGATAGCGCATCGGGCTCAAGATTGATGTCGCGGAATTCGATAGTACCGGCCCGCGCCGCCCGGACGAGGCGGCTGCGCTGCCAATCGATGCCCGTATTACAAACTGGGCATTTTGTGTTGTACCAGACCGTAAGCTGCGGACTCATGGCGAAGACCCGACGACTTATGGCGCGCCCGCATTCCTGATGTGTGGCGCATGTCAGTGCTCAAGGCACACAATTAAGCACTTATGCCCCCCGCATCGCCAGCACCCGATCGACCATCGCGCCGGCTTCGCCGAGATAATTCGCCGGATCGCAGAGCTTGGCCAAAGCGGCGCGGTCGAGATGTTTGGTGATTTCGGCGTTCTCGGCGAGGAGATCGAGCAGCGGGCGTCCGGTCGCCACCACTTTGCGGCAGATGTCGTAAACGAGATCGTGCGCATATTGGCGGCCGAGATAGGGGCCGAGCCCCATCATCACCGCTTCCGACACGATCAGGCCTTTGGTGATGTCGAGGTTGGCGCGCATCCGCTTCTCGTCGACCTGCAGGCCGGTCAGCACGAATTCGGTCTGACTGAGCGCGCCCGCGGTAAAGCAGAAAATCTCCGGCAGCACGATCCATTCGATTTCCCACGGGCCGGTGGCGCGCTCGTGGTCCTCGATCATGGCGTCAAGCAGCGCTGCGGATTGCTGGCGCACCACCGACGTCAGCGCGGTGATATAGACCGAGGAGATCGGATTGCGCTTCTGCGGCATGGTTGAGGACGAGCCGCGGCCTTCGTGGAACGGCTCGTAGACTTCCTCCACTTCGGTCTGCATCAGAAGCTTCACGTCGAACGCGATCTTGCCGCAGGTGCCGGTGACGAGGCCCAGAAAGCAGCCGACCTCCGCGATCGTATCGCGGACCGTGTGCCAGGCGATCGCCGGCTGGCCGAGTTTCAATTCCTTCATCAGCTCGGTTTGGGTCGCGAGCCCCTGGCCGCTCAACGAGGACAAGGTGCCGGCGGCGCCGCCGAATTCGCCGACCAGAACGCGCGCGCGCAATTCCTTCAGGCGCTGCTTGTGGCGCTCGAACGCGGCCAGGATTGTCGCCATCTTGTAGCCGAAAGTGATCGGCACCGCCTGCTGCAGATTGCTGCGGCCGGCCATCGGCGTGTCGCGATATTTCTTGGCGAGGGTTGCGAGCGCATCTGAAATCCGCTGAAGGCTCGCCTCGATCAAAACCAGCGCTTCGCGGATCTGCATGACCGTGGCGCTATCGGTGATGTCCTGCGTGGTGGCGCCCCAATGGCACCATTCGCCGAGCCCGTCGCGGCACAAAGCCACGAGCTGCTGCACCACCGGCAGCACCGGATAGCCGATCTTTTCGGTCTGGGTTTTCAGCTTGGCAAAATCGATCTCGCTGACATTGCAGTGCTTGACGATCTCTTCCTCGGCCTCTTTCGGGATGATGCCGAGCCGCCCTTGCGCCCGCGCCAAGGCTGCCTCGAAGTCGAGATATTTCTGGACGCGGTTCTCGTCGGAAAAAACCCGCCGCATCGCTTCGGTCGAAAAGATGTCGCGGAATACGGCGGAATCGATCAGTGACGTGGGCATCAGCATGGTCTCCGGGCACAGCGAAATTTGCGGGCCTTTTCATAGTGCACCGCGCGCCGCCTGACCACCGGGGTCGGTGCAGGGCGGCTCCGAGAGCGGCCCGTGGCAAAAGCGGGCTTTTATGCCGCTCTCGGCAACCGGTGGTGCATCCGCGCCATCTCGGCTAGCATCCGCGCCAATTCGGTGCGCAAGCCGAAACAGAGCGGACGCCATTCCGCCGAAGTCCGCTGGGGAGGGAAACCATGACTGCTTCCGTCAATGCCGGTCCGCGTCTCGACCGGCTACCGGTTTCATCGTTTCACTATCGTATTTTCTGGCTGGTCGGCGCCGGCATGTTCTTCGACGGCTACGATCTGTATGTCGCCGGCAGCGTACTCGCCGCGACATTGCAGACCAAATTCTCGATCCTGCCGCAAAACCTGCAATTTGTGTCGCTGACCTTCCTCGGCATGACCATCGGATCTTTGGTCACGGGATTTGCCGGCGACAAATTCGGCCGGCGCTTCACCTATCAGATCAATCTTTTGATCTTCGGCTTGGCCTCATTGGCGGCCGCCTTCGCCCAGGACATGCCGCAACTCATCATCTGCCGCTTCATCCAGGGGCTTGGGCTCGGCGCGGAGATCGTCGTCGGCTATTCGACCTTGACCGAATTCGTGCCGCCTCAGACGCGCGGTCGCTGGCTGGCGTTTCTCGCCTTCCTTACGGTATGCGGATTTCCTGTCACAGCGATCCTCGGTTATTTGATCATTCCGAGCTTCGGTTGGCGGCCGATGTTCGTCATCGCCGGCATCGGCTCGCTGATCGTATGGTATCTGCGCAAGAATCTTCCCGAATCGCCGCGCTGGCTGGAGAGCCAAGGCCGTACCGCGGAGGCCGAGGCGCTGCTGCAATCGATCGAAAAAGAAGTCGCCGGCCAAAAGGGCGCGCTGCCGGCGCCCGCCGTTACAGCGGCTGTCCCGCAGCTTACGGCCGCGTCGATGTTCCGGCCGCCGATCCTGCAGCGTCTCCTGGTCGGCAGCTGGGTGCTGATTACGATCAATACGCTGATCTTCGGCTTTGTGATCTTTCTGCCGCAGTTCTTTTTGCGGCAAGGCCTCACCATCACCAATTCGCTCGGCTATACGGCGGTGCTTGCCGCGGCGTCGCTCGTCGGCTGCGCGCTCGGCGCTTACTTATCCGATGCCGTCGGGCGGCGCTGGAGCATTATCGGCGCATCGGTGCTCACCATCATTACCGGCTGGTTCTATGCCCGCTCCAATGCCGCGTCCGATCCCGAGATCGTGCTCGCCATCGGCGCGGTGCTGATTGTCGCGATCTATATCCAGACCGCGATCCTGTTCGGCGTCTACACGCCGGAACTGTTCCCGACCGAGATCCGGCTGCGGGCCAACGGCATCTGCAATACGCTCGGCCGCGGCGCCACTGTCATTTCGCCGTTCGTGGTCGGCGCGCTGCTCACCAATTACGGACTGCCCGGCGTGGTCTGGCTGATGATCGGGCTGGTCGCGGTGCAGATCGTCGCCGTCTATGTCTGGGGCGTGGAACCTGCGCGTCGCTCGCTCGAGGGGCTCGATCCGCAAGGGTCCGATGCGGACGCCAAGCCGCAAGCACGGGTCATCAGCGCGTAGCTGTGGCTTTAGGACTCGAACGGCAGGCCGGCATATTGCTCGGCGAGTGAGGCTTGTGCGAATTCCGAAGCCTGCAGGTAATCGAACTGGTTGAAACGCATCTGCCGCTCGAACGGCGTCTCGTCGGGAAAGCGGTGCAGCAGCAGCGTCAGCCACCACGACACCCGCGCTGACGCCCAGACCCGGCGCAGCGCCATGTCGGAATAGCAATCGAGGTAATGCGTCTTGTTGCTGCGATAGGCTTCCGTCAACGCCCGCGACAGATAGAACACGTCCGAGACCGCGAGATTGAGTCCTTTGGCGCCGGTCGGCGGCACGATATGGGCGGCGTCGCCGGCGAGGAAAAGTCCGCCGTAACGCATCGGCTCGGCGACGAAGCTGCGCAACGGCGCGATGGATTTTTCGATCGATGGGCCGGTGACGATGGCATCGGCCATGTCTTTCGGGCAGCGCGCTTTGAACTCTTCCCAGAACCGGTCGTCGGGCCAGTCGTCGAGCTTGGCGTCGAGGTCGCACTGGATGTAATAGCGGCTCAGCATCGGATTGCGCATCGAGGCGAGCGCAAAGCCGCGATCGTGATAGCAATAGCACATGTCCTTGTAAGGCGGCGTCTCCGACATGATGCCGAGCCAGCCGAACGGATAGCTCTTCTCGTAGCTCTTGAGCAGATCGGCCGGGATCGAGGCGCGGCTGACGCCGTGATAGCCGTCGCAGCCGGCGACATAGTCGCAATCGACACGATGCTGCACGCCGCCCTTCTCATAAGTGAGATAAGGCCGGCCCGAGGTCAGATCGTGCGGCCGGACATCGGCGGCCTCGTCGACGATCTGTCCGCCGGCGGCATCGCGCGCCGCATAAAGATCTTCGGTGATCGCGGTCTGGCCATAAGTCATCATCCGCTTGCCGGTATATTTGAACGTGTCGATGAAGAACCGCGGCCGGTCCTCCCAACCGATCGCCGAACCGTCATGGGGATGGCCGTCGCGATCCATGCGGGTGCCGAGCCCGACCTCACGCAACAGCGCAACCGAGCCCGCTTCGAGCACGCCAGCGCGAATGCGCCTGAGCACATATTGCCGGGTCTGGCGCTCCAGAACGATGCTGTCGATGCCGTTTTTGTGCAGGATATGGGACAACAACAGGCCGGCCGGCCCGCCGCCGATGATTGCCACTTGAGTTCGGGTCGCTGCGCTCATTGTAAAAAAAGGGGTCCTGACAGGAAAAGCTCCCTAGGAAAGGCGCAAATTGCCGCAATAGGCAAGCGGGCGGGGGGCGTCTTGCCGCAAGCTTCCAATCAAGACTTGAACGGAAACCTTGAACCATCACGCGGATGCCGCGATATAAGGCGCGCCGGCAACGGGGTCATTTGCATGTTCGAATCTTTCAAAAATTTCATCTCCGATTTTGTCGACGGCGGGAAGCATCCGAGCCAGTTTGCCGACGACGATTACCGCCTCGCCGCGGCAGCGCTCTTGGTGCATGCCGCCGCCATCGACGGCGACGTGTCGCAGAGCGAGGGCGACAAGCTCCGCGCTGTGCTGAAGAAGGACTTTGCCCTCGACGATGCCGCGACTGCGGAATTGATCGACAAGGCCACCGCGGTCGAGCGCGAGTCCGTCGACCTTTATCACTTCACCCACCAGCTCAACCGGTCGCTGAATGAGGCGGGCCGCGCCCGCATCATCGCGATGATGTGGGAGATCGTCTATGCCGACGGCAGGCGCGACGAGCTCGAGGACAATCTGGTGTGGCGCGCCGCCGACCTTCTCGGCGTGTCGCCGCGCGAGCGCATCGAATTGCGCCGCCAGATCGGCGGCGAAGATGCAGAGGGTTCGGCGGCGGGTGAGGACGAGGAGAGGAGCGGCGCATGAAGCCTGTCACGCTGATCACGGGCGCTTCCTCCGGCATCGGCGCCGAACTGGCGCGGGCCTTTGCCGCGCACGGGCACGAACTCGTGCTGGTGGCGCGGCGCGCCGACCGGCTCAATGCGCTCGCCGACGACATTGCCAAAGCCGGGCACCCGCGGCCGCAGGTGCTGGCGTCCGATCTCGAGCAGCGCGACGCCGTGGCCAAGATCGCCGCGCAGCTACAACTCCTCGAACTCGAGCCGAATTTCGTCGTCAACAATGCCGGCTTCGGCCTGATGGGCGATGCTGCAACGCTGGACCGCGACGAGCAACTCGGCATGATCGATCTCAATGTGCGTGCGCTCACCGAATTGTCGCTGACGTTTGTCGACAGTCTTTCGCGCCATCGCGGCGGTCTGCTCAATGTCGCTTCGATCGCGGCCTTTCTGCCCGGACCGGGCATGGCGGTCTATTACGCCACCAAAGCCTATGTGCTGTCCTTCACCGAAGCTCTGCATCAGGAATGGGCCGGTCGCGGCATCAAAGTGAGTGCGCTCTGTCCGGGACCGGTGCCGACCGAATTCCAGGCGCGGGCGAGCATGGAACTGCCGGGCGCCGCCAAGATGATCGAATTGCCGCCGGATCGCGTCGCCCAGATCGGCTATGACGGCCTCATGCGCGGCCAGCGCGTGGTTGTGGCCGGCTTGGGCAACAAGATCGCGGCGTCGTTCATGCGCTTTGCCCCCCATGCGCTGCTCTTGCGCGCCGTCGATCAGCGCACCGGCGCCGGCAAAGACCGCTGACCTTCGCAATCCTGCTGCGCCGAGAAAACATTGATTTCATTCGCGAACACGCTAGGTATGAAGAAAGGCGTGTTCGTCTAAACTCATGCAACAGCAGATTCTGATCGTCCTTCACCAGGAGCACTCGACACCCGGCCGCATCGGATGCGCCCTGCAACGGCTGGGATACCGGCTCGACGTACGCCGCCCGCGCTTCGGCGAGCCGCTGCCGAAGACCATGGCCGACCATGCCGGCGCCATCGTTTTCGGCGGCCCGATGAGCGCCAATGACGAAGACGAATTCATCCGCACCGAGATCGATTGGATCGCGGTGCCGATGAAGGAGAACAAGCCCTTTCTCGGCATCTGCCTCGGCGCCCAGATGTGCGCCCGGCAACTCGGCGGCAAAGTATTCAAGCATCCGGGCGGCCATGCCGAGATCGGCTATTACCCGATCCGTCCCACCGCGGCCGGGCTCACTGTCGTCGAGACCTGGCCGGAATGCGTCTATCAGTGGCATCGCGAAGGTTTCGACGTGCCGCCCGGCGCCGAGCTTTTGGCGGAAGGCGACACGTTCGAAGTGCAGGCGATCCGGTCCGGGCGCGCTTACGCGCTGCAATTCCATCCCGACGTCACGCACGCCATGATGCACAAATGGACCACGCGCGGGCATGACCGCATGGAGCTGCCCGGCGCGAAGCCGCGCCATACCCATTTCGCCGACCGCGCCGTCTACGATTATTCGGCGCGCGCCTGGCTCAGCGTCTTTCTGGAGCGCTGGCTGAGCGCCGCATGACGCGGCGCTCTAGAGCGCGATTGTTTCAGATTGAATCGTTTGTCGCTCTGGGATTTTGATTGAGCATGATCGTTTCGGAAAACCGGCTTCCACCCTCGGATCAAGTCCAAGGGCATGCTTTTCCGGATCATGCTCTAGTGCCAGCCGGCCTCGAGCTGCTGCGCGAAATAAGCGACGGTCTTGGTATAGACCTGTGACGCGTTCCACTGCAGCAACACCTGGAAATTGGCGGTGCCTTCGCCCCAGGGCTGGCCGCGCTGCCAGCCATAGCCTTTCAGATAATTGGCGGTCGAGGCAAGCACGTCGGGGACGCTGCGAATGAGATCGCGGCGGCCATTGCCGTCGTAATCGACGGCATATTTCAGATAGGACGACGGCAGAAATTGCGTCTGGCCGATCTCGCCGGCCCAGGCGCCGTGCATGTCGGCCGGCGACATGTCGCCGCGATCGATGATCTGCAGCGCCGCGATCGTCTCGCTGCGGAACTTGTCGGGCCGGCGGCAGTCATAGGCCAGGCTCGCCAGCGAGCGGATGGTCGGGAATTTTCCGGGATTGGTGCCGAAGTCGGTTTCCAGTCCCCAGATGGCGACAATCACCGGACCCGGCACGCCGAATTGGTCTTCGATCTTGTTGAAAATCGAGCCGTACTGAATGAGCATATTGCGCCCGCGCGCGAGCCGCGGCGGCACCATGCGGCCGGAGAACTGCTCAAAACTCTGTTTGAACACGCCCTGGGCATGGTCGCGGGCGATGATGGTGGGGTCGTAGGTGACGTTGGCAAGCGCCGCCTGAATCGTGCGTTGCGACACCCCGGCGGCGGCGGCGTCCTGTTTGAGGCCCTGTAGCCAGGCGCCGAAATCGCCGCCGCAGGCTGCCGCAGCATGGGCCGGTAACGGGATAATACCGAGCGCAAGGACGAGCCATATCACGCGGCAAATCGCGCGAAGTGTCAGCAATCGCATATTTTCTCCTGCCCTGTCGCCCGCAATCACTCAGCACCGAATATGCAGCAGTCGGACGGCCGCCGCAAAGGTCACGGCACCGGCCCTTCCTGCGGAACCCGCTTGGTCGGGTTGAGGTGTTGCCTGATCGACAAATGTGGCGCGGCGATGCTCAAGCCCAGATGGGGCTAAAACCCGCTCCCACACCGGGTCTTACTTACTTCAAGTCGGCGAGTATCTGATGCAGAGGCTTTCTATCATCGGGCATCGACACGTCGCGGTCGAGAATGGTGTTGGTAATTTCCACCCCGAGTGAGCGATAGCTCTCGAACTGCGATTCGGAAAACCACTGATCAGCGGTGTCTTCGTGGGGGAACGTGTCATGTGCGGTTGCATAGCTGACAATTCCGGCGCCTTCGGTGCCGTGATAGGCCGGCTTGATATAGAGCACGTGTCCATTAGTGCACTCGGCGCCGTCGGCGCTCCGGTAGTCGATGATACCGATGGCGTGATACGGAATATCTTTAGCGGCGCTGGCCGGACGGTTGCTCAGTCTGTCCAGGCCGTCGAAAACGATCTTGATACCGAGATCGATATAGATTTTCCGCACCGCATTGCCGAGGTCTTCGAAGGCGAAATTAGGATCGCAGCCGGCATCGATCACCACAATGAAGCGGCAGCGCCGCCGCACCATTTCGTAAAGCCCGAGATTTTCGAAGTGGCCGCCATCGGACAAATAGACGTAGCGACTTTCATCGGTGGTCTGGCCGAATGCCTCATAGAATAACGGTTTGGCCGCCCATTTCGGACCTTCGGTTTGGTAGGTCTCGCAGCCGTTCTTGCCGGGATTGCCGAGCCACCAGCCGAGCCGCACATTGAACAGCGCCAGCAACAGCGAAATCGACGGCGAGGAGTGATAGCCCATATTCGGGCTGACTGCGGCGCCTGAAATCGCCATCGCCGTGCCGAGCGCGATGCCCCATTTGCGCTGCGCGTCGTAGCCTGTCGTGGGCCGCTCGGCCTTGACGTTTTTGGTCGTCGCCTTTTTGCTGTCGTCGGCTTTGACTTTTTTATACTTATCCGGACCGTCGCCATATTTGTCGCTCCGCCGAAATCCGACATAGGCGCTGCCGCAATGCAATGGACTGACGGTGAACGATTCCGCTTTGCGCTCTTGCCAGGCCAGACGTTTGGTCGACACTACGTTGAGCGCAATATTGATGACGTGAAACAGCCGATGCTTGTTCTCTTCCGGCTTTTTCGACCATAGCTCGTGGACGCGGATATTGTCGTCGCCATCGAAGCCGGTGAACGGGTCGGGATGACGCACCGGGCACGAGGCGCCGAGATAGGCGCGGATCAGCCGGTTGCGATAGAGCGCATGCAAGGAGAAGCGGTTGATATTGACGCAATAGGAGGCGAGCAGCGCGACCACGACGATCACGCCCGAACCGATCAACAGCCACTCCAGGGTCGGCCAAAGGGAGACCGCGTCCTTACTGGCTTGCAATTGCTGGATCAAAGAATTGTCAAATAATGCGGCGTCGAGACCGATTGAAAGCCCGATGATCAATCCGGCAACGAAGATCGGGCCGGTCACCGCCAACACGATGTTGTAGACTAAAGCTGTGCGGCTGCTTTTGCTGCCGGTCTTCGCCGCCGTCTTGGCACTGCTGCCGAGCAGCGCCGTGACGATGCCGGAAACGACGGTGATGATGCCTCCGGAGGCGGCGACATAGGCATGAGCCTTGCTGTTGGCGATTTGTACGAACAGTTCCCCGGCAAAAACCAGAAATGCGCCAACCGCCCAGACAACTGATGCCGCGGCAAACCAGCCGGCGGCGCGGCCCAGCCACTCGCGATCAGGATCGGAATTACGCTCGTAGCTCACCAACCCGACAAAGATGATTTCCGCCATGAGCTGGGACAGCAATACCCATGGCACGCCAAAGATGATCGGCAACAACAAACATCGGATATCGTCAGACGGCCCTAAAGGATCGCCTTTGTAGGGTTGAAGGAGCGCATAGAGGCCGGCGCCAAGACCTATGAGCGCGCCATAAATCAGACCGGACCCACCACAGGCGATAAGGTCGACGAGATCGCGCCAACTGAGGGGCGGGGGCGACGCTTTGGTCCAGCCCGCGAAATATGCGATCCATCCCGACACGGTTCCGACAGTCCAGCCGGCGAGATAGATCACGGCCGCGACAATGGCGGTTACCCAAATCAGGTCAACCGGCTTACTGAGATCGCTCAGGCTGAGCCGCTCGATCACGGGCAGACTGGTCCAATCCTTGCCGAAATGCAGCGCGAAGGAACGCGAGGAAAAGACGACGGCGAGCGCCACGGCCGAGATAACGGCCCATAAGAGATCGCCCCACAGAAAGCGCCGCTGAGAGACATTGCGGGCCTCATCAGGAGAGATGCCTTTTCGCACATATCGCCGTGCCGGACGGTGCATAGTGATGAAAGCCAGCGCGAGGATCAAAGACAAGATTCCGGCGAACAGAACCCCAAAGACCAGCGAGTCGTTCCCACTATGTGCGATCAATACCGAGCCGGTGGCGATGAGCTTCAAGAGCAGAAGTGCGATACAGACGACAGGAATGATGACGAGCCAATTGAGAATGAGATTGCGGACAAAGATCGCAACAGCGGCCCAGGTGTCAGCCGAGGTGATGCCGAGCGTCGGCGTCAGATAATTGCTATAGGCGCGCAGCCACGAGATTGCCGGCGGCTCGACATCCGCGCCTTCGGGGCGGCCGGTCAGATCATTGATCACGGTCACGAAATCAGCGCGGGCGCGCCAAGCCGACAACCACGAGCCGATATAGCCGCCGCCGGACACGGTCGAGAGATAGTGGAAGCGGCCGAGCAGTGAATTGCTCGACTCGATTTTGGCTTCGGGTGTCTTGGTCTTGGCGACGGCGGTCTGAGCAGACTCTGCCGCCGTCACGAGCTTGGTAACGTCGTAATGCGCCAGAGCTTGAATAACCCCGAGGCAGAACGTGGCGCTGCGAATGCCGCCGCCGGAACAGCACAGCGCCACGCGGCTCAATTTGTTGAGGGACTGATAGAACTCTCTCCGGTCTTTGTCCTCGGTTTTTGCTGCGTCCTTTACGGCTTCGCTGCGCGCCGGCCGCGTATCTGCATTCAGCTGCTTGCGCGCTTCATGCTGGCTTTGATTGCTGGGCGCCTCCGATTGGATGAATCCCGGATTTTCGCCATGGATCGCCTTCGCCTCGGCGGCCAATACTTCTTCGATCGACAGCACGCCCATCGCCGTCCCTCCCGATCGGTAGCAACGCGGTGATCGTATCATCCGTAAGTTGTAGATTAAAGATCAAAGTCGCCTGGCTGCGCCGGCTCAGGCGCTGACTCTATTACGGATTGGCGACGCCGTAGCGCTCGGCGTCATAGAGCTCGGTGAAAATCCATCGCGACATCAGCACCACGGCAAGAATGCTGACCCCGCCGATCAGCACCGAGGGGATGGTGCCGAAGAACGCGGCCCAAGCGCCGGCGCGAAAATCGCCGAGCTGGTTCGACGTGATCACCGCCATGGAATTGACCGCATAGACCCGCCCGCGCATCTCGTCCGGCGTGCGCAGCTGCACCATGGTCTGCCGGATCACCACGCTGATCGTGTCGGACGCGCCGATGACGGCCATCGCTGCGATAGCGAAAATGACATTCGGCGCCAGCCCCAACAAGATCGTGCCGATGCCGAATATCGTGACGGTGATGAACATGACGCGGCCGACGCGATTGGAAACCGGCCAGCGCGCCAGCACGAGCCCGGTGACGATGGCGCCGACCGCCGGCGCCGCGCGCAACATGCCGAAGCCGAGCGGGCCAATGACGTAAATGTCGCGCGCGAAAATCGGCAACAGCGCCATCACGCTGCCGAACAGCACCGCCACCATGTCGAGCACAATGGCGCCGAGCACGACTTTCTGATGGATGATGAACGCCACACCGCTGAACAGCGTTTTCAAGTCGAGCACCGGGCGTGTCGTGGCCGTTCGCTCCATCGCCACCGTGATCATCGCAAGTCCGGCCGTGAACCAGATTACGGCGCAGACCGTGAACACCAGCGTCGGGCTGAGAGAAATCAGGATACCGCCGAGCGCGGGCCCGGCGACGACGGCAGTCTGCGAGCCTGAGGTCGAGGCCGCCACCGCATTTGGAAGTATTCGCGCCGGCACGACGTTCGGTAGCACGGTCTGC